>FLOH01001392.1_pt1 | contig 38063 bp, 34 predicted proteins | sample 756751 | NCBI WGS metagenome assembly FLOH01 (sample SAMEA4026879, study PRJEB14308) | marine metagenome | biome: coastal water; material: water | depth 74 m
GACGTAGGAGGGATTCTAGCGGCAACGAAGGCTATTATGACCGAGGGATTAAGCCTGCCGAATTTGACTGATATAGTGTTTTACGATCTCCCGCCTACCGATCATGAAATACATCAAGTAATTGGACGGTTTGGCCGATTTGGGAGGACCAGCCAGTTGAATTTTCATGTGTTAGTTAAGTCAGTATCATAAAAAGGTTGGAATTCACCATAACGCTGAATATCCGGCATCATCATCACTGTACCCGTTGCCAGGTTCTCTAAATTCAATATGATACGGGCGTCCCCTGTCCGAGGTGCGGTCTGCATGAGGATGAGCAGTTTGACTTCATCCCGCAGGCTGCCGAGTCAGCGCTCTGTAACCTTCTCGTGGGCGACTACACCCACGACCTCACCATCGATGGCGCTGACTTACCTGTCTTCATAGATGCGTGGAATACCCAAACTATATCGCGCGAAATCGGACCGGTCACAGGTACGCCGCCGGAACTTACTGTGCACCCGGATGGGAAGATAGACTTCGAGGACTTGATGGCGTTCGGCCTCATGTGGAACTGGTACACCACCTCGGGTGTTGCGAAGTGACCGATGTACGCTGGTGTTGGGAAAACTGCAGTGGATGGTGATGACCTTTCCCTTGTTCCTGATGGCGCTGGACGCATACAGGTAGTGGGGAATATCCCTGCGGACTATTTCAGATTGATAGTAGTACCCGCAGATAAGAGTTCCGGTAGGCTTGCGGTAACACCTGGCGGTGTTTGGAACGCAGAGAACAGCGGTATGTCATTCACTCGAACATATCAGGATGGTTCTGTCGAGTTCGCGGGTGGATTTGTTGGCGATGGTTCGACGGGGACATTCGGCTCGGAGGTCGTGCTGGCTACCATAGGGGGTGGGCAGGGGATACCGTATACCGTCAGCTATAGTTTGAGGCATGCCGGTGAACGGGACATCCGATCAGGGAGCATTTCAATCGAAGCAAAGCGCACCCATGAGGCAGTCAATCCCACTGCCGTTATATTGTACCAAAACGTTCCCAATCCGTTCAATCCGACAACGACCATCGAGTTCACTCTGCCGGGTAACTCTCCAGTGCGGTTGGTTGTCTATTCCGTATCGGGTCAACAAGTTGTCGAGCTGGTGAACGGCATTATGGACGCGGGGATGCACTCGGTGACATGGAATGCCGGAAGTATGCCGAGCGGGATGTATTTCTACGTCCTCGAATCTGCGGGATTCAAAGAGACGCGGAAGATGTTGCTGATGAAATAAAAGTGACTCCCAGCGTGGTTTTGGTGCTCGAATTTCGATTATCTTGGGGCGATGATAATTACCCCCCTATCCAGGGTGAATCTTGCGACCATCCTCAGCCCGCTTAACATCTTCAATCTTCATAATTGGCTTTCCCTCAGATTTCGTTCAACATTATATAAAAAACCTATTGATATAGACACCGGCCTTTCGCAAAAACATTTCATCCGTCCCCCCCCCATCATCACACACGTCAGACCTACTCGCCACACCTCACAACTTCGCGTTCCTGAGTTCTGTCCCCGGAGATGTCCCTGTTAGACGGATTAACTACCCTTTGGGTGTCCTCGTACACCTCTACCACCGAAATATGCCTTTAAGGGGCGTTTACGGGCGTTTTCGCTATTTCCGGCATATTTACCTCTCCCGACGGTAGGAAACCTCGAACTATACCACGATAAAGATTCGGACATTGCCGTTGCGCCTTACAACCACGGGCGTCTATCGTAGTTAGTTAACATAAAGGCTATTATGCGAACTTAGGCCTGTACCAACGACTTACAGAGGCGGCATTTCATATAGCTTTATTTTCCGGCAGATCGGGCCGATTTCCACCCGTATCTACTTTACCCTTGTCTACTGGTTTCTCATCCTTGTCCCCGAAGCGTGTCACCACCGTTACGTTAACTTCGCCGAACACTTTCGTATCGGATACGCTCTTATCCTGCCAACCAGCAAGGTTCTTCAGCACGAAGGCGGCATAGACAGCGTTGTACATCCCGATGAGTGCGTTTGTCGCAATATGACGGGCTATAATATATATATATCGTATATATATCGCGGGCGCGCATGTAAGCTGAGTGAAAATCCGGATGAACCTCATCCAGTCCACGAGCGTTTGATGTGGAATACCGTACTTCCTTTCAAAATCAATGAGGAAGCGCAGGGGATTGGGTACTTTGACGGTTTCGGTGCGCTTGGTGCCGTTCTTGGTGGTGTTGGTGACTTGATTCTCTGTGTATGGCTCGATGTCAAAGAAGTAGATGATCAGTTGGCAGTATTCTGGGCGATAGAGTGTTGGGCGGCCAGCTTTACCTTTTTGTTCTCTTTCAGGTCTGGGACTTGTGATCTTGGTGTTGGCGGTAGCTGTATCAGGATTGGCGGACGCGATTTTTTGGGTGCTGTTCTTGTAGTTCTGTGATTCCATTATTTTTACCCTGCTTGAAATATTTTCTGAGATTTACCCAATGAACTCATAGCCTGTTTTAGTTATAATATTCATTCACAATCCTCCTTTATTGCCAGCCGCTCTATTTCCTTTTTGTAATGTTCCCTAAGCAGGGATTCAGAACCGTACTCCCCTCGTCTGGTGTAAGAGAGTTAAGTAGTTAAGTGAAGTTAAGTTATTTTGTATAAACTTCTATATGAGAGAGATACAAGGGGTATTTTATGCATTTAGCTTAACTTCACTTAACTACTTAACTTTTTCTTGGTAATAGCCTTAAACCATATACAACTGTTATGTTACCAGAACCTGCCCGAACCGTATATCCTCGTTCCCGGAATTTCTGATTTAGTTTTTTCATTGAAAGACAGTATTCACCATGATCTGTACACCACTCTTTGTACCGTGTATATATCTCCTTACAAGCCTCATTCAACACGGCGTTCACTTCGCAGTTTTCCTCGACAAATAAATTAAAGGTATCCATTTCCTCTCTATACATCTCTCCCGCGACAGTCACTGCATTAGGTACTTTTAATCCCATTTCGCGGTATGAGAGATACCCATCGAGCATCCAATTAAGGATACCCGGAAGTTCCGCCCTGAAAGATTCCAGAAGCAAAGGTGCCGATACCTGTTCCTTTTCTGGAATTGTTACCGCAAATGGTATTTTTCGCACCCGCCGCCATATTGAATCACTATCACCTATCACCGGTTCATGGTTTCCATACAGCCAGAGCTTGGCCGTTGGGACAAATATAAAGCTGCGTTCGTACAGGTTCCGCGCCGAAACGATGTCACCACCAGTGAGATCCTTAACCAAACTCTCATTTAATCGTCGATTTTCCGGGATTTCGGCAAAGACACAAAACCGCTTGTCGACAAGCTGCGCCAGTTCATGTGTAGGTTGCGTTTGTCGTTGTTGAAGAATCATTTCGGTCGAAGCTTTGTGATGATAATCATTCCCGAAAAGCATCTTCATTGTCGAAAAAAATACACTTTTACCATTCGCACCTGTCCCATAAGCAAAGAAAAAGCACTGTTCCGAAACATCTCCAGTGAGTGAGAGCGCAACGGCCTGTTGCACGAATTGTATAAGTTCCTTATCCCCGTTGAAAATCCGCTTCAAGAATTCCAACCACTTATGGCATTGCATGTTTGGCTGGTATTCAACCGGGGCTAAAGCGGTAAGTAAATCCTTACGGCAGTGTTGCCGGTGGATGATGTTCAAACCGCTATCACAAGAGAGGTCGAGGGTGTAGTTCAGTGTGTTGAATAGGAACGAGTGGTTGTCTAAGTCGGAAGGGAAAATCTGGATGTGCTGAAGCGTTTGGAGTTTGCCGACAATGTTTTTCTGTGTCTGAAGCCCCTCTAATTTATTTGAATGTTTAGTAAGAGTTTTTCGTTGATCCGAGTCTAAATATTCGCTCGCCTCGCGCAAGAGTTGGCGAGCAACGATGTCAACGAAGCTATAAATTCGATTACTTTTATCAGGTTCCCATGTCCTTCCGTTAAAACAGTACCAACGCCCAGACGGTTCTTTGTTGTACCGGATTTCGTCCCCGTACATCCCGGCGATCCGCTCCGCATCACCCAAATCTGTTAATGGAAATTCAGACTTGGTGGATTTGCCATCCTCTGGTTTCCATAGGGGGGTAGCTTCGACCAATTCCGCGAGTTGTTCTTTGTTTCCATCTCTGCACACCCAATCGGTCACGTCGCCCTTCGCCGGGATACCGGGTAACTCCAAGATGCGGATCTCCGACGCCGTCCCTGAGAGCATTTTTGCTACATGGACGGCGTGCTTTTTGCCTGTGGAATCATTGTCAGGTAGGATCACGACCTTTACGCCCAGGAGATGATGTACCATGCTCTCGGGAAATTTCCCGGCCCCCCCACTATTGCATGTCGCGGTGAACCCCAGCCCCTCAAGCGTCTCCACATCCCGTTCGCCCTCCGGGATAAATATGATTTTTCCGTCCAGTATAGCTTCGAGAAGATGGGGGAGCCGATAAAGGAGGGGAGAGATGTCCCGCAGATTGTATATCCAGCCCCCAGATCCGTCGGGTCTGCGTTGCCGAAATGTTTTCGGGTTATATCGACAGACTTGATAAACGAGTGTCCTGGCTTCATCGGTATAGTTGTATGACCGGATTGGCTCGCCCAAGGAAGAAGCGGATGAATATATCTTACCGTTCCCATTGTCGGAGAATAAATCTTTCATTTTAAGTCCCATCGCTTGCACGATATTGTCAGTTTTACAACCCGCATGGCAATGGAGAAGGACTTTCCCATCATCCAATGTGCTGATGCTCAGGCTTGCATGTTCATCCTCGTGCCCGGGACATCGGGCGATCCAGCCGTTCGCACTTGAACGAACATTACTAAGGCGTGGAAGCACATCGTCAATAGGATTCATTCACTATCACCATCATCTATTCCGATACGCCGTAAGGCGCGGATAAGCATATCGACTTGTTCGGGATTTACTGTGATTCCTTTTTTCGTAGGAATAAATTCTCCTGAATCGTTCTTGACGAATGTGCGAACATCGATGAACTCATGTCCTTTGAACACCGAGCGGCAAACGCGGAGACAAGAGAAATCATTCTTCGGGATTTCAATGGTGGGGGACGGTTGCTCATCGTGCGCGGTGTGGGAAGTGGAGTGAATCATTGGTCAATCCTCCCTGTAGTAGATGAGGAAATAAAATTTTCAATGTCTTCATCGCGGTACCTAACAGATTTCGACATTTTCACCCATGGTAGATCTACCCTGCCATTACATCTCCATGAACGGATAGTGGCGACGGCGATTCCGAGTCTTTTTGCGGCCTCGTACTCATTTAACAGATTGGATGACATGATGGTCTCCCTGCTTGAAGTATCAAACATTAGGTATCATTTAATACCGCATGTTATGCCTAAAAAAACACCTTTATTCTCCGTTATTTTCTAATAGAATATCAACCTCGCTCTTAATAAGTAGAAGATTAATAATAAAGCTAAAGTATTCATCATTTTTTACCTGAACTTTATCTGAACAATTATCAAAATTTTTTAATACCGATACATCACGTAAAAACATAAAACCGTGTGTGGAGTTAATCTTCTGGGCTTTAATCGACAGAAATTTATAATCCTCATCGCCCGATCCAACATTCTTAAAAGTAATATTCGATGTTATATCCTTGGCCAGATTACGATGAAATTGCATTTTAATAAACATTCCAAACGCATGAATACAATATAGATCGTCGATTGAAAAAAGAGCACGCCGACCTTTCCCAACAGCCTTCTGTAGCGAAGGCGTGATGTACTCCCGGTCAATCCACTCTTGAACGCGCGCACGGCTGATGCCAAAGATCTTCGCGATGTCAAAGGTGGAATATTCCTGTTTTTTCATCACCGCTCCATTCTATTAGGTGTCAGTTATTACCTAATGTAATGGATGTATATATCCTTGTCAATTGTTTTTTTATTTACTGTTACAAATTTTAGTTTGATTGTATTTAATATGTTTTCCATCACCTCTAATACTTCACCATTCATGAGCATCGCTCGTACTGCCGTTTCCATCGCTGCCTGGATAGGATCTCCGTTCACCCTTGAGTACACCCATATTTAACATCTAAGGTTGCAATGGGGTTGCAATGGATAATAAATAAAACAATAATGCCACCTGCGATTCCATCCAAGTGGCAGTAATTACAATCTTTATCTGGAGCCGATGGAGGGATTCGAACCCCCGACCCTCTCATTACAAGTGAGACGCTCTGGCCAGCTGAGCTACATCGGCTTTCGAGGGGACTTTAATTTACTCAAATTTCATAAAAAAGTCAAGCCAAAGCCAGCCGCCCCCCCTTTCCGGAGAAGCGGCCGTGATGGGCCTTGTTCGTTCACAGTGTCGCTGTGCACATCCGCTTTCTTTTCATGCGGTGACCGGGCAGGATGTCCGGCGGTATTCGCTGAAATGCGGGTCAGTCGTACAGCGGACCAAGTATCTCGCAGACGCGGAAATCGTCCCCACCGAAACGGTCCCACATGGTCGGCCTGAAGATGGCGTCCTTAGGCACATTGTTGAAATCAACCGGAATCCTGAGCATCGCGTTTAAGGTTATCAGGTCCTCGCCGATGACTCCGAACGAGTTGCCATCATGGTTCGGTCCGATCGTGGACATGTACTCGAAGGAGGTCATTTCCCAGGGAGCCCAGAAGGTTTCGGGCCAGGTGGGATCGGTTCGTTTGCTCACATAGTCCGCAACCTCGTCCGGCAGATCGATTGTTTCACCTTCAACGATCGAGCAGGTCAGCATGTCGCCGACCACATTGTAACGGTATGCGGTCATGGGGATGCCCCCCGGTGTCCGGTAATGGCTCGACAGACCATCGCCGAGGAAGTACTCGAGCGAGGCGGACATGTAGCCTGTTCCCGATATGGCGGCGTCCATGAGCTTCTTCTGGAGTTTCTTGTCGTTCCGCAGTGCTTCGGCTACCTCGTACACCGAGATGTCGGATTTTTCCGAGACGAGCGAGAACACATCAAGCGCGTAGTCGAGAGCGCCCGCGCCGGAATTACGTTTGTCGATGAAACCGCCGGGCGCTGTTTCGCTGATATCGACGCCTGTTCCCTCACGGATACTCTCGACACTCCAGTTCGTCCGGATATCGGCGAAGAGCTGGGGCATTCCTGTGAGCAGGTGCGCCGCAAGCATCCCGATGGCGTTCTTGCTGTCGTTCTCGGTCGCGACGATGAAAGGTGGCCGGTATCCGTCCCAGTCGAACGAGCTGTTGAGCATCGATTCGGCCACATCGAAATTGGGATAGAGGTCAGTCCAGGCGCGCTGACCCTGGGTCCCCGCGGCAATGGCGTTGTATCCCTGGGCGTGCTCAATATCGGCCTTGAATCCCTGGGCGTCACCCACCGCCTGATCGGCGAGCTTCGGATTACCGATCATCATGTCACGGACTATCAGGGTCATTTTCAGGCATTCGCGCACAAGATCGTCGTCGGAATAGGGCCGCTGGCCCTCGCCGAAGGAGATGGCGAACCGGCTTTTCATGTAATCGACCGCGCGCTCGAGTTCTTCATGGTCATAGAGGCCCTTATCAATGCGGCCCTTGACTGCGACCATGTCCACCGACACTGTCCCCATGCCGAGATAGTCGTGCATGATGTTTCGGCGCACATCCGAGCCGATGATCCCCATCGATACGATGCCGACCGAAAGGTAGTTCTTTCCCCTCATTTCCCCCGCCGCCGCGGAGCACCGTGCGAACCGCAGGATACGATCCGTGATGAACGGCGTCATGTTCGCATCCTCGTTTTCGAGGTCCGGGCTGTAGATGGAGAATATGGGGCGCTTCTTTTCATCCATGGCGGCACAGAAAGCCTTGAGCCATACAGCCCCGGGGCGGTCCGTCTGGTTCAGTCCATAGGCGGCCTGCTGCCATTCCGTGCTGCCGATACCCTGGGCAGCCGACAAAAGCTCGTCGCTGTATGACCATGAGCGGCTGACCCAGATATTTGCGCAGACTCCCTCTTTCGCGTAATACTCCTGGGCGAGCGCTCCGGTGCGGGCGCCATAGACAATTTCGGGGGCCACAACCACCCGTACCGGGGTGCCGTCGGGCTGTTTCACATTGCTCGTGATGAGGTTGTATACCCGCTCGGTCATGCGCCAGGTTTTTTCCACATTGCTTTCATACGCCCCCGTCCTGCCGTCGGCAACTGGGGTAATGGCAATCGTCGGCACAGGTCCCACCAGCCTCCGCGGTGTTTCGGTGTATGTCCTCGCCGCGTTCGCCAGCGCGCTGAAATCAGGTATGCTCATACCGGACTGCTCCTTTCTTATAAACCGAAATGACGTTTTTTTTGATCATTCACAAAAAAAGTAATCAAGCCTTTATATGCTCAGTGCACGGTTCCAATTTCTCACACCTTCTATAGTATAAGTTTTTTTCCACAGCGTCAAAAGTTCTTTTTGTACTGGAGTGACCACAGCGCCTCATTTCGAATCGTCATCCGGGAAATGTCCGGTGAAGGCTTCGAGGGCCGCAATTGCTGCGTTACGGTAAGCCCGTTTCAGGTTGCCGGGGCCGAGCTTGACGCCCCCCCAGTAACGGGTCACCGCCACAAGCACATTTTCCATCTCCCTGTGACGCAGAAGTCCGAGAAGCGGGAGTCCGCCTGTCCCGCGCGGCTCGCCATCGTCCGACATGCCCTCTGTCACCGGATTCGACCCGATGCGGAAAGCGAAGGCTATGTGGCGGGCTTTACGATCCTCTCGTTTCATGCTTTTGACCGTTTCGCGGGCGTCTTTTCCATCGGTCACCAAAACGACCGTGCCGAAAAAAACTGATTTCCGTTCCACCAGCCGCGGACCGGTCACCGTCTTTACTGCATCGCCTTGTCCCAGTACATTCTTTTTCATCGGTCACCATTCTCCCGGCTGTTCCCGACCTTCATAGAAGCGCCTGCGGAGAATCATGAGGGTCCAGACGACGCCCGTTATGAATCCGGCAATATGCGCTATCCACGCGATGCCGCCCTGTCCCGCGGCGCCGGCGGCAGCAGTCACTTCGGCGAGACATGACAGAAACTGGAAAAAAAACCAGAGTCCGAGAGCAATAAACGCCGGAATGGGGATGATCCGCACGAAGATGAAAAAAAAGAACAGGGTGTAAATCCTCGTGAGGGGAAACCGTAAAAAATATGCCCCGAGAAGACCGGCGATAGCCCCCGACGCCCCCACGAGCGGGATTGTCGTCCCCGGGAAAGTTAGAACGAATACAACCGTCGCCACCAGCCCGGACACGAGGTAGAACACAAGAAACCGCACCGCGCCGAAATCGTCCTCGATGTCGCGGCCGAAAACCCAGAGATACAGCATATTCGACCCGAGATGCAGGAAGCCGCCATGCATGAACATACCGGTCACCAGGGTCATGAGACCGGGGAGTCTTCCCTCGATGGCGACCGAGCCCGGCTTGAAAATCTCCACGGGGACAACCCCGAACATCCATACCGACTTTGCCACCGAACCGGGCATGGTGAGCTGGTGCCAGAACGCGGCTATATTTAGCATGATCAGCACGACGGTCATGTAGGGAAAAGCGCTCCGCCGGTGGTCACTGTATAATGGTATCATCGCTTCCCCCGGAAGTCTTGTGATAAACCTTGATCGTTTGTTTTCGCTGTCAAGGGTCAAGGCGAAGCACCAATTTATCAAGCCCTTGGCAGCAACAAATCAAGGATATTGCGTAATTAGGCGCGTGAAAAGATTTTTCACCGCCCTCCCCGGTCATGTCTCCTTTCGGATGCCCGTTCTTCAACAGCTCAGTCATTCGCCTGATTGGCAATATCGCCGTAGAATTCGGGTCGGCGGTCACCGAACAGGTTGTTATAGGCGGTGATATCCTTGTTAAGGGCGGTTGAGGGATCGATTTCGACCACCTTCACCGCGTCTCCCTCGTCCGGAGCAAGGGCGAGCACATCCCCCAGGGGCGAAGTAACCTGGCTTCCGCCGGTGAACGCGAACGAGTAATCGCCGCGATTCTCCACGCCATAACGGTTCGCTGTCACTGTGAACACGCGGTTCTCTATGCTCCGGATCACCATCGCCCGCTGGCACCACTGGAGAACGAGGTTCGCCGGCTGGCAAAGCACCTGCCCTCCCTTGAGTGCGAGCACACGCATCGATTCGGGAAAAATCCAGTCGAAACAGACCAGCATCCCGATTTTCACCCCCCGCACGTCATGGACCGCGAACGGTATGTCGCCGGGCTCAAACACAAGGGTCTCGGTACCGAAGAGGTGGATTTTACGGTAAAGCTCGCGGGTGCCGTCGGGCCTGAGAAGCGCCGCGGAGTTATAGAGAGCGCCGTTTGAAGCCCGCTCGGCGAATCCGAGCACGAGGGCGCACGATCGCTTCCGCGCGGCGGCCTGAAGCCGGTCCAGGCTCGGCGATGACTCGAAAGGCTCGGAAAGCCGGTTCGTCTCCTCCCGCGAAATGAATGTGTATCCCGTCGTCGCAAGCTCAGGCAGGACAAGCAGGTCGGCATCCGCTCCAGCGACAAGACTCTCCATTGCGGCGACATTCGATTCCACATCGCCGAAGACCGGTCGAAACTGTACACAGCCGATTTTCATATAACACCTGTTTCTGTTATATCCTGGATTTCACGTATAATTATCCCATCATTATGACGGTCCCGGATATTCCGGGGATGTCCTCTCAAAACCGTCCTGAACACCCAGTTCGCTATTCATAGATACGGGCGCCGACACGGTCGGCGGTTTCCACGATGAACCGTTTGACATCGGGGTATCTCTCTGCGGCAAGATGTTCGAGAAAGAGGGTCCTCGGCCATTTGAGGCGGCTCAGGCGCGCCAGATAGGTATCGTAATCCATGGTCCCCTGTCCCGGCTCGACCTGGTAGAGCACCGGCTGAAGGCTGTCCTTCAGGGCGATGTCCTTGGCATGGCAGGCGAAGATGTCCTCTCCGAGCAGGTCGAAGCATTCATTGATGTATTCAGTCTTGCGGTAATGATACTCGAGGTTGCTCATGTTGACCGGATCGAGGCATATCTGCACCCGGGGGCCGCAATCGTCCACAAGCTGCCTGCACGACCGGGGATTGTTGACCTGGACGAGAGAGTCGGGCTCGATCCCGAACACGCATTTCATGCCCGCGGTGTCCTTGACGAGTTGCCGCATCACCTTGATGCTCAAATCCCACGTTTCGCGGGTCCAGTTGAGGGGGTGAGGGAATACCGCGCCGGGAGAGCGGCTTCCCACATGCGTGGTCACCATCGGGCACCCGACCCGTTCGGCGGCTTCCATCTGCTCTATGAGCCACCGGTTGATCTTCCGCCTTTCACTGAGATCGGGGTGTATATTGTTGATCGCGGCGTGCATGTCGAAAAAAACCACATCATAACGCTTGAGGGCGTCTTTCAATTCTCTTATCGATGTTTCAGGAACATCGAGCCATTGATTCCGGTTGAAAAGGCCGTATCCGTCGCCCGACGAAGAGTAGCCCATGTCGCGTACACGCTTCACCATGCTGGCGATGTCGGTGCCTTCTTTGTAGTTCATGCTGTAGGCGGAACAGGCGAGCCGTATGGGTGTCGTGCCGGACGTCAGATCGCGCTTGAGATCTTCCGGGGGGCTCCATGGCGACAGAAACGACGGATGTGACGCTTCAGCACTTGCCGCCTCCGCCGTGCCGGACTGGGCTGCCCCCGCTATAGCTCCGGCGGTAACCGCACCTGTTTTAAGTGCATTACGTCTTGTCATCGATGTGCTCATGATAATCCTCCCCTTCTGACACATGGGGTGTGTTCAAGCCGTCACACAACCCGTATTCTTAAAATGAACTTAATAGTGTCCGGTAAAAGTTATCCTGTAATACTGCAAACGCTTTTATTTCCTACATTTTCCGGATTGAAACAGCATTTTGAAACTGTTTTTATATAATTTATGCACTTTCTTTGTTCGCCCAAAGAAAGTGCGAAAGAAATGGCGCCCCGGGGAACCGCCTTTATCCGTCCGAACTTCGCGATTTTCGGGGATTTCTGAACTCTTCCATCTCCGGCGGACTCAAACAGGCAGTAATCCTTTTCCCGAAAATCACTCGTTCTCCCGGAGCGTTTCTACGGGGATTCCGGTGCCGACGTATAGTTTTTGTCCCCCATTGAAAAGCCCCGAATGAGGCGGTATTTCCCGGGGGCAGTGAAGCGCAGCCTGTTTGAGTTCGCCGTAGCGAAAGCGAAGGGGTACGAGTTCTGCGCTTCCCGGAACATACCGGTGAATGAGGTTTTTTTGGCTTTTCACCGGGGCGTGCTTTCTTTGGTTACTTTCTTTGCACGAGTAAAGAAAGTAAGGGAAGAATAAACTATCAACAGGTTTAACCGGACAGTTATGATTTAGTTGTATAAAATAAAAATATTTATATAAAACGAAAATAATATTATCTTTTGCTGTACGTCGCCATAACATTCATGAAATGAGTATAAAACCTTAATGAAAAAAGCTCTGGACAAATACAAGCCCGCGGTCGATAAAAGTATTTTGCTGCTGTTTGCAGGCTCGATGTGGGCGGGAGTCGGCATACTGCTTTTAAGGTATTCCTGGTCATGGCTGAACTCGTATCGGGGTGGAACGTCTTTTGTGTTTGCCGGTATTGGAATTACCGCGGCCCTCATTATACATCATTTCGGATTTTTACGGATTGTCGATAAAAACTTGGGAAGAATACTGCCCATGGAAGGAAAGAGGTGCATGTTTTCTTTTGTTTCCTGGAAAAGTTACCTGATTGCAGCTTTCATGACAGTTATGGGAGTGGCGCTCCGTCATTCACCGATACCAAAGCAATATTTGTCAATAATATACACAGGAATCGGTCTTGCACTTTTATTATCGAGCGTTCGTTATTTCAGGGTTTTTATACTCCGGTTGATCAAGAGCCCGTAGTTCAAATTATTTTATTACAATAAGATCAGGCACGAAGATAAGATTGAAAGGCCCGATTCCGGGGTATCCGGTCAGGCTGTTCCCTCGCAGGTTTGTTTTTCCCATAATTTTACCTCCATAAAAATATATATTGCATATTTGCAATAAGCATGTATTATTATATTAGCACAGTGCAGAAATGACTCTGCGTCAAAAACCTGTAAAAACGGCAACAAATAATCCCTGAAAAATCAGGGGATTTCGAAGGGCGGGATTTGGTGCGTCAAAAACAGTTGTTTTAAACATATCAGTCTAAAGTGTTTGTGCACTTAACATCCCCAATATAGATCAACAAAACTTTTCCTCATGTTTGCGTAAAAGGTTGAAGAAATCGTTGAAGCAGTGAAAACCGCGAGGCTAAAAGGTGACAGATAATATTCATGATCAAAGGATTTTCATTTTCGATAATGATGTCGAATGGTTGCAAGCGGCAAAAGAGGTACTACAAGAAAGAGGATTCTTAATTGACATCGAAAATGAATCCTTCGAAGAATGCTTCAGAAAATCAGAAAATCACTCTTACCTAGCCGTAGTTGTAAATGTTCATTCACTACCGAATGCCCGTGAAACGCTACGTAGATTCATCAATACGCACCCTACCTGTGGTATTATTCTCGTCGAAGACTTCTCTGATCCTGAAATTACTGAATGGCTTTGGCACCCAGACCCTGTTGGACATCTAAGATTTGGCGACAAAGAAAGTCATTTTGTGACTGACCTTCCTCGTATTATTGAGGAATTCAGCCGACTGCGAGGTATGCTGACTGATGACATCCGTATTACATTTCCATCTGAGATTGATGAGACACTCACAGGTTTAGCCCAAACTTGGACAGGTGCTATGCATTTAAAAGGCGGAGAGTTTTCACTCAATGTTATTAAACAAGAACTTTGTATAGTTATCAATCAAATGTTCCACAGCAGTTCTGAAGAGAATATGATAGCGAAGAGAGTCGATGTTCAGTACTTCGGAGAAGAGACAGGCCATTCAGCATCAAGCTTATTTAAGATTACACCTGTTATCATATTGGATACGGAAAGCCATAAATCAGCTGTGCTTAAGTTCGGCCCAAAGGCGGAAATCCAGAGAGAGGCAAGGAACTACGATCGCTTTGTTGAGTGGTTCTTGACGGTGGAACAGACTGTCCTTCGTATCGCATATGCAGAAGCAAACCACTTTGCAGGTATATTATATACTTATCCAAGAGACGCAGAGGGGGGTTATCGTTCTTTCTCTGATTTCATCTGCGTATTCTGAAAACATCCGGCACCTGATTCTGAAATCTTCCGGCACTCCATTCTGATTCTATCCGGCACCTGATTCTGATAACATCCGGCACCCCATTCCGGAGTTATCCGGCACTTTTTGGTTGTAAAAAATAATAGGTGCCGGACAGCATAATAATGGAATCGATCATTTCACATTTATCGGGAAAAGCGACGCAAAGTATTCCACATTACCTGGTATATTTTTCATCTTTTTGACACACTACATGTCAGGAGGAGCAAAGATATGCCTCGGAGGAAAACGATGCGACGCATCAAAGAATGTTACCGTCTTTTTTATGAAGCAGGACTGAACAAGGCTCAGATAGCCCTAACTTTGAGCATTGGGCGAAGTACGGTCTGGGATTACCTGAAGAAGTTCGAAGAATCAGGATTGTCCTGGGAAGATGTATCAAGCTGGAATGAAGAGGAATTAGACAAGAGACTTTATACGAGGCCGGGAGCACCCGCCAGCAGAGAAGAGCCGGATTTCACATATATCCATAAAGAGCTTCACCGACCCGGGTTGACGTTACAGCTATTATGGGAAGAATACCGTAAGGAAAACAGCGACGGATATTGTTACAGCCAATTCTGTGTGCTGTACCGCGAATGGTCCAAAAAACTGAAGATATACATGCGCCAGCCTCATGTTGGAGGAGAGAAGGTATTTGTAGATTATTCGGGAAAGAAGCCTTGTATATATGATGCGAAGACCGGTGTAAAAAAGGAAGTTGAGTTATTTGTCATGACGTGGGGAGCAAGCAATTATTTATACGCGGAAGCACAACAGAGCCAAAAAAGCAAGGATTGGATAATGGGTCATGTTCGAGGTTTTGAATACTTTGGTTGTGTTCCCCGGCTTATTGTTCCGGACAATTTAAAAAGCGCTGTGACCAAAGCCTGCTGGTACGATCCTGATATAAACCAAAGCTATACCAAGCTTGCCGAGCATTACGGAATCGGAGTTTTGCCGGCAAGACCTGGCAGGCCGAAAGACAAGCCGAAAGTTGAAACCGGCGTACAGATCGTCCAGCGATGGATAGTAGCGCGGTTGAGGAACAGGAGATTTTACTCGCTCGCTAAATTAAACAAAGTTATCCGTGAACTGTTGGAAGAAGCAAACCACAAACCGATGCAGAAGCTGAAAAAATCACGGCATGAGATGTTTGAAGAGCTTGACCGACCTAATGCTGTGAAACTTCCGAAAGATCGGTATATATACCATGAATGGCTTCAATGTAAAGTCGGTTTTGATTATCATATCGAGGTCGAAAAGCATTATTACAGCGTACCGTACCAGTATTATGGCAAGCGAGTGGATATCAGGTTGACTGAACGGACTATTGAGGTGTTCTACAAGAGCGAACGCATTTGTATCCATCAGCGTGACATGCGTCAATACAAATATAGCACCTTAGCAGAACACATGCCGCCATCCCACCAAAAAGTAACGCAATGGACACCCGCACGGCTTATCAACTGGGGTCGCACTATAGGCCTTCACACCGGGAATCTTATTGAACGTATCATCCTGTCAAAGTCCCATCCTGAGCAGGGATTCAGACCCGCACGAGGGATTATCAGACTCGGAAATATTTACGGCAACAAGCGTCTTGAGACGGCATGTACGATTGCCGGTCACTATGGACTACTTCGAGTTAAGCAAATAAATGCAATACTCAAAAACGGCAAAGATCGTGTTTTTGACATTCCCGAAGAATCCCGTACTGTTAATAACACAGAAAACATTCGAGGAAAGACCTACTACGAAACGGTGTCGTAGGCTGAAAGGATAGATAGATCATGATAGAAGAAACAATACGAAAACTTAACGATATGAAGCTCTTTGCGATGGCCGACAAACTGCGGGAGTTTACGCAAAACGCCCAGTCTGGACAGCTTGACTCAACTGAGCAGCTGGCTTTTATTGTTGATGCTGAGTATGACAGAAGAAAAAATAACAGGATCAAACGATTGCTCAGAAATGCGAAAATCAAACTTACCATGGCCTGTGTCGAGGATATTGATTATTCTCCTGCAAGAAATCTGAAAAAAGATGCGCTTACAGATATTTTGCTCTGTGACTTCATTGAACATCATCACAATGTTCTTATATCAGGAGCTACCGGTACCGGCAAGACATACATTGCCTGTGCCCTGGCAAACCTCGCCTGCAGGCACGGTTATACCGCGCTTTATTACAGGGCGTCCAAGTTCCTCGAGTTTATGGAATCAGAAAAAGCCATCGGTAATTACTTGAAAACTCTTGATAAATTTGCCAAAGTCAAACTTCTCGTTCTGGACGATATCGGACCCGATGTTATGAACAAGCAGCAACGCAATATATTCCTTGATATCGTTGAAGAACGGTATCTTCTCACCTCGACTATTATCACAAGTCAGCTGCCACTTGATCAATGGTACGGTGTCTTTGATGAACCAACGATTGCTGATGCGGTCTGCGACAGATTGTTCCATAACGCTCACAAAATTTTAGTGAAGGGAGATTCTATGAGAAAAACCGACACAAGGTCGGTAAAAACGTGACGGGAAAGCTATGGAAATGCCGTGAGCATTAACATATTGAAAACGATAAAGACGTTTTCAACATGATTAACACTCACTTGGAAAACGCTCTGCGTTTACCACATTACCACAGCACTACTACAAGATATATATATTTTTTTGATTGGAAAAATTAATGAAATAAAGTATGTTCAAAATGATGGGTTTTACGGGTACCATCCGGCACCCTTGAGATTTTTGAAGAGCGTCGCTTCGCTCCGATTACAAAGTGCCGGATAAAATCGTAACGAGGTGCCGGATAGAATCGTAACGGGGTGCCGGATAGATCGGAATACGCAAGCCTATCTTTAAAACCTGGACGGTTACGAAATTCTATAATTTTATCAATGTGTATTTGTGATAAATTAAGAGGAAGTTTCAAATTCAAAATGCTTTTTGCAACATTCATCTTTTTCTTAAGAGAGAAATGCCTTTTGCAAACAAGAATAGAAAAGTTATCCAAATTGTCATAGTCAGTTATCGTAGAGATTTACCTGCTATCAGCTATTGTTTGAGCAAGAATAGACATATAAATCAGGCCTAATTCTTTTGGAATACGTATACCAAGGGAGGAGGGATTAGCGAAATTCTCTTTTTTGCAAAATTGTTCCCATTCGTATGTATATTTATCTTCAAATAGGGTATAATTTTGATTTTCAGGGTACCTCCATCGTTCAACAACATTGTGGATACCAAATATTCGAAAATAGCGTGATGGATTTTTCAGAATTTTTTCTATTACATCAAGTGCGTCAAAAGTTGCGTTTTTTCCTTCTTCAATACTCGGTCTATGAGGTTCTATCAAATCTGTATAATTAGATAATTTGTAATGCAGGTCTGTTAAAAATTTGTCTCCTGAATGAGGAATTATAGGGTTTAGTCTGTCTATATATAAAAGAGCGAATTTAAGCCAATCTGTGTCTCTTATTTCAAAGCCAGGATAATAAATTAGATTTTCCATTATTTATCTCCTGATTCAAAACACATAAGGCGCGGGTCACAGGCCGCGAGGTTTCGAGCGGTCCTTGTGCAACCGCTTGTTCGGTTTAACACGTTTTCGTCTTTGTTTTATCTTTCAAACTCGGGATAAGCAAAAGCTTGTATTTCTTTTTTTGTAGCTTCATACTCTGAATCATCATAATTCATATCTTCAAAATTTAAAATCTTTCTAATCATTGTTTTTAAATTTTTGTTTGTAACCAGCTTTGAGTTTTTAAGGTCTTTAAGCTTCTCTATAATGAGGCTATTGTAAGCGCTATGTGATGATAGTACCATCTTTGCGCAAAAAAGTGTAAAGGGCTCTGCCATTGAAGACAATACTTCTGTTGGTATTTTTCTTGCGACCGATGATGTATATGATCGAGCATCAAATGAGGGTGTTGTAGATACAAGCTCTTCAAGTACATCGATAAGATACCTGTATTGTTTTTCACTTATAAAATCAAAATATGTGTCAAACCACTTCATGGGTCTAACCGTACCTTCCCATGACCTATCCATCTGCCAGCGATCATAAATGTAATCTATAACAAGCTCCTTTGTCCTTGGGGCTAATTCATCTTTCAAAAACTTGAGTTTGTGATCTAACAAATTGTCTATGTCCGCAGGTATATTCCCTAATATTGTTTCAAATATGAATTTATCATTTTTGGATTGGATATCCAGTACACTTGTGCTGAGCTGCTCCAGAAGGTGTTTTGGACCAATGCCATTCCGTAGGATCAATTCACACACATTCTCTTGGCTTAAAATTTTCGCATGAGGACTATCAACAAGCTGAGGAAACTCCGTATAAGCGTCATTTGTGTGTGTTTTTGCATTTATAAAAACAGCATAATGGGGGTACAATTCCCCGTTGCTAGAACGAGGTGCAAATTTTGTTTTAAGAGCACGCTTTACCTGGTCACTAAATTTTTGAACATTTGAGGTAGTGACCTTTTCTGCCTTTGCCTGCACTGAAATGAATTCATTTCCCAAAAACATGGGGACATATCTGCAAAAAATAATGTCTTTGCCATGCTCGCCAGGCCCATGTGAATTAATGCGGTATACCTGATATCCTTGTGAACCAAAAAATGGAATAACGATTTCATTTATAAATGTATTTTCATCAACATTATTCAAGTAATCAATTATTATTTTTCGATTTTCTGGAAGCTTAAGAATCATCTCTTATCCCATTTTAAACGAACAAATAATTCTGTTGTTTTCTTAATAACATCCAATTATAAAATTATTTTATTGAATCGCAATGATAAATTATTCAATAAGTAAAACAATCAAAGATGCCCATAGTCCTTTTAGATTTTTAGCATTAATTGAGCATAGAGAGCAAACTTCTGTTAACTTAGCTTCCCAAAAAATTCTTTCGCTTATAGAATATATATATTAAATTATCGCCAAAAACAACTGTTTTTCTCGCATTAAAATCCGGCATTCGGCACCAAATAATAACAATGAAATCAAGAAATAACACTTGCTACCTGGACCAGGCACCCCTTTATTTTATAACTAAAAATATCCGGAATGTTCAGACGACGTACAATCCGGATCAACTTTCGGGGCGAAGGTCAAACCAGAGCAGATTCGCGATGATAACATGGGAAGTGAAGCTGGGAAATACAGTTGAAGTTCGTGAAAAGTACCTTAACTATAACTGAAAGTATCCAGTCAGTTAATTCTGCACATTGCCCACAATGGAACTTTAATACAATGCGATTGCCAATGAATGCTATAGATATTCAATAAACGACCGATAATAATAATAGCGCCTGAAGTGTTTAATTTTGCTATTAGCGCAGTCAAGGAAAGCCCGATGAGTATACTTAGCCTGACATCTTTGGAGTATGCCAACTCACTGTACAGTAATATGTCTCCAAAATCATCTGCAAACAATGGCTTAGAGAAAATAATGGATAGCATTGTTGACCAACATATGACTTCAGCTATCTCAAATGAAACAATGACGAAGTACTTTAGTGGGTTTAATATAAGCCAAGGTACTTCAAGTCAGTCGTCTTTGAGGTTTCCTCAAAATCCTACAATGTATCAGCTCCTTTCAACAAGCATGAAGTCGAAGCAACAGCCCGTCTTTTCAATTGACAGTGTGTCGGACGGAACAAACAAGTACGAAATCTTACAGGCTATCAACCGCTCCAAAATAGGAATCTATATCAACCTCTTCAGTTAACAGGATAATACCACCGGTGGTTTATTCGACATACTGGGCTGAACCAATATCCTCACCATACCCCGTCAGAACATACTGGACATTCCCCGAAAAGTTAAGAGACGGTTTGGTGTTAGCATTACCTCGAAACCTTTGAATTAACCAAATCTAAGTAATTGTGGCAATTTCCAGTGAAAATTTTAGAAATTACCGAAATAAGAATCGAAAATAATTGTCAATAAAACGGAAAATCTCCTTTTTAAGGATATTTATCAACCCAAAGAGGCCAATCAAGCCTCTTTTGAGTGCCCATTTATGTTGTAGACGCAGTGAGGGTAATACCTCGCCGAATATTGTGTATCAAACAAAGGAACATGAAGTGAAGCTCGTTTCGTTTAAGATTAACATACCGAACAGTCCGGTATCCCATATGTTGTTTGAAGTGAGCGAATGGTCGTTCCACCGCGTTGCGAACACGGCTCTTGCATTTGTTTGCTTTCTTTTGTTTGCCGGAGAGCTTTGGGCGTCCTCTTCTCCCTTTGTCCAAAATACCATAGTAAACATCGCTTTTTCTCATAGTTCTTTTTGTGGCTTTGTTTGCATATGCCTTGTCGGCGAATACGGATCGCTCATCACCGCACAACAGATTTTCCAACTCCCGCGAGTCATGCACGCTGGCCGTGGTGAAACGCACCCGACGAATAATGTTCGATCCTTCGTCAACGCCGATATGGCCTTTATAGCCGTAATACCGTTTGCCGCCTTTCTGAGTGCCGGTTGCATCATGATCTTGCTGAGAACTCCGACCGGATTCATCATTACTCCGGTCCTTTTTATTCTTCTTACGGGCAGCCTGAACAAGCGTCGCATCAACCAGCGTCCCTTTGCGGAGAATGACGTTCCTTTTATCAAGCTGTTTCAGAACGTTTTTGAAAATCTTCTTCAGAAGACCGGCTTTAATAAGACGTTCGCGAAAACGCCATATTGTCGTAAAATCCGGTATCTCTGTATCAAAACTGATGCCCAGGAAACGCTGAAAACTCAGGCGGTCGATCAGGGCATCCTCAAGCGCAGGATCGCTCAGATTATACAAAAACTGAAGTACAAGGCATTTCAATCCAAATACAATTGGAAGACTCGGTCTTCCGCGATTTGTGTCTTTATACATCCGCATGCAGATAGATTCAAGGTTGTCCCAGTTAACAAATTTATTAATGTTTTTAAGCAGTTCATCAGCACGGCTGCGTTTTGTTCGAGCGCTGAATGCACTGTCTAATAAAGAAAATTGTGACTTTTGTTTGCCTATCATCTTTGATTTAATCCTTTATTAATGTTAACATATTGTATATATTATAAGTTAACTCTATTGTAACTAAAATGAAAGCAAAAAATCACTATCTGATTAAATCAAAGGTTTCAACTGATAAGTTGGATTTTAAGTTTTCATATTGGGATGGTACAGCAGGAACAAGTCAACTTTCCTATACATTTAAAATAAATCCAGCTAACGCAAAGGATATTGACAGTTTAACGTTTGCTTTTGCAGATATTAAAACACAAGCCATTGTTGCAGCAAACTCATGGAGTATTGATGATGCCAATATAAGTTTTTCTATTCATGCAGATTCTACTACTGCTGGATATTCAGCGGATGGAGTTAGTGTTATTTCTTTTGGTCCTATGGATATGAGATATTCTGGGTCATGTAGCCGAGTAAGCGATTCAGAATGTGATATAAAATTAAATTCTTTAAAAAAATGGATTCTTCCTGATGAAGAAATGGGCAATCATACTGTTCCTGTTGTTAAAATTCTTGCTCATGAAATGGGGCATAGTGCAGGGCTATGGGATCTGATTGATGTTTCATATAATGATCAGTTGATGTACAATCAAAGCAACGGACAAGACTGGGGTATCGAGGATCCGCAATACGGTGATAAGGCAGGAGCGGTTTATTGCAGACCTTCACCAGGAGGGACAATAGGATTTAATCAATTATGGCCAAATGTGGTTGATGTTACATTAACTGATACTATTAATATTCCAAGTGGTAAATTGATTGAAGTGGAATCAAATGCTGATGTGTATATTCCCGATGGAAAAGAAATCGATGTCTCCGGTACCCTCACAGCTAAAAGTGGCGCCGAATTTACCAAAGTTTCCGGCGGAACCTACTGGAGTGGAATAGATTTGCAGTCCGGAGGTACGCTTGATGTTGATGGTGATATAACCATAGAATATGCAACATGCGGCATAGATTTCTATGGTGGATCTGTCACAAACAGTGGAAATACCATCACCGTTCAGAATTGTTCCTCGATTGGAGTGGCGATCAACAGCACTTATTCCCCGACAGTGCAGAATATCGACTGTGATAATTGTGGTTCATATTACGGCGGTATTATGAAAGCGGGAACGACGAACAATCCGATTATCAATTACTGCACGGTTGACGATTCATATCATGGCTTATATATCGCAGGTAATGCCACGGTCGATTACTGCGACTTCAAAACCGGAAACGACGAGGACACAATTACATTTGCATCGACATCGACTGTCAACCTTGACGGGAATAACAATATTTGTCCGGGAGTCGGAGAAAAGGCCATAAACAACAGGACGGATTCATCGATCGATGCGGAAAACAACTGGTGGGGAACATCTTCGCCGACAGACGCTCTGTTTACCTTCTCGGCCTATGTGGATTATAGTCCTTATCGGGGCAGTGCGGCAAGTGCGGGAATATACAAACCCGCAATAAACAACGATCCGTTGGAAATTGCCGAGCACCTTGAAATATCCGGTGATTATAGCGGCGCCATCAGCAGATATCTTGAGATGCTCCAAACCGAAACTGATCCCGGTTGGAAAAAATTCCTGATAACATCGATACTTCGTGCGCATGATCATTATGACCGGAATTATGATGATATTAAGAAGGTTGTTGCCGGTGAACTGGAAAACGCCGAAGGATATTATGAGGCGGCATTGTACTATATTGCCTGCGATATTCTTGTCCGCGAAGGGAAGTATCAAGAATCTATCGAGGGTTTATTAACTAACGCCAATGGATATAGTGGCACGTCAATGGAAGCAGAAATGCTCTCCCGTGTTGCCGAAATATACGGGGTTCATCTCAACGACAAGGGAAAGGCCCTTGAATTCGCTGAAAAAGCTGCGGAGCTCAATCCCGGCCAACTTATTCTGAGAAGCGCATACAATGCTGCGGACATTGAATATGATCCATCACTCTACACAGACAAATTCAAGGATATAGTCGAGAACTTATACAGGGAACCCGAAACTGAAGAACTCGCTTCCGATGTTGTTGAAAATTCGCTTTCGGCATCCCCCAATCCCTTCAATCCAATAACGACCATCACCTATTCAATCGCGAAATCCTCACCGGTGACCCTCTCGGTCTACTCCGTTACAGGTCAGAAGGTCGCCACGCTCGTGGACGGTCCGGTTCGCGCGGGGACGCATACTGCCACATTCGACGGTGCCGGTCTCGCTTCGGGCGTGTATTTCTAACGGTTCGCGGCGGAAGGTTTCGAAAAGAAAGGGAAAATGCTTCTCGTGAAGTGACGGTTCGGATGACATATTGTTAGTTCACAAGGTCGGCGCCTCGAGGGGAGCCGGCCTTTTTATGCCTGTTTTTCGTGCGCCTTCAGGCAGTTTTTTTTGTTGACTTTGACCCAAAATCGTGATAGTATACCGATGCATCACTGAATCGTTTTATCGCGACATGCATATCACCACAGAGAGGAACCGTTACATGGCAGATCTGAAAACATCATATATGGGTATCGGGCTTGACAATCCCGTGGTGGTCTCGAGCAGCGGCATAACCGGTAGCCTCAAGGGCGTCAAACGGTGTGCCGACGCCGGAGCGGGTGCGGTGGTGCTGAAGTCGATGTTCGAGGAGATAATCGCCTCCCAGGCGGAAAATCTCGACAGCGACCTCGTCAAATCCGATCATCCCGAAGCCTGGGGCTATGTGACAGCCGAGCTGGGTATGCAGATGGGATCGAAACCCTACCTGAAATTCATCGGCGAGGCGAAAAAGGCGGTCTCCATCCCGGTAATCGCAAGCGTCAACTGCGTCACGGCGAAATGGTGGGTGCCCTTCGCACAGGAGATCGAGGACGCCGGCGCGGACGGTCTCGAGCTGAACATCTCCCATTTTCCCGGTGAGCCGGATGTATCCTCCGCCGACATCGAGCGGCGCTACAGCGACATTGTCTCCGAGGTGACGGGCCGTCTTTCCATCCCGGTTGCGGTCAAGCTTGGGCCCCACTTCACTTCCCTCATGGATGTGCTCCGGGCGGTCGTCGGGGCCGGGGCGAAGGGGCTTGTCCTTTTCAACCGTTATTACGATGCCGATATCGACCTCGATACCCGGCGGTTCGTAAACGCCATGGTTTTCAGCTGCCCACAGGAAATAAACCTGCCGCTCAGGTGGATCGGCCTTGCGGCGAAGAACCTCGACTGCTCCATCGCCGGATCGACAGGCGTGAACGATGCCCGCGGGGCGCTCAAGATGATCATGGCGGGCGCCGACGCCGTCCAGGTCTGTTCGGTGCTCTACCGGGAGGGTATACGGTTCATTCCGAGGATTGTCGAACAGATGGACGCCTGGCTCACGGACAACCATGCGGGTTCCATCGCCGACATCAAAGGGGCGGCGCTCGCGAACACAGCGGAATCCGACAGCCTCCTCAAACGTATCCAGTACATCAAGGCGCTCAACGAGGCGTCGTCGTACGAGTTCGAGTGAAAGCCGGTACAATCCCGATAAAAAAGAGGCCCCGTCTGGACGGAGCCTCTTTTTTTTGTTGGTATTCGCGGATGTTACAGCCAGCGGCCGACCCGCTCACCGTCCTCGGTTGCCTCGCGGATGGCGGCAGGATTATTGCAGTCGCCGATGATGTGAACCTCGTCGCAGAGCATGGCCATGGCCGCCGCCGAACCTTTGAGGGTCGGCACCTGCATGATTTCGGAGGGCGTCACTCCCTCCTCGGACTTGAATCCGATGGCGATGACGACCAGGTCGGCGTCGAGTCCCCACGCCTTGCCGTTCGGCTTGATGACCTCCACGCCATCGTCGGTCACCATGTTCAGTTTCGTCCGGGTCATGACAGCGATGTTTTTTTCCTCGATAAGCGAGAACATCTGGACTTTCACGTTGGTCATGATATTGAGCGGCATCAGCTCGGGACACATCTCCACGATCGTCACTTCGAAGCCGTTATCGGCGAGAAAACAGGCGGTCTCGCAGCCCACATCGCCGCCGCCAATAACAACGGCCTTTGATCCCTTGTACTTCGAGATGTCGCGGAGCACATCCACTGCTGTCGCCACATGGGGCTTGTCGATGCCCGGAACATCCGGCATGACCGGCTCGGCCCCGAGGGCGATAACGAGAGCGTCGGGCGATTCCACCCTGACGATCTCAGGGGTCGCCTCGGTATTGAGTTTCACCGTAACGGCGCTGTCGGCGAGTTCGGCTGTGTACCAGTCAAAGAGAAGGGTCATGTCTTCCTTGCACTTGGGCCTGCTTCCCGGGAAGACCATGCCGCCCACATAGGGCAGTTTTTCATAGAGGGTCACGTCGTGTCCGCGTTTCGAAGCGGTGAGGGCGCACCTGATGCCCGCAGGACCGCCGCCCGCGACCATGACCTTCTTTTTCCGCGACGGGGTGGGAAGGTACTGCTCGGCCTCATGGTTGACGTAGGGATTCACGCTGCAGCAGAGCGGTTCGCCAAGCCAGAGCTGGTGATAACAGACGTTGCACCGGATGCAGGGGGTCACCCGCCTGCCGTTTTTGGCGTTGTTCGCCCAGTGCGGATCGGCGAGGATAGTCCTGCCGAGGGCCACCATGTCGCATTTCCCGGAGGCGATGAATTCCTCGGCCTCTTCAGGAACTGTGATTGAGCCGGTTCCCATGATCACCGTGTCCGGACAGGCTTTCTTTATTTCCCCTGCAAGCGGCATGAGGGTGTTGCGCGGTATGTACATGGGCGGCACGGAGGGAAACTTGCTCATGACCTCGATGGTCGAGGCGGTCGAGGCCACATGGAGATAGACTATACCGAGCTTCTCGATGTGCCGGGCGATGTCTTTCCCCAGTTCGATGTCCACGCCGCCGGGGATTTCCTCGTGGGCGCTGAATTTGAATCCGACCGCGAGGTCCGGGTGTGCGGTGTGAATGCCGGAAATGATGTCGGAGGGGAATTTCATCCGGTTGTCGAAGGATCCGCCGTACTTGTCAGTCCTGAAGTTGAGCGCGGGCGACATCATCTGGCCGATGAGATAGCTGTGAGCGCCGTGCACCTCGACACCATCGTAACCGGCTTCGGCGGCACGACCCGCAGCGCTGACGAAATCCTCGACGAGACCGTCGATCTCGCCGGTGGTGAGTTCGCGGGGTTTGGCCGCATAGTTCAGGCTGTATATGGCCGAGGGAGCATCGGAGGAAAATTTCCCGCCGGAGAGGGCGATCTGGAGGAATATTTTGGATCCGTGCTTGTGAACCCGTTTCACAAGGTCTGAATGCGAGGGGATAAAACGGTCGTTATACATGCCGATGATGGGTACGGAGGCAAGCTCGCCGTTGACCCGGGTGAAGGTGGTGATAATGAGACCGAGACCGCCGATGGCCCGCTCTTCGTAATACCTGATGGTACGCTTCGGCCAGGTCTCGTCGACACTGTAAAGACCGCTTCCCATGGGAGCCATGACGCAGCGGTTGGGAACCTCGATATTTCCCAGCCTGATGGGTGAAAACAGGTTTTCGTATGCCATGATACAGTCCTTTCTCAATCGTCATGAATCGCAAATGTCATTTTTTGGCAAAAAAGGAATTTCGGACAGAACGAAACTGGGACATGCTTTGCCTGAAATACCATTATAGAAAAAAAAAGGTTTTTCCGAAAGGAAATATTTCCCAAAGCCGGGGATTGTTTGAGGCATAGAGGGGCGATTGATACATGAGAACCGCAGAAACGCGCTGATAATTTTTCCGCTTGACCCCAAACCGGTAATCATACTATACTTAAAAGAATATATTGTTGTAATGCATTTCTTTAAAGGAAGTTCTGAAAATCCGGCCGTTTCTGAGGATAGTTTCAGAGACCACTCCCATGCGCGAAAAATGGACAGGCACGATCATCCGGATTTGTACGACACTTATAATGACGATCGTATTTGTGCTGATTCCCCGCACCGACGCCTGTGCCGTCAAACCCCTTCACCTGATAACGAGCCGGTCGAATTATAATCTCGGCGAATTTATCGAGTACCTCGAAGATCCAACCAAAACGCTGGAAATCGAAGATGTAAACATGCCGCATGTTTCAATAACATTCACTCCCTCCACGACAAAAACCCTCAATATGGGCCTGACCGAATCGGCGTACTGGTTCCGTTTCACCCTTGCAAAGGCCCCGGAATCCCTGATCAATCCGGCTTTTGTGCGGGACTGGCTTCTTTCGATCGACTGGCCCTTCCTTTCCAACGTCAGGCTCTATTATCCCGCTCCCGCCGATACCGCCGATAACGAAACGGGACGGTGGATCATGCAGGAAATCGATAAACGCAGTATCGGGAATGGGGATAACAGTCAGGCGGGCGGTGAACTTCCCCCTCCCCCGAGGCTTATGCTTTTCCGCCTCCCCGAAAGGATCGAGAACCCGACGACGATGTTTCTGCGGGTTGAGAGCGATACCGCCCTCTTTCTGCCCGCACGTATCAGCGCCGACATTCATTATTTCGACATGGCGAACAAGGTAAAGCTCGGATACGGCTTTTTTTACGGCATTTTGCTCACTATCGCCATCGTGAACCTCATCCATTTCTTTTCCATGAGGGACAGGAGCTATCTCTGGCATTTTCTGTTCGTTGTGTCCACCGCCTTCTTCTTTCTCTGTGTCAACGGTCTTGTCCGGGAATATGTCATTCCTTTTCACCAGACCGTCATTCCACCCTTGACGTTACTGTTCCTATGCCTGGTTTTCATGTTCGCCAATCAGTTCGCCCGATCCTTTCTTATGACCAAATCGGCCGCGCCCCGGTGGGATGTGGTTCTCCGCATTTTTATGACGTTGCCGCTCCTGATCCTGATTGCAGCCCCCTTCGCGGGAAGCAGGATAGTGCTGAAGTGGACGATCGTTTATATTTACTGCGTGCTTTTTGTCCTGCTCGGCGCCGGATTCTCCGTCTGGCGGAAAGGTTTTCGCCCCGCGCGCTATTATCTGGAATCCTGGTCGGCTCTCTGTGTCGGCGTGCTGATCTACGCCCTCCTCTTTTCCGGGGTGATTCCCTATACCTTCTTGAGCGCCCACAGCTTTCAGATCAGCACGGCGTTCGAGGTCATCCTCCTGCAGTTCGCCCTTTTCGACCGTATGGATTCCATCCGCGGGGAACGTGAGGAAGCACGCCGGAACGAACGCAGGTACATGATGCTCTCCATCACGGACAGCCTGACCGGCCTCTACAATGTAAGGTATTTCCAGAGCCAGGTTTCGCTGGAAATCCGCAGGGCGGTAGACATGGAACTGCCCCTCTCGCTCATCATGCTCGATGTGGACAATTTCAAGGACTTCAACGATACCTTCGGGCATCCCGAGGGCGACAAGGTGTTGGCGAAGCTGGGCCAGACCATCCTCACCTGTGTCAGGGAGAACGATATCGCATGCCGTTACGGCGGTGAGGAGTTCGTTGTTATCCTGCCCGGAAGCGCCGGGTCGATGGGGCGCGATGTGGCCGAGCGTATCCGCGTCATGTTCGGACTACACACGTTTGTTCAGAAATCGGGAGTGACGAAGAAAGTGACAGTCAGCGCCGGAGTCGCAGAGTACGTGGCGGGTTACACCCCGGTTGATCTCGTCGAACGTGCGGACAAGGCCCTCTACCAAGCCAAATCCCAGGGGAAAAACCTGACCGTCATGGAAGGTTGATTCATCGTCGTTATTGTGTTCGCAGCGGATGTTGGGTGAATCGGCATAAACCATGACCCTCATTGTATTTCCGTTGGTCCGTGATGATGAGAGTACTGGCCATGTCCCGCATGCAAGGTGATTGTACTACTCTTTGACCGAGCTTTCCCTGAGGAAGAATTCCTGAAGCTGGTGGATGGCGGACCCGAAAGCCTCGTCGAGCGTTCCCTGAAAGAGCACCTTCCCCTCGTGGAGATAGGTTATGCGGTGGGAGATGCGCCTGATGCTCTCCAGTTCGTGGGTGACCACGACGATCGACATGCCGAGGGTCTCGTTCAGGGTGATGATAAGCTCGTCGAGCCCCTTTGCGGTCACCGGGTCCAGCCCCGCCGAGGGCTCGTCGCAGAAAATAATCGCTGGGTCCATCACTATGGCTCGGGCGACTGCGGCCCGCTTCTGCATGCCCCCGGAAAGCTCCTTCGGATGTTTGTCGTACGCACCTGACAGGCCCACCTGTGAAAGCTTGAGCTCGGCGATGGAGCGCCTCATTTCAGGAGACATCGTAGTGTGCATTTCAAGGGGAAGGGCCACATTCTCGCCGACCGTGAGGGAATTGAGCAGCGCGCCGTTCTGGTACATGATCCCGACGTTCCGCAGGACATCCTCGACCGCCTCGTCCTCGAGTGCGACCATTTCCCTGCCGAGAAGACGGATGCTCCCGATCCCGGGCGAATAAAGACGTATGATGTTCTTGAGGAGCGTGGATTTCCCGCATCCCGAGGTGCCGAGCACCACCATGATCTCACCCGAACGGACGTTGAAATCCACCCCGTCGAGCACATGCTGGAGACCGTACCATGAATGAAGGTTTTTCACCTCGAGAATGTAATCGTCATACGTCATTGCGAAAGCCCGACCGGATCATGACATCGCCGCCGAAGTGCAGTGCGCCATGTTCCTGACTAAAAAAACGTTACAGATTTTATGCACCGTGCATGCGAAAAGACTTTTTCACAGCGCCCTCAGAATTTGAAATAAAACAAAATCCCCCAGATGGAATCCATGACGATGATGACGAAAATCGAGGTCACCACCGACGAGGTTGTGGCGCGGCCGACACCGTCCGCACCGCCCGAGAATGTCAGTCCGCGGTAGGTCCCCACGACCGAGATGATGATCGCGAACGATACGGCCTTGACGAATCCGGTCACTATATCGCGGAACATGAGCGATACGAACAACTGGTTCATGAACGCCGAGGGCGACAACTGCATGTAGGTCACCGCCACGAGAAATCCGCCGAGAAGGCCGATGAAAAGCGCCATGATCGATAAGAGCGGCATGGTGATCACCATCGCCCAGAACTTCGGCACGACGACGAAGCGGATTGGATTGAGCCCCATGGTCTTGATGGCGTCCAGCTCCTCGGTGAACTTCATCGTGGCAATCTCGGAGGCGATTGCCGAACCGCTGCGGCCGCTGACGATGATTGCGGTCATGAGCGGTGCGAATTCCCGTGAAAGCCCGATCGCCACCATGTTCACCACGAAAATGGAGACCCCGAACTGACGGAGCTGGGCGGCGCTTTGGAGCGCGAGGATCACACCGATGAGAAACAGGATCGTACCCACAATTGGAAGCGCGGAGGAACCGATATAAAACGCCTGCTCGGTGAAGGAGCCTTTCCGGTACTGCCGCCGGTCGAAGATGCCCACGATCGACCAATAGAAAATATCGACGACCAGCACGGCGATTTCGGTAGCGCGCTCCACCTCACGGAGGGTGAGGCCGCCGATACGTTCGAGGCTCAGGCGCGGGGCAAGTTTCTTGTCGGCGGAGGGAGGCGGTGGAGCGGTTTTCGCGATTTTCAGGAGTACCTGTGCGGCAGGGGCGAATCCCCTGAGTTCGGCGGTCTGGCCTGCGAGACGGTTTATGAAGACCGAGCCCGCGCTGTCGAACGCCAAAACTCCCGCTCCGTCGATAGAAGTGATTTTCTCGCAGGGAATGCCGGCGATGAGGATTTCAGCATCGCCGATAGTTCCGGCGACGAGATCGCCCCTAAAAGAGAGCACACCGTCCTCGAAATCCAGCTCAGGCTTTTCATGTGCGGGATTCACGGTCGCCCTCACAGGTATTTGGAAAAACGAAGGAGCGTCTGGTATCTCGACTGGACATTTCTGACATTCTCGTCCTTCCAGTATTCCATGGTCAGCATGATGCTCACGTTGCTGCTCAGGTTGATGCGGAGCCGGTTCTCACCGTCGTAAATCCAGTCGCCTTTTTTCATTTTCGGCATCAGGATGTCGAATTCCGTGTTGAAGATTATGTACCTGCCGAGACGCAGGTCGCCGAGCAGAAGAAATTCCATGCCCGATGTGTCGGTTTGGATGATGGGCGAGAGCACGTTCGTCTCGCTGTTGAAGAGATGGGCGCCGCCCGATATGGTTTGACGGGCCCCGTATCCGGTCCTGATGTTGATGTTGACCGGCATGGACTTGACAAGAATCGAGGTGATGCCGGCTCCCTGCTTGAAATAGGCCGGACTGAGCCCCTTCCCGAGCTTGATGTCCTCGGCATTCTCGACCAGTTGCAGCGTGTCGCCCGCCGAATCCACCTTCACAAAATCCCCCGGCTCGTCGAAACGGTGGTAGGCCGGAAAGAACCGTGTCTCTGCCGCAACGCGGACATAGGGGCTTAACATGTCGGATAACCGGTAGATGTAGGTGAGCTTCAACTCGGCCTTGTCCACATACTTACGGAGATCCCTGTCCTCGTCCATCGAGAGGCCCTCCTCGAGATTCGACCAGATGGGGATGATGTGGCGGCCGTTTTCATAACGTGCATCGGTCAGCCACTGGACGGTCGCGGTGAAGCTGGCGTCGCTTTCGGTCCCCGTTTCGCTCGAAGGGGTGTAATGGAACAGCGCGTTGCCCGAAAGTTCGCTTAATGTCCGCCATTTCTTGTCAGGACGTGACGCCTGCCGCACATCCGTCAAAAAGCCGAATCCGAGGAAATTGCCGGATTTGGAGTCGATAACGAGATTGGTTTGGGCCAGCTCCCCGGCCAAGAGCCTGATGGTGCCGAAGTTCACCACAGCATTCACATTGTCGCCGGACCGGACGACCTTGTACCGGCCGGGGGGGAGTAGCCAGGTGAAGAGCTTCTCGTCCATGCCCTCCTCAACGCCCTGTCCGATGCCGCAGGAAACGCCGGTTTCAAGGTTGAACAGCTCGTAATATTCCCGCACATGCGCCCGCGATTCATTGATGACGTCGATAACGAGTCCCGACCAGTCAGCCTTGATAAGCGTGGTAGCCGCTTCCTCGACCCTGACTCGTTTGCGGATCATCTGGTCGCGGGTTCCCGAGCCGAGCACAACCGTATAAGTCCCCGGCGCGAGCGGAATCCGGTGTCCCATCCGGGCGTCCTCCACAATCTTGCCGTCCCGCAGAACCCCGTAGACCGGCTCGTTGTCCGGATCGGTCATGGCGGGGCAGAAGATCGCGCCCTTCCCGATCGGTATAAGCACATCGTCCATCTCGAGCTGGGTCGAGACAGGGGGGCTTTCCCATGTGGCCTCCTGGGCGTTTACACCGGCAGATGCGGCCGCCAGGAGCATGGCAGCGCAGCAGAGTCTGAGACTATGGTTCATCACTGATCTCGATTCCGGGGTTTCTCGGGTATGATCTCAAACGACGATTCGTCGATGTCGCGGGGCGCCGGTATTTCTTGTGTCGCGGGTTTCTCTCCGGGCTTCGCCACGGGGACGGGTGATTTTAAAGGTCCTGCAGACATCGAGAGGAACAGCGAATCGAGCTGGCTCACGACAAGGCCCATCTGCGACTGGAGAATGGAGGAAAGCCCCCTGACGGTATAGACCATCTCCTGCTGGTAGACCTGCTTTCGCTGGTCGAACGAATATTCCCAGACCTGAGCGCCGTTGCCGACACTGAGCATCTTGAACGTCATGGCGAGATGGGCGAAGAACATGTCCCCGGCATCGAGTTTCTCGAGTGCCTCGACAGTACCTTCGATCCGGTAATCGGGACGGGACTCGAAGAAGTCGATGCCGACGCGGTTGGCGAGAGCCGAAGTCTCGAGGTGCTTGAACACCATGTCCGTGATCATGTAGTCGGGCCTCACCGCCCAGTTCTGCAGCTCGTAATACTGGATCTGATGGGGGGAAAACCGGTAAAGGATATTCTGGCGGTTGAAAATGCGCTGGACCTCGAACCGCCCCACCTGGAGTGAGACCGGATACGGTCGTTTCGAAGTGGCCGACGGAGCGGCCGATGGCTTATAACTGATGATGTAGTAGTTCTTGACCTGGATTTTTCCAAAGCTGCATCCCGCGGCAGCGGTAAGAATGACCGCCGCAAAAACAGCATACCATGTCGTGTATACACGTTTCATGTTATTCCACCCTGTCTCCCGTTGAGCGTCTTCCCCTGATGAGCACCGACGGGTTCTCGCGTATCACATCTGTCGCTTCCCGCAGATTGTCGAGCGCCTCTTCGAGGTTCCTGAGCGACCGCAGGATGTCGTCGCGGGCTCTCGTGGCGATGAGGTCGTAGTTGATCACGAGCCTGTCGGCGCTGCCGAGCAGGAGGCGAAACTCCTTTGCCGTATCGGCGATGTAGGCGCTGTCGAGCCCGGTTCTAAGCGTCTCCGATATGAGCTCCATGTTGTCGATGGTATTGGCGACCTGCCGTGAACCGAGAAGCGCATTGAAGGCCGTCATGCTGCTGTCGAATGTGTCGGTTGCTGAGGCGAGATTGCTCATGATGATCTCGAGATCTTGTGCGGCGTTGGATATAGAGGTTCGGTTGCCCTTGAGAAGGGTGTCGATCTCCGAACTCACGCTGGAAATGGAAGTGAGCGTCTTTTGGAGGGATGCGGTCGTTTCCGGCCCGGTCATGACGTACAGGTTGTTGAGCACCTGTTCGACTTTCAAAAGAATGACCTCCGCCCGCCCCGAGATGATCTCGAACGACGATTTCCCTGCGATAATCGATCCGCCGACGGGCAGCATCTCCGCTTCGGGCGACCCCCCGAACAGCTCGACGAATTTCATGCCCGTGATGCCGACCATGGTGAGAATGGCCTCGGTGTCACTTTGAATCGGGGTTCCGCGTTCGACCTCGATTTCGACGATGATCGATGCGGAGTCCTTGACTCCGAGCCCGGTAACCCGTCCAACCTGAACACCGTGGAATTTCACCGTCGCGCCTATGTCGAGACCCGTCACCGAAATGTCTTCATACACGATGTAATAGGTATCCATGCGTTCGAGCAGCCTGTTGCCCACGAGGATGATGAAGAACACGAGCAATACGGACGTCGAGACGATGAGGAAGATGGAAAGACGGACCTTCTGTGCTTTCGTTGCCATGGCGACCTGCTGTATAAGCGGGAGACGGACCCCTGTTTGAGATCGGGATAAAATCGGCTCTTTCGAAAAGTAGCACCTGTCGGCGCCAAAGTCAATGACAAATACTCGCGGGTGGACGAACCTGTTCAGGAAAAGTCGTCAACCCGGACGCTGTGAACTATCCCGTCGCGCCGTTCGGCTTTCAGGACAATGCCCGCCGAGTCTCGTTGGAGGCATAATGCCGGATCTTCGCGCGGAAGGTAGGGCTTGTCCCCGCGAAGAAATTTCTGCGCCGTTTCGTGGGCGATTATATCAAGGACCGCCGCCACATGATCGTAGGGCGCTCCGGTGAGGAGACTTTCGATGTAGTCGCCACAGTATTCGTCTTCCGGGGCCTTTTCAAGAGACCGTATCCCCATCGCGACTATGCTGACGATATCCGGGTGGCGCTTATGGATATACTCTGCTGTGGCGGCGGCGTTGACGAACGATGCGAGGAGCACTTCATCCGCCCGGTCGTAAGCGTTCAGGGCGCCGGCGACACCGGATGTGGTCCGGTGGATGACCCGCTTTCCCGAAAAACAGGACTTGCCCTTCCGGAGTATGTCGTAGGGCGAGTTGGTGAGGTCGAATCCCTCGATCGGCACTTCGTTGAGTTCCCCGACCCGGATGAAATCGCCTTTTATCGCGAGGCACCGTTCGATGTCGGATTCGAGAATGATGTCCTCCGCGCCGCAGTAATACATGAGCGGCTCGCAGGTGAACGCCCTGAAAACGTCGATGATCACAGTGGTGCCCCGAGCCTCGAATGAACCCTCAAGAAGAGAAAGCCGCTGTATTTTCATGTTTCTAACCTTTTGTTTCACAATCAATTACTTGTGTCCAATGGTGCGGACGGTCCTCATAGTGTACGGAAAATATCGCCGCAAATCAAGTGATGATTCACATCGAAACGGCCACGACGCAGTGCACGACCTTACGTGGCGGTTCCGCAGGGAATAAAGTCGTTGACAAATACCATAATTTTACTATATTGGTCATCTGGGTTGTGTCGGTTAATCTTTGTTTTTCCGTGCGGTTAGTGACTGGAGGTGCTCTCGATGGCAAATAAGGGATCACAGGATGTGCCTGAAGACAAGGGTAACGAATCCAACGACTATGAAGATCTTTTGAAGAATATCACCGAGGGCGAGAATGAATCCGGCGGTGAAAAAACCACTGTGAGCGGGGACATGCTGACGGAGCTTCTCGGCGGCATCGATTCGCAGGATAAAGCCGAAGAGGAAGCGGAGGAATTCGGCGCGGAGTTCGATAGCATCGACCTTGGCTCGTTCGATGAGGAGAGCGGCGGCGACTACACCTCGATTATCGGTGAAATCGATGGTCTCGGCAAAGCGGATGCGGCTTCCGAAGGGAAGGTTGAATCGAAAAAGAGCTTTGAGGGCAATGGTGAATACGCGCTCGAAGGCGACGGCACCGAGGGGTCCTATAACGAATTTATCGAGCCCAACGGCGAAGAGGAGCCTTCCGAAGAGGCGACTAATACCGCCGAAGAGGACGCACCGGTTTTAGAGCCTGAAATATCCCTGAATGAGGAGCCTGCCGTGGCGGTGGACGAAGATACTGCCGAAGCGGTATCCGGGGAGGATGATACTGAGTTTTCACTGGACAGCTTTCTTGAAGACGATACTGAGGAGGACACGGCCCCGGATGAGACGGAACCTCCCGTTGAGGAAGAAATCGTCGCTGAAGAATCCGAAGATAAACTTTCGCTCGATGCCCTTCTCGACGAGGGGACCGAATCGATAGACGAACAGGAACCGGTGCCTGCCGAAGAAACCGTCAGTGTTACGGTCGATACAGATGTGTCCTACGGAGAGCTTCTGGATGAAACCGAAGTGACGATCGAAACCGATGAACAGGGTGAAGAATCGATGGAGGCTCCCGAACCTGAGTGGGCCCTCGATACGGAAGAGACCGGGGCGTCCTACGACAGCCTGCTCGGCGATGAATCCGTTGAAGAAGATGCCGGGGAAACAGAGGATGTTTCCGTAGAGCTATCCGGGGAAATCACTCTTGAAGTGGACGAAGGCGATCTTGGCTATGGAGGCTATATCGGGGAAGGTACGGTCGAAACAGTTGAAGAGTCCGATGAGATGGCCACCGTCGCGGACGAGGAGATCGCCGTCGAGGATGCCGCCACGGAGGAGGAAACGGAACTCGAATTCGACTTGTCGGATGATTTAGAGGAAACCGAAACCGGAGAATTTACTGCTCCCGAAGAAGCGGAAGAGGAGGAGGGAATCGTCATCGGTGTCGCCAGCGGAGACGATGATGATGATGACTTTCTCAGTCTCGACGATGAGTCTGCCGAGGAAGAGGATGACGGTTTGCTGGGCGGTATCGCCGGCGGGCAGGAAACTGTGTCAACGGAAGTGCTTCTCGAAGGCATCGATATGGACACCGAGGAGCAGATTGCCGCTGTAACGCAGTCCGAGCTGATGCTCGCGCAGGGAAAAACAAAAGAAGCGAAAGACCTGCTTGCGACCGTTGTGGAGCAAAAGGGTGTGACTCCCCGCGTCAGCAAACTGCTCAACAGCCTGAATCAGCAGTGACCAGTACCCGGCCGGGCTGCACACGGCATGAAAAAGGACAGCGGGCGGTGGATAACGTCCATAGCCCCGGAGCCGCCGTACCCGCAGGATATATGGGCACTCCCCCCGATGTCCGGAGCGGGACGGGCTTTATGTCCGAATGTGCCGAACAGGCGCTCAATACCCAAGAAAATCATGATGTTTCCGGTGATCGTGCCGGAAAATATTTGGCGTTAATGGGTTTTTTTATTTTTCAGGTGTATAATATTATGTTATGTGAAGGAGCCGATGTATGAAAAAAGCGGTGTTCGCCCTTATGTTCATATTCATATCGTTACCGGCGTTCTGCCAGGATACGAAGACTATGCACGCCCCCGATGCGCTTCCCGGCGTCGAACCGGAGATGCTGACTCCCTCGTACTGGATATCCCTCCAGCCCGACGCAGACCGGATCATCATGACCCCGGAAGAGATTGCGGCCTTCAATGAAAAGAACCGTAAGCGGACAGTGGAGTTTCGCGATTATTACGGCAGTCAGGACCCCCGGGAGCGGGCGTTCGCGGAGACCCTCACCAAGGGCCCCGTCATGAACCCTCTCGAACCGCTCGAGCTTCCCGCGCGGCTTGCGGGCGACAGCCTCCGGGGCAGATTCAAGAGCAATGTCGACTGGCTGTATTCGCGGGATTTCTACGACAACCGTAACGCTCCGTACACTGACCGGATGCGCCAGGACATCGTGGACGACATGAACATCGACGCCATCCCGGACGAGATCGTCCGCCGTTACGGCATCGTGGTGAAACGGGCGGATGTGCGCCACTATCCCACGGCGGTTCCAGGCTTTTCCGAGACGAAGTGGGAGCTCGACTTTTTCCAGGCTACCGCGCTTCACATCGGCAACCCCGTCGCGGTCATCCACCGGTCGCGTGACGGCGCGTTTCTCTATGTGGAGAGCCCCGTATCGCGGGGATGGGTCGATGCCGGGAAAATAGCCCTCGCGAAGAAGGACGAAATCAGCGCAATCGTCGACTCCCCCGACTCCCCCGGTTTCCTCATGGCGACCGGCGACCGTGTGACTGTCTGGGGCGATCCGTCGTTCACCGATTTTTCAAGGTATTTCTACTGCTCGGCCACCCTGCCGCTCGCGGCGAAGAACGATTCT
>FLOH01001393.1_pt1 | contig 38058 bp, 32 predicted proteins | sample 756751 | NCBI WGS metagenome assembly FLOH01 (sample SAMEA4026879, study PRJEB14308) | marine metagenome | biome: coastal water; material: water | depth 74 m
AAATCATTTAACTTAGATGTTAAAACGATTAATGGACATAATTTTAAACAAATATTAAGTGAATTAAAAGTTAAAGGTAAGAATAAACCAAAAGCTATTATTGCTAAGACTATACCTGGTAAGGGTGTAAGTTTTATTGAAAATAAATCAGAGTGGCATGGTATAACTCCAAATGCTGAAGAAGCAATTAAAGCTTTAAAAGAATTAGAGTATGTTAAATAAAAATTATTTAAATCCTGATAAATTAAAAAAACAAGCAACTCGTGCTGGTTTTGGTGACGGCTTAAATATTATAGCTAAACAAAATAAAGATGTCGTGGCTTTATGTGCTGACCTAACTGGTTCTTTAAAGATGTCTAAGTTTGCAAAAATGTATCCAAAAAGATTCTTTCAAATGGGTGTGGCTGAACAAAATATGGCAGGTGTATCTGCAGGATTAGCTTTGTCAGGTAAGATTCCATACATGGGTAGCTTTGCCGCATTTTCACCAGGTAGAAATTGGGAACAAATTAGAGTTAGTATTTGTTATAATAAGGCTAATGTTAAAATCATAGGTTCACATGCTGGTATTACAGTAGGTGAGGATGGGGCTACTCATCAAGCCTTAGAAGATATAGCCACTACACGCGTTTTACCTAATATGGTAGTTATTAATCCAGCTGATGCTGAAGAAGCTAAGAAAGCAACTATTGCTATTGGGAAATATAAAGGACCTGTTTATTTGAGATTATCTAGGGCTACTACCCCTATTTTTACTAAAAAAAATACGCCATTTAAAATAGGTAAGGCTAATGTATTGTTAAAAGGTAAAGACGTTACAATTATTGCTTGTGGAGTAATGGTTTATCCTGCCTTAATTGCCGCTAATCAGTTACTTAAGAATAATATTAAGGCAACAGTTGTTAATTTGCATACTATTAAGCCTTTAGATGAAAAGTTAATATTAAAGTTAGCTAAAACTACTGGAGCTTTCGTAACAGTAGAGGAACATCAAGTAGCTGGTGGTATGGGTAGTGCTGTGGCTGAGCTTATAGCTCAAAATGAGCCTATCCCTATTGAAATGTTAGGGATCAATGATACTTTTGGTGAATCAGGCAGTAGTGATAGGTTACTTAAGAAATATGGTTTAACTGTCTCAAATATTGTTAAAAAGGCCGAACTTGTTATCAAAAGAAAATAAATAATATAAAAAACAGATAGTAATTTAATCTGTTTTTTAATTCTCTTTATTGTCCTGAACCTTTAAGTACTGTATTTATTGTTTTTAATATAATACCTAGATCTAAAAAGAAGGATCTATTTTTTATATAATATAAATCGTACTGTAATTTTTCTAAAGTTTCTTTTTCACTACCACCATATGAAGGTCCTAATACCTGAGCCCAACCAGTTAAGCCTGGTTTAACAAGTAATCTTTCTTTGTAAAAAGGAATTTCTTTAGCTAGCTCATTAATAAATTCAGGTCTTTCTGGTCTTGGTCCTACGAATGACATTTCACCAATTAATATATTCCAAAGTTGTGGTATTTCATCAATACGAGTTTTTCTTAAAAATTTACCAAGCTTGGTAATTCTAGGATCATTTTCTGTGGCCCACTGTGGTCCATTAGCTTCAGCATTTTTATACATTGTTCTAAATTTAATAGCTTTAAAAGATTTACCGTCTTTACCAGTTCTTACTTGTTTAAAAAATATTTGTCCTTTAGAAGTGATAGCTATTAATATGCTAATAAATGGAATAAGGATTAAAGATATGATACCAAGAAATAAAGTAATTAATATATCAAATAATCTTTTTTGATTTTCGTATCCTGATTTATCGCCTTCTGATAAATTTTCTAAGAACCATGACTGATTAATATTAGAAAGTGGTATTCTTTGAAATAGTATTTCATAAAAATGAGTTAAGGTTATAAAATTAACTCTTAAATTTAAATTGTTAAATAATAATTCTGTATTTTTTGCATTTAACGAATTAGCTATAACTATTTGTTCAATATTTTTTTCTTTAATAAGTTCTGGTAATTTATTAAGTTCAGTTATAACAGGTATTGGAGCTTGGTAACTTTTATTATAATTTTCATCAAAAATAGCTTGAGCCTTATAACCTGAAGCCTTAGCTTCATAAATTACACTGGTAATTAATGGATCATAACCCAAGAATATAATATTTTTTTCAAGGGCTGGTATTTGAATTATCTTAGTAAATAATCTACGCCATGAAAATTGCAAAATAGTAGCTAAAATGATAGTAATACCCAAAATTGTTTTAGGAGTAATGGATATATAATTTTGAGCTATGTAGAAATAAAAAATAGCTACCATAGTAATCATTATAGCTATTTTCGTAGTGTTACCTATTAAAGTAATTAAGTTTCTGCTTCTTTTTAAATCATAGAAATTAAAAGCATAATAAATAGGTAACCAAAGGATAAATAATATGCTAAAAATATGCCAATGGGAGTTCCATGTTTCTTGGCTAACTGGCTCTAAATATCTTAATAATAGGGCAATGTATAGACTTAAAAATAATATAAGTATATCACCTAATAATAGGATAAAACGTTTAAAGTTATTAATTAATAGTTTCATAAAAGTGATTATATTGATATTTGAAAGAAAAGTCAATACTTAGCGCTTGAATTATGTCTTAAAAGATGTTATTGTTTTTATATTGTAAAAAATATGTTTAATAAAACTTTAGAAAAGATATTACTTTGGATTATATATTTAGGCTCTCTAGCTATAGTCTTTGTGCCTATTATTATCATACCATATTCATATTTTCCGTATATCATAATTAAAACTATAATCATGAGGACAATTATTGAAGTTGTCTTTTTAAGTTGGTTAGTTTTAATGTTATATAAGACAGAGTATAGACCTAAGCTTACTTTAATGTTTTATGTTCTAAGTACTTTTATTTTAGTTTGGGTTATGTCTACACTATTTAGTTCTAGTTTTACTAAAAGTTTCTGGGGGAACTACGAAAGAATGGGTGGTTTATTTAACTTCTTACATTATTATCTTTGGTTTATTGTTTTAATAAGTGTTTTAAAAAATATAAAACATTGGTATCGATTATTACTTAGTTCTTTAATTGCTAGTGTTTTTATTTGTCTTTACGCTCTAGGTCAACGTTTTGGTTTGAGTATTACTTTTCAGTCAGGTTTAGCTAGAGTTAATGGTACTATTGGTAACGCTGCTTATTTAGCAGCTTATACTTTAATTCATTCATTTATTGCTTTATATTTTTTTGTTAAATCAAATGAGTTATATCAAAAAATATTATACTTCTTGTCTTTTCTATTACTTCTCCTAATCATGTTTTTAACTAGTACTCGTGGTGCTGCTTTAGCTTTTTTTGCTTCTATTATTTTATTCGTGATATTTTCATTTATTTTTAAGTTTTACAAAGAAAAAAAAGCTAGACCTTTAATTATATTTTTTAGCTTAATTATTTTATTTGGTTTATTCATTGGTATTTTTAAAGATTCGAACCTCGTAACTCAAACTCCATTTTTAAATCGTTTTGCAAATGCTTCAATTAGTGATAATACAATTCAAACACGTTTGATTTCATGGAAAGCTGGCGCTGAAGCTTTTCGTGATAATTTAATATTAGGCGTTGGACCTGAAAATTATAATATAGCTTTTAATCAATACTTTCATCCTGATTTTTACTTATATACTGGGGATGAAGTTTGGTTTGATAGAGCGCATAATACTTTAGTTGATATGATGGCTATGCTTGGCATCTTTGGTATTATTGGTTATTTAAGTATTTTTGCTGTAGCTATAAGTATTATTTGGCAATTTTATAGAAAACAAGGTTATTTAATAAATATGTCAATTTTAGCTTTACTCTTTATGGCTTATTTTTTACAAAACATATTTGTTTTTGATTCTTTGAATACTTTTATTGTATTTTTTATGCTTTTAGCTTTTATCGATTTCTTGGATAGATTAAGTAAAGGTAAAGTTGAAACTGAAGCTAAGGAAACAAGGTTTAGTAAAATGCATCCTATTATCCCTCTGGCTATAGTTATGGTTATATTTATGATATCAGTTTTTAGTATTCAGCTTAAGCAAGTTAAAGCTAATGCTTATACTTATGATGGTTTCTTAGCTCAGAATAATCCAGTTAACGAAAGTAATCCAGAAGCATCTTTTAATGAGTTTTATGATAATTTAAATAAAGCTATTGAAATTGCTATTAATCCTATTGATCCAATAAACACTTTAACTCAAGGTATGCCTGGTATGGCTCAGAGATACGTAGATCATCTAGACCGAGAGGTTTTAAATGATGCTTATTTAAAAACTATTGAATATGCTGAGTATGCTTTAGAGCTAGATCCTAAAAATGTTTTTAATCATTTTCTTTTAAGTAAAGTATATAATTCGTTTGCTGATTTTAGTCGTGATCCTCATTACCTAAACATAAATATTAAATTATTAGATGAAGCTATAGCTTTAAGTCCTTCTAGAATCAGATTATATTGGTCTCAAGCTCAAACCTATTTAATCGCTGGTGAGTATGATAAAGCACTAGTTCTCTTAGATAAGAGCATAGAGTTAGTTGAAGATATTCCTGATGCTTATTGGTCTGAATATTTAATCTATGCAAATCTTGGTAAGTTTGATGAAGCAAAAGCTGCTGCTGAAAAAGCTTTAATCCATAATTATAATGTTCCAATCTTAGGTGATGTAAATAATTTAATAAGTTTATTTCAGGATAGTAATAAACATGAAACTCTAGAAAAATTATATTATCGTGGTGCTGAGCTTGATGCTAAAGTTTTTGCTTATTACGAAAAAGGTTTCCCAGTTTACGTTGAATTAGTTACAAATCATGAAAATAAATCATATTATAAAGATCGTGCTTTAAATATGTTTAATTTAGGTCAAAGTGAATTTACTGGTGAAACTAGGGAACAAATAAATAGTTGGCTAAATCAAATTGAATCTTTTTAAATTATGGAATTTAAAAAAATAATTTTATTCTTTATTATTATTTCTTTTTTTTATACTTCAAATCTTTTAGCTTATGATGTTATTCCAGATGATCCTCAGCTTGAGGATTTATATTACTTAGGCAACATTCATGCTTTAGAAGCTTGGGAAATTAATGAAAAAAGTCCAGAAGTAGTAATTGCTATAATTGATACTGGAGTCGATATATATAATCCAGATTTAGAAGGTAATATTTGGATTAATCAAGATGAAATTAAAGCTGATGGTATTGATAATGATAATAATGGTTACATTGACGATTATTATGGTTGGGATTTCATTATTAACTCTCCTGACCCTAGACCTAAGTTTCATACTAAAAAAAATAAAATAGGTATTATTCACGGCACAATAGTAGCTGGGGTAATAGGGGCTAGGGGTAATAATAATTTTGGAGTAACTGGTTTAACTTGGGAAACCAAAATTATGTCACTACGTGCTTTAAATGCTGTTGGTTCTGGAGATATGACATATACCATTGAGGCTATTTATTATGCTGTTGATAATGGAGCTGATATTATTAATTTAAGTATTATTGGTGATACTTATCACGATGACTTAGAAAAAGCTGTTAAATATGCCTATGATAATAATGTAGTAGTTGTAGCTGCTGCTGGTAATAATAGTGAGACTGAAGCTGAAATGAATATGAATATTTTTCCTCGTTATCCTGTTTGTATTGATTCTAACCGTAATTATGTTCTTGGGGTTGGCTCAGTTGATTCTGATGATAAGAAATCATATTTTTCTAATTATGGATCTGGCTGTTTAGATTTAGTAGCGCCAGGTGAATATATATATAATTTAAGAGTCTATGAACCAATATTTGCTGATTATCAAGAATATTTTGGAGGGTATTATTCTGGCACTTCTATGTCAGCACATTTAGTTAGTGCAACAGCTGCTCTTATTAAAGGTTTAAGACCTGAACTTTTAAATTATGAAATATATGATTTAATAATAAATAATACTGATGATATTAATGCTTTAAATTTGAAATATAAGAATGAGTTAGGTAGTGGTAGGTTAAATACATATAAAGCATTGTTAGAAGCTATTACTTTTGAATCTGAGGTTATGACTACGTATCTATCTCCTAAATTTGGTTTTAAGCCAGAAGTTAGAATTTTCAATAATGAAGGACAGGTATTAAAAAGTTTTTTAGCTTACGCTGAAAACTTTTATGGTGGGGTTAATATAGCTACTGCTGATATTGATAATAATGGAGTCAAAGAGCTAATAACAGGAGCCGGTACAGGTGGCGGTCCACATGTTAGGGTATTTAATCAGTCAGGTGAAGTCTTAAAACAGTTTTTTGCTTATGATATTAATTTTAGTGGTGGTGTCTTAGTCGAAGCTGGTGACCTAGATAATGATGGAGAAATTGAAATAATAACTGCTCCTCAAATAAATGGTGAATCTAGAATTAAAGTATTTAACTTAAATTTAGAATTAGAATCAGAGTTTTTAGCATTTGATTCTAGTCATAGGCAAGAATTGAATTTAACGTTGAGTGATATTGACGGGAACGGTTCAAAAGAGATTGTAGTTAATTCAGGAGAGTATATTAAAATATTTACTAGTCATGGTAGATTAATTTATTCTTTTCAAGTTACTTTGAAAAATTTATCTAATGATGTACGTGTGGTAGCTGCTGATTTATATGGTGATCCTCGTAGTGAATTTGTAGTTATAGCTGGTAACACGGATGAAGCTATAATTAGTATATTTGGTTCAGGTGGTAATTTAGAATATAGCTTTGAAGCTTTTAATGAATTTGATTTACATAGTTTAGATGTCGCCGTGGGTAACTTTAATACTGGATCAATTAAAGAGATACTAATAGTTAATAAGAATTTATTAAGAGTTTATAATTTTCAAGGTGAATTACTTGATGAATTAGTTGTAGATTATAATAATCAGGGGGTAAATATTGTATATTAAAAAAAGTTGCCAAAATTAACATATTTAGGGTATAATATATCCGATTTTATATGGATCTAAGTATTATAATACCAGTATATAATGAAGAGGAAGTTATTGAATCTACGCTATTAGATGTTGTAGATTTTTTGAAGAAGCTTCAGTTAAATTATGAGATTATTGTAGTAGATGATGGTAGTAATGATGAGACTAAGAAAATAGTTAATAGCTTAAATATTACTAATTTAACTTTACTTGAACATAATAAGAATTCAGGTAAAGGTATATCAGTTAAAGATGGTGTACTTTTTTCTAAAGGTGCATATATTCTATTCATGGATGCTGATAGTTCAACTCCTATTAATTATTTAACCAACCTATTAACTCAACTTAGTTTAAAAAGTGCTGATATAGCTATTGCTTCTAGAGCTTTACTTGAATCAAAGATAAATGTGCGTCAAAGTAAATATAAGGAAAAGTTAGGGCAGGCTGGTAATTGGTTGATTAACAAAATATTAAAGCTTAATATACGAGATACTCAGTGTGGCTTTAAGCTATTTAAAAAAGAAAGTAAGAAAATATTTCAGATGCAAACTCTAAATGGATTTAGTTTTGATATTGAGCTTATGTATTTGGCTAAAAGATATGGTTTTAAAATTATTGAAGTGCCTATTACTTGGTCAAATAATCCAAAATCGCGTGTTAAACTAATTGATTATTTTAAAACAATAATAGATATATTTAAAATTAAGTTTAGAAAATATGAGTAAACAAAAAAATATAATAATTTTTGGTGGGGCTGGTTTTGTAGGTAGTCATTTATGTGAAGAGTTAGTTAAAAATAATCAAGTAATTTGTGTTGATAATTTTAAAACGTCTTCTATGGAAAATATTAGGTTTTTATTACAAAATCCTAATTTTATTTTCATCAAACATGATATTAATGAAATACTTGATTTAGAAAAACAGCCTGAACTTAAAAGATTAAATATTAATGTTCAAGGTATTCAAGAAGTATATAATTTAGCATGTCCAACAAGTGCTAAGAATTTTGATGAATTTGTAATTGATACTGTTTTATCTAATTCACAAGGTATTAAAAATATTTTAGATTTAGTTTTAAAATATGATTCTAAATTACTTCATGTATCATCTGCTGTTGTCTATGGTCCACGTCAGGAAAAAGAACATGTTAGCGAAGAGAGTAATGGACAAGTTGATTTCTTAAGTCCTAGGGCTTGTTATGATGAAGGTAAAAGATTTGCTGAAACATTAATTACTACATATAGTAGACATCATAAGAAAAATTTTAAAATTGCTCGTCTCTTTAGAACTTATGGTCCAAGGATGATGCTAAATGATGGTCAAATGATGCCTGACTTTATGCTGGATGCTTTAGAAAATAGAGATTTAATAATCTATGGTGATGATAAATTTGAAACTTCTTTACTCTATATTGATGATGCTGTATCTGCCTTAACTAAATTTATGGATTCAGATTTAAGTGGAGCTTTAAATATTGGTAACCATGATTCAGTGCTATTAAATAAAGTAGCTGAGATGATTATTGAGATGGTTGGTTCTAGTTCTAAAGTTATTTTTAAACCACCACTTATGTTTATGACTCCTTTGTCATTACCTGACATATCTAAAGCTAGAAATGAATTAGGTTGGTTTGCTTTGACTAAACTAGAAGATGGTTTATTTAAAACATTAGAATTTACTAAAGCTAATAAACAATTATTAAGTACACAATATCAAGAATCATTAAATTAAAAAAACATGAATAAATACATTTTTACTTCAGAATCTGTTACCGAAGGTCATCCTGATAAAGTATGTGATCAGATATCTGATGCAATTTTAGACGAACTTCTTAAAAAAGATCCTGAATCTCATGCTGGTATTGAAACATTAGTTACTACTGGTCTCGTAGTAGTAGCTGGTGAAATCAGAACTAAGGCCTATGTTGATGTAGCAGGTATTGCTAGATCAACTATAAATGACATTGGTTATAATAACGGAAATATTGGATTTTCTGGTGATGACGTTGGAGTTATTGTAGCTATTGATGAGCAATCCCCAGATATATCTCAAGGTGTTGATTCAGGTAAAGGCAAATTTAAAGAACAAGGAGCCGGGGATCAAGGTTTAATGTTTGGTTATGCTTGTAGAGAAACCAGAGAACTCATGCCACTACCTATTATTTTAGCTCACAAGATGAGTAAGAAATTAGCTCAAGTTAGAAAAAATAAAACCTTACCTTATCTTAGGCCTGATGGTAAAACTGAAATCGCTGTTGAGTATCAAGATGGCAAACCAACTAGAATTGATACGGTAGTTATAGCTGCACAACACGATGAAAACGTTAGTGAAGTAAAATTAGCTAAGGATATCATTAAGCATGTTATTAAACCAATTGGTGGAAAATATATTGATTCAAAAACTAAAATATTTGTTAATGCTACAGGTAAATTTGTAAAAGGCGGACCACCTGCTGATGCTGGGTTGACTGGTCGCAAGATTATTGTAGATACCTATGGCGGTCAAGGTAGCCATGGCGGAGGCTGTTTTTCTGGTAAAGATCCTTCTAAAGTAGATAGAAGGGCTTCTTACATGGCAAGATATATTGCTAAAAATATTGTAGCTTCTACCTTAGCCTCAAAATGTGAAGTTCAAATTGCTTATGTTATTGGTAGAGCGTTACCAGTTAGCGTTATGGTTAATACGTTTGGTACCGGAAAAGTAAGTGATCAAAAATTAGAAGGCATTGTTAAAAAGCATTTTCCATTAAAACCAGCTGATATTGTAAGACACTTAAAATTAAAGCGTCCTATATACAGAGCAACTGCTGCCTATGGTCATTTTGGTAGAAATGAGTTTAGTTGGGAAAAAACGGATAAAGCTAATGTGCTTAAGAAATATTTATGAAAATATTAGTAACAGGTGGAGCTGGTTTTATTGGTTCTCACTTGGTAGATAAATTAATAGCTAAAAAACATAAAGTCATTGTAATTGATGATCTTTCTACTGGTTTTAAAAAGTTCGTAAATAAAAAAGCTAAATTTATTAAAATAGATACTCGTAGTAAAAAACTACTTGAAGTTTTTAAGAAAGAGAAACCTCAAGTAGTTTTTCATTTAGCAGCTCAAAAAAGTGTGCCTTTTTCTTTAAAGAATCCAGAGCTTGATGCCTCTATTAATATTAATGGCGCTTTAAATGTCATAGACTCAGCTCTTAGCGTTAAGGTTAAAAAATTTATTTTTATTTCAACTGGTGGGGCTATTTATGGAGAAACTAAAAATATACCTACTCCAGAGAACTCTGAAGAAAAACCAGATTCTCCGTACGGTAATGCTAAGTTAACTATTGATAACTATTTAAAGAATTATTATGGTCCAATTAGAAATTTAAATTATATTTCACTTCGTTTAGCTAATGTTTATGGACCACGTCAAGATCCCTATGGTGAAGCAGGTGTTATTGCTATCTTTGTTTCTAATCTTTTAAATAATCAGTCATGTTATATTAACGGATCAGGAAAACAAACACGTGACTTTATTTACGTAGATGATGTAGTAAATGCTTGTTTAAAATCTATAGCTCATGGCAGGGGGATATATAATATTGGGACTAGTAAAGAAACTTCAATTAATGAGTTATATATTAAAATGTCTAGCTTAATTAACAATCAAGAAGTTAAATATAAGAAAGCTATAGTAGGTGAAGTAATAAGAAGTGTTTTAAAGTGTAGTAAAGCTAAGCATGATTTAAAATGGCAGTCTAAAGTAACTTTAGAACAAGGTATTAAGAAAACAATTAATTATTTTAAATAATATATGAAAATCTTAGTAACAGGCGGTGCAGGTTTTATTGGTTCACATTTATGTGACTATTTAATAAAAGAAGGGCATATTGTAACATGTCTTGATAACTTTTTTACTGGCTCACGAGATAATATTAAGCATCTATTAGATAATCCTAATTTTAAATTAGTTGAGCATAATGTAATTGAACCATATGATGATGGTCCTGTAGATCAAATATTTAATTTAGCTTGTCCAGCTTCTCCAATTCATTATGTCAAAGATCCTATGGAAACTATTAAGACTAATGTATTTGGTATGGATAATATGCTTCAATATGCACTAAAGCATAAAGCTAAGATATTACAGACTTCAACTTCTGAAGTATATGGTGATCCTAAAGTACATCCACAGCCAGAAACATATTGGGGCTACGTTAATCCTATAGGTCCACGTGCTTGTTACGACGAAGGTAAGAGATGTGCCGAAACACTTTGTTATGATTATAATCAAAAATATAATCTGGATGTCAAAGTAGTTAGAATTTTTAATACTTATGGACCAAGAATGCAGTTTAATGATGGTAGAGCTTTACCAAATTTTGTTAAACAAGCTTTACTTAACGAATCAATTACTATAGCTGGAGATGGTCAACAAACACGTGCTTTTAATTATGTTGATGATTTAATAAGAGGTTTAGTATTAATGGTGAACAAAGATAACTATTTTGGACCTGTTAATTTAGGTAATGCTGATACTGAAGTAACTATGAATGAATTAGTTGAGAAAATAATTAAATTAACTAATTCAAAGAGTGAAATTGTAAATTACCCAATGCCTAAGGACGACCCAATTAGAAGAAGACCTGATATTTCAAGGGCTAAGAATGAATTAAATTGGCAACCTGAAATAAGTTTTGATGAAGGTCTTAAAAAAACAATCCAGTACTTTAAAGAGGTATTAAATATATCATGAAAAAGAGAATCTTAATTTATTCAACTGCATATTATCCATTTGTTGGTGGTGCTGAAATAGCTATCAAAGAAGTAACTGATAGGTTAGTAGATTTTGAATTTGTTTTAATCACTGCTTTATTAGATAGAAAGTTACCTTGTTATGAGAAAATAGGTAATGTAGAAATATATAGAATAAATTGTTTTTTACCTAGTCAGAAGTTAGCTAAAATTAAATTAGCTTTAAAAGGACATAAATTAGGTTTAAAATTACATAAAGAAAAACCTTTTGATATTGTTTGGGCTATGTTGGCTTCGTATGGTGGTTTTGCAGCGCGTAAATTTAAATTAAAAACTAAAGTTAAATACTTATTATCTCTTCAAGAAGGAGATCCCATTGAAGAGATACTTAAAAAAGTAAGGTTTAATAGAAAAACATTTAACCAAATATTTACCGCAGCTGATGGTTTACAATCAATAAGTAACTATTTACATGAGTGGGGCTTTAGAATGGGCTTTCAGGGTAATCAAAATGAAGTAATACCTAATGGGGTAGATATTAAAAAGTTTACTTATGAATTTACCAATGAAGAACTTCAAAAAGCAAGGCATAGCTTTAATTTTCCTCAAGACTCAGTTATTTTAGTAACTGACGGCCGGGTAGTTAAAAAGAACGGTTTAGGTGATGTAATTGAAGCTTTAGCTAAATTACCAGAAAAATATTGTTTTTTAAGCGTTGGAACTGGTAATTTATTAGAAAGTTTAAAATTAAGAGTTAAAGAGTTAGGTTTAGAGAAAAGAGTAAATTTTATGGGTTTTAAAGATCAATCCGAATTACCCATAATACTTAAAGCTTCAGATATATTTATTCGCCCTTCTTTAACTGAAGGTCTAGGTAATTCATTTTTGGAAGCTATGGCTTCAGGACTTCCAGTTATTGGTACTTTAGTAGGTGGTATACCTGATTTTTTAAAAGATGGTGAGACTGGTATAGTTTGTCAGCCTCAAAACATTGATTCTATTATTAAAGCTATTACCAGAGCTAATAATTTAAAGGATGAAGAAAAAAAAGAATTGCATATGAATTCTATGAAATTAATTAATGATAAATATAATTGGGAGTATATTTCAGAGAGAATGAAATATATGTTTAAAAACTTATGAAAATATCAATAATAGGAACAGGTTATGTTGGTTTAGTTTCAGCTGTAGGTTTGGCTGAGCTTGGTCATGAAGTTTGGGGCGTAAACAGGTCACCTGAAAAAATAGAGAAACTTAAAAAAGGTCAACAAATTTTTTATGAACCTGGTCTTTCTAAATTACTAAAAAAGAATTTAAAGAAAAATAGGTTACATTTTGGTACTGACTTAGCTGAGGCTATAAATAATACAGATTACGTTTTTATATGTGTTGGTACACCACCTAAAAAAGATGGTGGAGCCGATTTATCTGCTGTTAAAACTGTAACTAGACAAATTGCTAAAGAAGCTAAGAAAAATTTAATAGTTATTGATAAGAGCACGGTACCCATTGGTACAGCTCGTATGGTTCAAGATATATTAAAAAAGAATAAACATAAATTTGAAGTTGTAAGTAGTCCTGAGTTTTTAAGAGAGGGCAAAGCTGTAGAAGACTTTTTTCATGGTGATAGACTGTTAATAGGTGCTGATAATAAACAAGTAGCTAAAAAGGTTGCTAATCTTTACGCTAAACTTAAAACTCATAAGATGATAACAGGTTTAGAAACAGCTGAACTTACTAAATATGCATCAAATGCATTCTTGGCAACTAAAATATCATTTATTAATGAAATAGCTATGCTTTGTGAAAAAGTAGGGGCTAATGTAGAGGAAGTAGCCTTTGGTATGGGACTTGATCGTAGGATAAATCAATACTTTTTAAATGCAGGTATTGGTTATGGGGGAAGTTGTTTTCCTAAAGATGTTAAAGCTTTAAAACATATATCTAAAACTAACGGTTTTAATTTTAAAATATTAGAAGCTGTTTTAGATGTAAATGTAAGACAAAGAAAATTAGTTTTTAACAAAGCTAAAAAAGAATTAGGTGCCTTAAAAGGTAAAACTGTTACAGTGCTTGGACTTGCCTTTAAAGATAATACAGATGATATACGTGAATCACCAGCTATAGATTTAATTAAATGGTTTAGTAAAGCTGGTTCAAAAGTTAAAGCTTATGACAGAGAAGCTCAAGAAAATTCAAAAGAGTTATTAAAAGATAAAGCTATTTGGTCTAAGAATCCGTATGAAGCGTGTTCAGGATCTCAACTCGTTATTATTGCTACTGAGTGGCCAAGCTTTAAAACTTTGGATTGGTCTAAGATAAAGAGAAGTATGAAGAAAAAAGTAATTATTGATGGTAAGAATATATTAAGTAAAGATAAAATGGAAAAGTTAGGCTTTAAATATATTGGTATAGGTAAATAATATGAATACATATATTATAATTCCATGTTTGAATGAATCAGAAAATATTGTTAAAGTTATAAACTCAGTTAAAGAGTATGGTCAGGTTGTAATAGTTGATGATGGTTCAATAGATAATAGTTATAATTTAGCTTCAAATCAAGGAGTTGTAGTTTTAAAACATTTTATAAATCGTGGGCAGGGCGCTGCTTTAGAAACAGGGCATAGATATGCTTTAAAACATGGAGCTGATATAGTAATTCATTTTGATTCTGATGGACAGCATAATAGCGAAGAGATTCCTAAATTGATTGAACCCTTACTTCTTGGTAAAGCAGATATTGTATTAGGTTCAAGATTTTTGAGTGGTAATGATAAGACACCATGGATTAAAAAATATTTTATTCTAAAACCTGTTATCTTTTTTCAAAATATATTACTTGGTTTAAACTTAACTGATGCTCATAATGGTTTTAGAGCTTTAAATAGTCAGGCTCTTAGTAAAATACATATAAAACAAGATGGTATGGCTCACGCTACTGAAATAGTTAATTTAATTAAAGAACATGATTTAAAATATATTGAAGTACCAGTTATTGTTAATTATAATGAATTTGGGCAAGGTGTAATAGGTGGTCTTAAAATATTAAAGGATTTATTATTTAGTAAAATAAATAAGTAATATGGATTATTTAGCCTTACAAATTATAGTTACTATATTTTCTACTTATGTAATATATAGGTTAATTAAAAAGTTTAAAGATAAAACGTTAAAACTAGGTGAATTTATTACTTGGTTTTTAATTTGGTTAATTGTTTTAATAGTTTTTTGGATTCCTCAAACCACATCTTACTTAGCTTTTATTTTAGGTATTGGTAGGGGAGTAGATTTAGCAGTTTATGTGGCTATACTTTTAATCTTTTATTTAATTTTTAGACTATACTTGAAAGCTGATAAGCAACAAAAAGAAATTACTAAATTAGTTAGACATTTAGCTTTAAATGAGAGGGAAGAGGATAATTAGTAACTTATGAATAGAGTAGCAGTTATTATATTGAACTATAATGGTAAAAAGTATCTCCCTCAACTAATGGGGAGTATTTTTAGCTATACTCCTAAAAACGTTGAACAAGAAATAATAGTAGTTGATAATAAATCTAGTGATGATTCATTAGAGTATTTAAAAAGTAATTATTCTCAAGTTAAGATAATAGAGAATAATGAAAATTTAGGTTTTGCTCAGGGTAATAATGTTGGTATGAAATATGCTTTAGATAATAATTTTGATTATGTCATGCTTTTAAATCAAGATACTCAAGTAACTGATGGTTATTTAGATAAGTTAGTTGAAGCAGCTGCCAGTGATGAAAAAATAAGTGCTGTTCAACCTAAGATATTACTTTACCCAGAGACTGATAAAGTAAATAGTTTAGGGAATGTAATACACTATTTAGGTTTTGGTTATACCTATGGGCATAAGGAATTAGATAAGAAGTTGTTGTTTAAAAGAAGGAATGTAAATTATTGTAGTGGGGCAGCTGTTTTGTATAAAGTATCAGCTCTTAAAAAAGTAGGCCTTTTTTATAATGAATTATTTATGTATCACGAGGACTTAGATCTTGGTTGGCGTATGAAGTTACTGGGTTATAATAATATTATTGCCAAAACTAGTATTGTCTATCATAATTACGAATTTTCAAGAAGTATTAAAAAATATTATTACATGGAGAGAAATAGATTTATTGTAATGTTTCAGAACTATAAAATAGGTACGATTATATTAATTTTACCTGTTTTATTTATTATGGAATGTGGATTACTATTATTTTCATTAAGTAATGGTTTTTTTAAAGAGAAGATTAATGTATATAAATATTTTTTAAAAAAAGATAATTGGTTAAAAATAAGTAAAAAAAGACAAGAAATACAAAGTAAAAGGTTACTTAGTGATAGACAGGTAGTTAAAAGATTTTCTGGTGAAATATTACATCAAGAAGTTAGAAATAACATATTAACCTATATAAATCCATTTTTTGATTTATATTGGCAAGTAGTTAAAAGATTAATAATTTGGTAAATATGAAAATAGCTCAAGTAGTTTCAACTTTCCCTCCCTACCGCGGAGGTATGGGTAACGTAGCTTATTCGATTACTGATCATTTAAGTCGGTTAAGTTATGATGTTACTGTCTTTACGCCTAAGCGTAGTTTTAGAGATCAAGATATTAAGAGCTATTTTAGAATATTCAACTGTAAGCCTTTAATAAGATTAGGTAACGCCGCTATTTTACCTCAATTATCTTTTAGATTATTTACCTATGACATAGTTCATTTTCATTATCCATTTATTGGTAGCTTACTTTCAACTGTACTACCTAAATTAATAAGAGGTGAAAAACAAAAATTAATTGTTCATTATCATATGGATTTAGTAGGTCAAGGTTGGAAGAAATTATTTTTCTGGACATATAATAAATTATTTTTAGGCTTAGCTATAAGACTGGCTGATAAAATAATGGTTACTACAATTGATTATGCAAAGGAATCTATCTTAGCTCCATACCTTAAAAAAAATCCAGATAAATTTATTGAAGTACCTAATGGTGTAGATGTGGATTTTTTTAAACCACGTTCTAAGGTTATGAGTTTAGTTAGAAAATATAATTTAGAGAATAAGAAATCTGTCTTATTTGTTGGAGCCTTAGATAGCGCTCATTACTTTAAAGGAGTAAATTATTTAATAAAAGCTTTTGAACTTTTAAATAGAAAAGATGTTAAATTATTGATAGTAGGGGAAGGTGATTTAAAAAAAGTATATATGGATTTAGTTGAATCATTTAATTTAAATGATCAGGTAATATTTATAGGTTATGTACCAGATGATCAATTAGTTGATTACTATAACTTAGCAGATATTTTTGTTTTACCATCAATTGATAAGTCAGAAGCTTTTGGCATGGTCTTGATTGAAGCTATGGCTTGTGCTAAACCAGTTATTGCGACTGACTTGGCCGGGGTAAGGGAAGTAGTAGATGTTAGAATAAATGGTAGATTAGTAAAACCAAAAAACGTTGAAGCCTTAACTAGGCAAATGGAATATTTTTTAGAAAGTGAAAGAAGACGAATTAACTATGGTAAAAAAGGCCGCTTAAAAGTAGTTGAGGAGTATAGTTGGTATAAAATAGTTCAAAAAATCATTATTTGTTATAACGAAAAGACCTTATGAAATATTGTTTAATAAATAATCTTTATCCGCCACTTTCTATTGGTGGTGCTGAAAACATTGTAAAAATTATAGCTACTTATTTAAGTAAGCATGATGAAGTTTTAGTAATTACTACCAGTAGTAACGGCGATACAGAGTATAAAGAAATTCCTAATTTAAAAATAATACGTTTACCCAGTCATAATTTGTATCACTATTTAAATAATAGGGAAAAAAATATACTTTCTAAATTTATTTGGCATATCATAGATGTTTTTAATTTTAGAACAGCTCATGAAGTAAAAAATATCTTAAAACGTGCGAAACCTGATCTAGTGATGACTCACAATTTAAAAGGCTTGTCATATCAAATACCTAGAGTGATACGCAAATTGAAATTAAAACATATTCATACCCTACATGATTATCAATTACTTGATCCTCATGGATCGTTACACAGGAAGGGGATTAATTTTAAAGAGTTGCCATTACGTTTAAAAGTATATAAATATATTTGTTTAAGATTGTTTAAGAATATAAAGTATGTTATTTCTCCTTCAAAGTTTGTTTTAGATAAACATTTAGAAAATGGCTTCTTTAAAAAATCTAAGACATATGTAATGCCTAATCCTATTGCTCTAACAAATAGTGAACTACTTAAAAAGAATAGTGAAAAGATTAGATTACTTTATCTCGGACAAATAGAAGAACATAAGGGTATTAGGTTCTTGCTCGAGTCATTTAAAAAATATAATTCATCTAATTTTGAATTATTAATAGTTGGCGATGGCTCTAAACTTCAAGAATTAAAAGAGCAATATACTAGTAATCAAATTAAATTTTTAGGTAGAGTAGAGCATGGAGAGATAAATAACTTATTTAAAAATATTGATTTAACTGTTGTGCCTTCTATTTGGTATGATAACTCACCTACTGTAATTTATGAAAGTTTTGCCAATTATATACCTGTTTTAGTCTCAAACCTAGGAGGTTCCCAGGAATTAGTTAAAGAGGGGAAAACTGGCTTTATTTACAAATATAATGAATATAGTGATCTGAGTAGTAATTTAGATAAAATAGCTCAAAATAGGGCAGATTTAGCTAAATACGGGGCAAATGGTTATGAATTCATTAAACAATTTGAAGTATCTAAATATATTGAGAAATTAAAGAGAATATGAGTAATTTTAATGAGTTAAAAAATGAATTAAAAAGTAAATGTGAAGTTAAAGATAATATCTTTTTTTATTTACCTAAGATTACTGAGTTTCAAAAAAAAGAGATAGAGTTCCATAATCTAGATAGGAATAATGAGATAGAAGTACATCAATTAAGTAGTTTAAGAAATCAGTACTATCATAAAATGTTTTTAAAATATTTTAATGCTTTAAAGAAAGACAGTGTTATTTTAGAAGTAGGTGTTGGTATTGGTTATGATTTAATACCCCTGCTTAAAAAAGGTTTTAAGGTTATAGCTTCAGATATATCTGAGAAAACATTAATTGATTTAAAAAAACATATTGAAGTTAATTATCCTGAGCATAGTGATAACATTATTTATTTAGTTAGTGATGGTCAGAATTTACCACTTAAAGATAATTCAATTGAAGCTATTTTAATTGTAGCTACGCTACATCACTTTGAAGATCAAAAAAAATTAGTATTTGAATTAAAACGTGTTTTAAATAATGGTTATCTAGTACTAGGTATGGAACCTTCTAGATTCATGATGTCATTTACTAAGTTATTTAAGAATTCAAATAAATTAAGAATACATGAAGGTCACAGTGAAGCTGATGAAACACATAATGGGTATATAAAAAGTGATTTTAAAAAGTTAGGTAAGGTTATACGTATAAAAAGAGTTTGGTTACTTCTAGGATTCTTACATTATTTCTTAGAAGCAATATATCGATTATTTAAATTAAAAAAGAGAATTAAAATTCCTCTGGTTATTGAATACATACTTTTAGTTTTAGATGAAATACTACTTTCTATACCAATAGTTAATTCAATTAATTTTCATTGGTTGGTGGTTATAAAGTTTTAAAGCTTATATAAAAAAAGAAGGCCTTATGAATAAATCCATAAGGCCTTTTTAATACGTTTAATAGTATTGTTACTTTACCAAAGCTATTTTTTGGGTAGTGGCAAAGTTTTCCGTTACTAACGTGACCAGGTAAACGCCAGATGAGAAATCATCGGCATTCCAGGTTAATTGATAGTTTCCGGAGGTTTGTTGTCCATTCCATAGATTAGCAACTTTTCTTCCATTCATATCGTATATTACGACTTGAACAAAAGAATCATTGGGTAGCTCATAGCCAATAGTTGTTATTGGATTGAATGGATTTGGGTACGCAGGTTGCAGTTTGAACTCACTGGGAGTGATTTCCGTAATTGGTACTGCATTCCCAGACCAATCTGACAATAAGATATTTGTTGGTTCAAAATTACCAGTATATTCAAATAATGTATTTGGTAGTTCTGAACCATCCATACTGGCTGCCAAGATATGGTTACCGTTTTGTTGAAATATCCAACCGCTTGGTAGGAGATTGTTAGTAATCTGCACATTTTTGGATGTATAGATTTCAAAACCGGCGATTAATCCATCTGATTGAAGTTGGAATTGGTTGTTACTTATTGAGATTAAAGCCTGAGTTGGCAATGATCGTACAAGATCCAGTTGAAGTATTGCATCAACTAGTAAAACCACGTCCACTACATTCAGAATTCCATCTTCGTTCATGTCTGCAAGTAGAAGTTGATACTGTGTTGGTAGATCAAATATCCAATTTATTAATTGAATGATATCAACGACATTGATCATACCATCTTCATTCAGGTCACCTCTTGGTTCTGAATCATCATTATTACATCCGAGTGTTCTTGTTATATCTAACTGATCAATTTTGTATCCGTTGAACCAGTCTAACGAACTTACTTCTGCTCCCCAGTTAACGTCGGTATGTATGAAGTCACCGTATGTACCCGTCATATCAGACCAAATCATGTAAGCGCCTGTGTCATTATTTTCACCGTCAGTGCTTAGACAGTATTGCCCTGGACTATAATCCATGGCAGCTCCTTCACAGGTTGGTTCAAGACGCATTGGCGTCTGGTATTCCATGTCTCCATCATACATATATGTAGAGATTTGATCACAGCTTCCATTACCGGTATTTACGTTTTGAGCTGTTGCCTTTAGTATGTAATACTTAGAGGATCCAGACGTAACTATCCTGTCATCATTAAACACAACGAATATGTCATGATTAGAGATTGATTCATCGTAGGTAACATAATTCCATGTATTTGTTAGCTCTGTACCTGGGTAGTTTCCGTAGTATATCTCATAACCATCAGAACCGGATTCCAGCTGAGTAGCAGTCTCGTAGCTGTCGCCTTCATAAATTCTAAAGTCATTCAACCGTAGTATTGATGAATTAGGAACAGAGTCAAGTAAGTCCAACTTAAATGGTAGTTTCTTTATAGCTAGGTTTGTACCACCTTCTGGAGCCATGTATTCCCAACGATAGAGTTCTACTGGTCCGTTTATTAGGTTCATGTTTGTTTCAGTGTCTGGAATGATTACGGGGACATTTCCGTGAACTATCATAGTATTACTGTGAATATCAATACTGTTACTTGTCTCTGATAGATCAGTACTTCCTGAGCCAGCGCTATGTGCTTCAAAGTTCTCATTATGAATGAATTCAGCTTTAATCCTGTCACCAGTATAAGTAGCAGAAGTTTGATTGATAGCAGGGACATTGAAGTAAACATTCATTATCCTATAGTCGTTTTCCGGAATATAGAATGGATTGGATGTTATATTGAAGTCAGCATTACCATCAATCATGACTTGATTGGCAACTACTGTCTCTCCGGCTTCATTGTGGTAAGAAATTGTGACAGATTCAACCGCTCTATTATATAGGGGAAGTTCACCTTGCCTTATCCTTATTTTGTTGACGTCAAATGCTTCATTTATTGCTTGAAATTTTAGATTTTGCATTGGTATGTCATTAAAGCCAGCAATCACATTAACTATTGGAGGATTGTCTTCAGCATAGACCATTAACATTCCTGCATCTGTGATTCGTAAGTAGTATGAGTTCAGGAAAGAATTAACAGGACCGTTGAGATTATATGGATCAAATTCTGAACCAGAGTTATCTGTTATAAGCCAACTAGTTTCATTCTCATCCTGAACATATACGTCCCAGACAGAAGCAATATTCACTTTAATCAATTTATATCCAATCCATCCGCTATGATAGGCAGCATTACTAATGTTACCTACAATTCGCAAAATATGAGTTTCGCCGGCAGGGATTGTCCAATCCATATTACCAAATATTGCCCTACCATCATATGTGCTAAAGTTTTCCGCGGTTGAATTCAGATTATTTTCCATATTAGGATCTTGAGTGACATCATAAATGCGGAAATCAGAAGCTATATTATTGAAAGAGGTACTATTATTTTCATAATAGAATACTCCAGGTTCACATTCTGATGAATTAGGTCCGATATAACCGGTGAAAGTAAGACTTGAAAAGGTCATGTCTGAAGCCTCGCCTGCATTGAAAGCGAAATCACCAAAATTTACATCTTCAGCGCCTTGAACAATACTTATTTCCTCATGGTTATTGGCTGAACTTACTCCGAGTGATGGTACTAGTAGAGAAACCAGATTACCAGTAATTGCTTCGTTATTTGGTTCAATTTCCGTAATCCATTGATTGTTATCTGTGTTTTTAATGGAAGTGTCATCAAAGGTATAACCTTCGACGCTATTTCCCCAAACTACATACCAATCAGTTGAACCAAATGCTGAGCTGAAATCCATTTTTACTGAAAAGCTATACAGCTGATCAGGTAGAATGGAAAAGTAATCTGTGAACTCATAGTAGATACCATCCATTTCTCCTGGTATATTTGAGAAAGATCCGCTACTAACTGAACTGGTTGTTTCACCAGTTAGGTCATTTACAACACGAATGTTGTAAATGTGATTATCCCAATAACTTCCAACTTGAAGGTCCCATTCATTATTATGAATTTCAATTCTGGTTTTTTGTATTTCAGCCGGAACATTTGTTTCTAGATTAACTGTTAACATAGTTACATCAGAAGTTCCAGGAAGTATGGTTTGCGATTCCGGTCCAACGAAGTCTACTATTACTTCATCAAGCTCATTAGGTAACACTTCTAAGTTAGAACCAAAAAGATAGCCATCTTCAGGCCAAATATAGTTTGGTTCAGGGTTATAGGTCCATTCTTCAGTATTGAAGAAAAATTGACCACTTACATCACCAAGATCTTCAGTATGCACAACTAGTCGGATTTCATTGGCAACATCTTCATACAACCAAAGTGCTGTTTGACTGTTAAAGAAGACGATTCCTGCCAAATTGTCTGTAAGTTGTACTGAGCTGATAGTTGGCGTTAGTACGCTTCCGTCAAAACCAACGATCTCTGCCTGGAAACCAATTTCAGCAATAGGACCATTTACATAGAAAGTCATATCTCGTACAGCTCTTTCCATGTCAGTGTAAATGTCTAAAATTACAACTTCTGCCGGTTCTCCTGCTGTTACAGTTAAGTTTTCAGAAGAGTAGTTATAAAAAGCTACAACTCCTTCATCCCGGGTATTTAGTTCAGGCGTATTATTAACCAGTTCCATGATATCCATATCAGGATTAACACTGGAAACCAGATTGTATTCAACATCAACTTTAATTCCAGCAAATACTGCTGAAATCACGATTACTAATGAAATAAAGAATGTTTTCATTCCTTTTCTCCTTGTTTTGTTTATTTATTCAGTTATCAACGTTCGGCAACATAAGACTTAACCTTTAAAAAGGTAATGAATCATGTTCTTTTTATTAATTTTTAACGTTATTTTACTTAAATATGTTGACGTATAACCTATACAAGTTATTACGTGAATTTAAAGCAAATAACATAAAAATATAGCATAAATAGCATATTTTGTCAATAATAAAACTAACTTAGGTTATAAGTTAGTTTTTAAGATATATTTAATCAATATATTCGAATATATAGTTTTTACCATCAATAGCATACCAGTAATCAGCACTTTGCTTGTGATCTAAGATTCTATCCTGAGCATCAAACCAATAATCATTAATTACAAAGTAAATAGTATTTACTTCAGTTAAATAACGAGCAGTAGCAATAACATCTATTGTTTTTTCTTTGTTGTAAGCTAAGTCTTCAAATAATTCATATAATCTATTACCAGTAGGTACTGGGTAGAAGTAGAAATTATTATAATAATATTTGTAGCTTAGTTCTTGGATAGCAGAAGCTGAAATAGGTTGAGAAGCTAAGACTATATATGGTCTGCCTTGATTTAGCTTTTCTAAGAAGTTAACTGTTTTAATATCCGTAAGAGATGTAGAAAAGCCATGGTCTTCACTTATTTTATCAATCCTAGGATATGATAAATAAAAAGAAGTTGTTAAGGCTAAAGAAATTAAAATAGTGGCCAAGAGAATAAAAGTAGCGGATTGTTTTAATAATTTATTTATTAGTAAATAAAAAGCTAAAATAATGAGAGGTAGTAAAAAGTATAAGCTAATTTCTAAAACTCGAACTGGATAATTTTGCTGTTCATGAGATAGTAAGCTAAAAAATGAAATGCCAGTTATTAGGATTAAATAATTAGCTAACATTATTAAAGTCATAACTGGGTAAATACTAAAACGTTTGAATCTTTTTTTAATAATTAAGAAAATAACAGTAATAGCAATTAAGAAAATTAAAAAGGCTATTATATTATACCCATAGTTATATATTAAATCATAAATTGAAATAAAAGGACGATAGAATAAAGAATAATCTTGATTATTCAAAATAGTAACTAAATTAGAAGTCCAATTACTATTTAAACTAATTTTCATTTCTGATAATGTTTGGGAGTTAATAAAAAAAGCAAAGGGTAAGGCAAAAAAAGAAACTATAACAACTTCCCAAAATATGCTTTTACCTAAGATTTTAGGAAGAGTTAGTTTGGACCTATGATAGATAAAAAGTAAAACTATAAAAATAATCGCTGGAATACCAGAAAGAGGGTGGATAGCCAAAGTCATAAGAGCCAGCAAAGCTAAAGGCCAAATCGCTACTTTAGGATGAGATATAAAATAAATACCTAAAAATATAGTAATAAGTAAAAAGACGTTAGCTAAAGCTTGTGGTGTTGTTACAATAAAATTAGCAAAAGGTATGGCTAGGAGTAAAAAGATAATTAGTAAAATAGTTTGATCTTTTATTTTAAAATTATTTTTGAGAGCATAGTAAATAGTAAGTGGTAGATAAACAGCAGACATAACTGGTACTAGTATTTTATCTATATTATTGACTGAAAAATCAAATAGTTTGTGTAAATAAATTATTAAACTATATTGACCAATATAATAAAAAGGTTTAGGTAGGAGAGTTCCAGATTCTAAGATTAGTTTAAGGTTAGCTCTATGAATGAAAGGATCATAATCAAAGCCTACTTGATAAGTAATAACAGCTATAATAAAGCTAATAAAAAAATGTAAAATAATTAGAGTTAAGTAATTACCTTTTTTATTAAAGATTAATAAGTTAAGTAAAATAAATGAAGCAAAAAAGTAAATAAAGAATATTTGACTAGGTATTACTTCCCAAGGAGATCTAATACTAAGTCCAGTTTGAGAGTTAAAAATTAAATAAGTGATTATAAATAATAATACTAAATAAATTAAAATAAGAGTTAACTTTTTTAAATCTATTCTTGTTCTTATTTTCTTAGGAAAATCAATTATTAGTGGGTATTTAATAATTATGGGTAAATAGAGTAAAGGAATAATTAATAAATTAAATAAATGAGTTAAATCATTTAATTTAAATAAATAAAAACCAATAGTATTAATTAAACTGGCAATTACTAGAGTAAATAATATTCCAAAGAATATTTTACATGGATATGAATTTTTAATAAATAAGTAATTACCAAGTATTAAAGAGGTATATATTAAATAAAAAAGCCCCCAAATTTGTTTAAAAGGAAATACTATAATCAGAATAATTAGGATTAAAGAGATTAATAAATGTTTTTTCCAGTTTATTAAATAAGTCATAAGACTATTTTAGCACAAATTAATAATAAAATCAGCCTTATCTAAAACCAAAAGATTTGATATAATATATAAGTAAATTTATGAATAGAATATTTAGAAAGTTTAATAAGAAACTTATTGTTTTGTTGTTAATTGGAATTGCTTTTTTTATGGTATATTCTTTTTTAGGTAATAGTTCTCATATAATAGAAAATGATATTACAATATATAATTCACCTGACGCTACTGCTAATTATACTTTTAGTAAAGTATTTTATGAAAGTAATAAATTAAGTTTTAAAGATGAGGCCAATAATATAGCCGGTCAATTAGTTAGTCCGCGTAGTATGAGAGTTATTAACGGATTAACCGTACCAGCTAGTTTTTTGGGTATGCCTCTTTTATATGGTTTGCTTAGTAAAGCATTTGGTTTAAATGTAATTGATTATTTAACTCCATTTATGGCAGTACTTGGAGTTATTATATTTTATTTCTTAATTAAATTACTATTTAATAAAAGAATAGCTTTTTGGTCAGCTATATTTTTATTTATCAATCCAGCTTTTTGGTTTTATAGTACCAAGAGTATGATGCCAAATATTTTGTTTATTACGTTATTTTTATTTACTTTGTATTTTTCATTACTGGCTATAAAAAAAAGAAAAATATATTTTTATTTGTTAGGAGCTATTTTCTTGGCTTTAACTTTAATGGTTAGGTCTTCATCTTTAGTTTGGATTTTACCTATTTTCATAATCTTAGGTTTATTTAATTATCAAAGATTAAAATGGAAATATATTATATTATCTCTTTTAGTCTTTTTAATTACTTTTTCACCAATACTATATTTTAATTTAGAAAATTATGGCCATATCTTAAGTATTGGTTATGATTTTGGCTTAGAACTGGAAGATAATGGTCTTTTTGATAAAAGTCTATCTTTAATGCAAAGTATCTTCTTACCATTTGGTTTTCATCCTAAAACTGCTTTATCTAATATAATTGATTATACTTTCAAATTATTTCCTTTGTGGTCCATCCTTTCATTAATTGGTTTACTTATTTTTAGTTTCAAATCAATTATTCATAAAAAATATAATGAATTAATGTATTTATTTATATTCCTAATAATTAGTTGTTACTTAATAATCTATTATGGGTCATGGGAATTCCATGATAATCCAGATCCTAACTTAATTACTATTGGCACTTCTTATGTCAGGTACTTTTTACCAATCTACATATTTTTAATTCCAATGGTAATATATAGTATTAGTAATATATATAAAAAGCAAAAATATATTTTACCCGTTGTGTCTACTATTTTATTTATTATTTTAGGCTGGCAGAGTTATCAAGTAGTTGTCTTAAGCACGGGTGATGGTTTAAAAGCTTTTAGTCAGACTTTAAGTGAATATCAGGTAATAGCTCAAGAGGTTAATACTTTAACAGAGAGTGATGCCATAATAATATCAGATAGGTTAGATAAAGTTTTTTTTCCTTCAAGAAGCGTAATATTTAAACTAAATAATGATAATGATTATATGGCCGTAGCTAATTTAATTGAGGCTGGTTACCCTGTCTATTATTTTTACTTTACTAGATCTCAGGATCAATTAAATGAGTTTAATCAAAAATACTTCACTAAATTTAATTTAAAAGTAGGGGATAGTTTAAAAGATTTTGAGGAGCAAAGTTTATATCCAATTAATAAATTATGAGGAAAACGTTTAATAATTTATATAGCTTAGTTAAAATAATAATAATTATTATTCCTTTTATATTATTTGGGTATTTAATAAATAGGGATTTAGTAAGAAGTGGTACAGTTGAATTTGTTTATGATTTTTCAAAAGATTCACCAGTTATTACTAACTTATTTCCTGCAAATCGGATGAGTGATGTAAATAAAATAAATGATTTTGATATTTATTGGCAGAGTATACAACAAGAACCAGTTTACTTTGAAACTAGATTACCTCAAACTTTTGATAAAGCAGAGGTCGAAGTAATATATCAGAATAATGATTTACCTTTAATTCAAATTGGTTTAAATAATCAAGGTGCTAATGAATGGAATTATCAGTTTAAACCACTTGAAAATCAATTACTTGATAATTTAGATTGGTATAAGATTGAAAGTGATGATAGGGCTTTATATCAGAGAAATAAGCAATTCTTATCAATTGATCAATTTTTAGAAGAAAAAGATACTTTAACTAATTTTGCTGCTTATAACTATGATATAGACAGGAAATTTATTATTCCGTGCTATGTACCAAGTGATAGTGATAAGATAATAAATAAGACCTTAAGAGGTGCTCATAGTTTTTATACCTATATTAAAGACGAACCTTTGGATTTTACTTTTACTATTCAAGACATTAATCGAACTGAAGGTTTAGATGAATTAAAGATTAGATTATATAATGATCAAGGTATAAAGATATATGAAAAAAAAGTTAATGATGATGGTTTAATTAGTAAATATGATCCAGCTTCAGCACCTCGAGAGATTGATTTTTATTTTGAGGGCTTAGCTGAGGGAGCTTATAAAATAGAACTAGATTGCGAAGATGAAATATTTTTTCGAGAAATTAAAACAAAACAAAAATATTTAACTTTTATTGATCGTTTATACTTAGTTGATAACCCTAGTTATGATGATGGTTTTGTAGATTTAGAATATAGGCCTACAGCTATTTATAGTACTATACCTCGTTTAGGTTTTTTTACTTCACATAAAGAAGGTTTACAATTAGTAGGTATAAATGATGAAGTAATTGAACTTAGTGAAACACATAAAAATTATTTTGTTACGCCAACCTCTATACCTGTTTACATCTATGTGCCTTTAAATGACATTAAAATATTTGGTCAAGGTTTAATGGCTTTATCTAATGATATGTATTTTAATCCAGAGATATATAATTTAAGAAATATAACTGACTTTTCTAATGTAAATTATTTAATTACTGATTATTTAAAACCAACTGAAGTAAATGGTTGGAAAGTAAATAAAGTAAGTTTTGATTTAACTAATGCTTCAATAGTAAATCGTAAATTACGTTTTGCTATTTCTGCTCCTGAGCTTAATAGTTTAAATAAGCAGATACCTTTAAAACAAATTAAAGTTACTCTTACTAAAGAGCCACTTAATTTAAGTGAATTTTTAGATAAAATATTTAATTATATTAAAAAGAAATTTAAATGAGAAAAAGATTATTAAATAACTTAGGTGAATTAGTTATAAATATTTTTAAAATATTGTTTCCTGTATCAGTTATTACTTTTATCCTATACTTTATAATTGAAAATTTTAAGGTAGGCATTATTTCTAATTACTTTGATATGCATGGGTTACTCCTCATGGCTTTAATAAGTGGTTTCTTTTTATTACTATTTAATAATAATAAAAATAGCTATTTACCCTTTAAAAGAGTTTTAGCTATTATCTTAACCTTGTTTATTATCTTCATAAGTTATCAATATTTACAAAATATTGAAAAAATGAGATACTTTATATCACTTTTAATAGGTATTGCTACCTATATAATAATCAACTTATATCCTTCAAAATATGATTCAGGGCGTTAAAATCAAAAAATTAGAGGTTCATACTGATGATAGGGGCTTAGTAATGGAATTTTTAAGGGATGATGATGAAATATTTGAAAAATTTGGACAAGTCTATATTACTCTAGTTAAGTACGGTATAGCTAAAGCTTGGCATTATCATAAATTACAAGATGATCATTTTGTTTGTGTTGAAGGTAAAGCTTTAGTTGCTCTGTATGACATGCGTGAAGATTCTGATACTTACAAAGAAGCTCAGGATTTTATTTTAGCTGCTCCAGATCAAGAAGGTGAACATTTATTAATTAAAATACCCAAAGGTGTTTTACATGGTTTTACTGCTTATGAATGCGATCAAGCTAAAATTGTTAATACACCTACTAAACATTTTAACTACCAAGATCCCGATGAACTTAGATTTAAATGGGATGACCCTGAAATAGAATATAAGTGGCCTAAGTATGTTAAACAAGGAGGTTAAATAATATGGATTGTATATTTTGTAAAATAGTAAATGGTGATTTACCATCATCTAAAATTTATGAAGATAAAAGGTATCTAGCTTTTTTAGATATTAACCCAATTAATAAAGGGCATGTTTTAGTAATACCTAAAGATCATTATGATACATTATTAAATACGCCTGTTGATTTAGCTAAAGATTTATTAGCTCTAATTAAAACTTTAGCTCCAGCTGTTATGGAAGCTAGCGGTGCTTCAGGTTTTAATTTAGTAGTAAATAATGGTAAAGTAGCTGGACAATTAGTAGATCACGTTCATTTTCATATAATACCACGTTTAAAGAATGATAATTTACACGCTTGGCCTGGTAAACAATATTTAGATAATGAAATGGAATTATTTACCCAGAAGATTATTAAAGCTTTAGAGAAATGAGAATATTTGTATATGGTTCCATAGTTTATGATAGGATAATGGATTTTCCTGATTTTTTTAAAGACTATATCTTACCTAACGAAATACATAATCTAAATGTTTCTTTTATGATTAATCAGTTAAAAGAATCATTCGGGGGTACTGGTGGTAACATTGCTTACAATTTAAAGTTAATTGGCCTTAACCCTTTATTATATGGATCAGTAGGTAAAGATTTTGAACCTTACGCTAAACATTTTAAGAATATTGATTTAAGTGGTGTTAAAATGTATTTAAAAGATTTTACTGCTTCAGCATATATTATTACAGATAAATCGAATAATCAGATAACTGGTTTTCATCCAGGGGCTATGCGTTATCATACCTTTAAGCCTAAGTTTAAAAAAGATGACTTAGTCATAATATCTCCAGCTAATCCTAATGAAATGCTGGATATGGCTGAAACGTGTTTTAAAAACAAAGTACCTTTTATCTTTGATCCTGGACAACAAATAATTCAATTTACGGGCAACCAGTTAAAGCGAGTTATAAAACAAAGTACTATCTTTATTGTAAATGATTATGAATTAGCTTTAACTTGTAAGTTAACTACTTATTCAAAAGATATTATTTTACAAAAAGCTGGTATCTTAATTACTACGCTTGGTAAAAAGGGCTCATTAATTCAAGTTAGGGATAATAAGAAAGTAATAAGCTATAAGATAGAACCGGTTAAGATAAAACAAGTAGTAGATCCAACAGGCGCTGGCGATGCCTTTAGATCGGGTCTTATCAAAGGTATTGTGGATGATAAGAAACATTTCTTAAAGCAAGAGTATATTAAAATGCCTTGGCTTAAAATAGGGCAACTTGCTTCCATAACCGCTGTCTATGCTTTAGAAAGTTATGGTACTCAGAATCATAAATATACATTTAATAAACTTAAAAATAGATATAACCTTAATTACTAAATAAAACTATGATAAAACATGATGTCAAGAATTTAAAACTAGCAGCAGAGGGTAAGAAAAAAATACTTTGGGCAGAGAAACAAATGGATGTTTTAAATGAAATTAAAAGAGATTTTAAAAAGAAAAAACCTTTAAAAGGGGTACGTATTGCAGGTTGCCTGCACGTTACTTCTGAAACTGCTAATTTAGCTCGTACTTTAAAAGAAGGTGGCGCTACTTTTACTTTATGTGCTTCTAATCCTTTATCTACTCAAGATGAAGTAGCTGCTTCTTTAGTTAAAGATTTTGGTATATCTGTTTTTGCCATAAACGGAGAGAATAAAACAACATATTACAAACATTTAAATCAAGCTTTAGATATGAAGCCACATATTACTGTTGATGATGGTGCTGATTTAGTATCACTGCTTCATACTAAAAGAAAAAATTTAGTTAAAGGTATTTGGGGTGGTTGTGAAGAAACTACCACTGGCGTAATACGCCTCCGAGCTTTAGCTAAGGAAAATAAGTTACTCTATCCTGTAGTTGCTGTAAATGATGCTCAGACTAAACATTTTTTTGATAATAGATATGGTACTGGTCAATCTACTTTAGATGGCATAATCCGAGCTACTAACATATTAATTGCTGGTAAAACTGTAGTAACTGTAGGTTATGGTTGGTGCGGTAGAGGTTTTGCTTTAAAAGCCAAGGGTATGGGAGCTAGGGTTATAGTTACTGAAGTTGAACCAGTTAAAGCCTTAGAAGCTAAAATGGATGGTTTTGAAGTAATGCCTATGATCGAAGCAGCAGTTCAAGGTGATATCTTTTGTACTTTAACCGGGGATATACATGTAATTCGTAGAGAACATTTTAGTAAAATGAAAGACGGAGCTATAGTATGTAATTCAGGACATTTTGATGTGGAACTTGATTTAGTAGCTCTTAAAAAATTATCTAAGTCAGTTAAAGAGGTAAGACCTTATGTCGAAGCATATACTTTAAAGAATAATAGGATAGTTAATGTCTTAGCTGGTGGTAGATTAGTTAACCTAGCATCTGCTGAAGGACATCCAGCATCAGTAATGGATATGAGTTTTGCTAATCAATCCATGGCTTCTTTATTCATTGTTAAGAATTACCAGAAGTTAGAGAATAAAGTATATGATGTTACTCAAGAAACTGATGACAAGATAGCTTCACTTAAGTTAAAAGCTATGGGTGTTAAAATAGATAAGTTAACCAAAGAACAAATTAAATATTTATCTAGTTGGGAAATTGGTACTTAAAAGTATTTATCTATGAATATATTAATAACAGGTGGTGCAGGTTTTGCAGCTTCTAACTTTATTAGACAAATCCTAAAGAAATATCCTAATTATCAGGTAATAAACTTGGATAAGTTAACTTATGCTGGTAATCTTAATAATTTGAAAGATATTGAAGGTAATGCTAATTACAAGTTTTTAAAAGGTGATATTGCTGATAAACGTATTACTGACAAGGTATTGCGTAATGAGAATATTGATGTGATTATTAATTACGCTGCTGAAACTCATGTAGATAGATCTATTTTAGATCCTGATGCTTTTGTTAGAACTGATGTAATTGGTATATATAATTTATTAGAAGGAGTTAAAGAGTTTAAAGTAAAAAAATATATTCAAATAAGTACTGATGAAGTATTTGGTAGTATAAAAGAAGGTAAATTTAAAGAAGATTCACCTTTTAAACCAAATAGTCCTTACAGTGCTTCTAAAGCTTCAGGCGACTTATTATGTAGGTCATATATTAAAACATATAATCTACCTATTATAATAACTCACTCTTGTAATTTCTATGGTCCATATCAATATCCTGAGAAATTAATTCCACTCTTCATTACTAATTTAATTGAGAATAAGAAAGTACCACTGTATGGTGATGGTCAAAACGTTAGAGAATGGATCTATGTTTTAGATCATTGTAATGCCATTGATTTTCTTTTACATAAAGGAGAACTAGGTGAAGTATATAATATTGGGTCAGGTGTAGAGAAAAAGAATATTGAAATTACTAAGCTCATCTTAAATGAACTAGGTGCAAGTGAAGATATGATTGAGCCAGTAAAAGATAGAGCAGGTCATGACTTCCGATATGCTGTTGACCATACTAAGCTTAAAAAATTAGGTTGGCAGGCAGAACATAATTTTGATGATGCTATGCGTGATACAATACGTTGGTATCAAAATAATGATTGGTGGTGGAAACCTATTAAAAGTGGAGAATATTTAGAATATTATAAGAAGCAATATAAATAATATGAGACTACTAATATTTGGAGCAGGGGGAATGCTAGGACACGATTTAGTGAATGCTTTTAGTGATCAAGATATTTTTGTAGCTGATCTTCCTGAATGGGATATTACTGCAGATTATGAAACTTTAAAAAGTAAAATAGTTGAAGTAAAGCCTGAAGTAATTATTAATGCTGCAGCTTTTACTGATGTTGAGGGTGCTGAAGAAAAAAAAGAAATTTGTTTTAAAGTAAATGCTGAAGCCTTGATTAATCTTTCTAAAATAAGTAAAGAATTAGATGTATTACTGGTACACATTAGTACTGAATATGTCTTTGATGGTTTAAAGCAAGACGGTTACAATGAAGAAGATGAAACTAAGGCTATTAACGTCTATGGCGAGAGTAAAGAAAAAGGTGAAAAGAATTTAATAGAAAATTGTGATAAGTACTATTTAATACGTTCTTCTTGGTTATTTGGTAAAGCTATTCAAAAAGGTAAGCCTCGTGGTAAAAACTTCGTAGATAAAATGATAGAGCTTAGTAAATTAGAAGATGAAATAAAAGTAGTAAGTGATCAATATGGAAAACCTACCTTTACAAAAGATTTAGCTCATGGTATTAAAGGTTTAATTGAATCAAAAAAAGAGTATGGTATATATCACTTAGTAAACGAGAATAAGGCTAGTTGGTATGACTTAGCTCAGGAAACATTTAAATTAATGGGTCTTACCGTTAATTTAAAAGGCGTCTCATATAAAGAGTATGATTCTAAGATAGAAAGACCTATAATTTCAGTTTTAAATAATAATAAATTGCCTAAACTTAGAAGTTGGCAAGAAGCATTAAAAGAATATATTAAACTATAACAATATGAGAGGTATTATATTATCAGGCGGACACGCTACTAGACTTAGACCTTGTACTAAAGTGACTAGTAAACAGCTATTACCAGTATATAATAGACCAATGATCTATTATCCACTAAACACTTTAATTAAAGCAGGTATTAAAGAAATATTAATTATCGTTGCTCCAGAACAAGCTGGTGACTATTTAAATTTACTAGGGAGCGGTAAGGAATTTGGAGTTAAATTTACTTTTGAAATACAAGATGAACCTAAAGGTTTAGCTCAAGCTTTTATTCTAGCTGATAATTTTATTGATAAAGAAGATGTAGTTATGATACTCGGAGATAATATATTTGAAGATGATTTAAGTGAAGAAATAAATAGTTTTAAAAAGGGTGGTAAAATATTTGCAAAAGAGGTAACTGATCCTGAAAGATTTGGTATTGTAGAATTTGATGAGAATAATAAAGTAATATCTATTGAAGAGAAACCCGCAAAGCCTAAGAGTAATTACTGTGTTACTGGATTATATATTTATGATAACCGAGTTGTAGAAATAGCTAAGAATTTAAAACCATCAGCTAGGGGAGAGTTAGAAATTACTGATTTAAATAATGAGTACTTGAAATTAAATGAATTAGAAGTAGCTATGGTAAAAGGTGAATGGATAGATGCAGGTACTTTTGATAGTTTATTAAGAGCTCAGAATTTAGCTAAAGAGAGATTACAGGATAAATTGATAATATAACTTAAATAAAAAAAGCGTTGTTTTGTAAACAGCGCTTTATCCTAAACTCATTTTTATGCTATCAGTAGCTGGTTTGGGTTCAGGTTCAGTAGTTGGTATTATTTTACCAGCTACTATTTTTTTGAATATTTTGTACAGTTCAGTATTTTTTTTGTTGCTAAACGTCAGAAGATGAATTAAAATAGATTTTTTAAATCTATTATTTTTTTTGTTGCCCATCTTTGCCTCCTATTGGATTTCTATTTTATAGAATCCAGTTTCGTTATTATGTTCAGTTATTAAATATAATTTATCACCTTTTTTATCTACAAATAAATTATAATTGTTTATAGATAATAAATCAAATATGTTTCTTCTATCTCTGCTATCTAACTCATAAATTTTTAATGTATCATCTATTATACCAAACACATTAACTAAGCCTGGATGCCAAAAGGCATCACTTAATTTACCCGCAGTTCTTTCTAATAAAATAGTGTTGTCATCTCCAGGGAAGTAAGTCCATATTTCTGAGTTATTATAATAGACTAAGTATTCATTATGCCAGTTTAAATCATTTACATTCTTAATATATTTTACAAATGGTTGTTCTTGCTCAGGTTTTATTAAATAAGCTATTTTTTCATCTAAATCAAGTAAAGCTAATAAATCTTTATTAGAGGGTATGAATTTGTAATTTTTTGAATTAGGTAACATTAAGAGTTCTGTTGATTCATTATTAAAATACGATTTTAAGAAATATTTATTATTTAATGAAGTGATATATAATAATTTAGTTTTCCACGATTCATAAGCTATTATTTTTTCATTTGAAATTAAACTTACTTTTTGACCGAGCAAATCTATTTTATATAATGAGTTGTTATTTAATCCATAATAAGTATTATCATTAAAATAATCTGATTTTAAATTACTAAAATGATATCCAGTTAATTCAAATAATGAGATTATATTATCTGTTTCAGTATTATAAATTAAATAGTCATAATTATTTTTTAAAATGAGTTTTTGGTTTGTATTTGACCAACTTATTAATTCTAAATTATTAGATTCAAATGGTGTATTAGAATCATTCGAAGAAACATTATAAATAGTTAAGGCATATTTAAAATTATCTTTTGAGATTAAAGCTACTTTATTTTTATCATTAGAAACTAATAAATCAGTATAATAGCCAGGTAATAAATTAATATATTCTAAATCATTTTTAAAAAGTGTTACTTCTTCTGCAAAGGTTGTTTCTTGAGGTCTTATAACTAAATTTTTTTGCCAAGTATGATAACCTTCCTTTTCCACACGGACATCATAGGTGTTGCTTAGTAGGTTTGTTACTTGAGTAGGCGTCTTATTACTTTGTAATTCATTATTTAAATAAATTTTAGCAGTCTTAGGGTATGATTTTATAAAAATGACCCCTGTTTTTTCAATATTACCCTTGATAAAATTATAACGATAGCCTAAAGAGTAAAAAATTAAAATAGGAGATATTATAAAAAATAAGAGAATGAAAAATGAATATAATATTCTTCTTTTTTGTAGAGTCATAAGCACTTGAATTTTTATCTATTTACTATTACAATAAGTATAAATTTATTAACATCATACTATGTCTAAGTTTATTATTCAAGGCAACAATAAGTTAAAGGGTACTATTACTACAAATACCTCTAAAAACGCAGCAATTGCTTTAATTTGCGCTTCTTTACTAAATAAAGGGACTACTACCTTAATTGGTGTACCTAGAATACAAGAAGTTGAAAGAATTATTGAAGTTTTAGCTAGTCTTGGTGTCAAATTTGTATGGCTTAAAAAACATGATTTAAAGATTACTCCACCAAAAAAAGTAGATATTAAAAAGTTAGATAAAAAGGCTGCTATGAGAACTAGGATTATTATATTACTAGCTGGAGTATTAAGCCATGATTTAAAAGAGTTCTTTTTACCTAAAGCTGGTGGTTGTAGATTAGGTAAGAGAACAGTTAACCCTCATTTTTTTGCTTTAGAAGAATTTGGTATTTCTTTGATTGAAAAAAATAATGGTAATTATGTTAGTCATAATAAATTAAAAGCTGTTCCTAATTTAGTATTATATGAATCAGGGGATACAGTTACTGAAAATGCTCTACTAGCTGCTTCTCGTATAAAAGATAAGTCTGTTATTAAATTTGCTTCTGCTAATTATCAAGTACAAGACTTATGCTATTTTTTAGAAACTTTAGGTGTTAAAATAAAAGGTATTGGGACAACTACTTTAGAAATATATGGTAAACAGAAAATTAAGAAAAATGTTAAGTATTATTTAACAGAAGATCCTATTGAATCTATGTTTTTTATTTCACTGGCTGCTACTACTAAATCTTCTTTTATTATAAAAAGATGCCCTATAGAATTTTTAGAGCTTGAACTTCTTAAATTAAAAAAAATGGGTTTTAAGTATAAGATACTTAAAAAATATAAAGCACGTAATAAGAAAAGTAGTTTAGTAGATATTAAAACATTTCCCTCTGAACTCGTGGCTTTAACCGATAAAATATATGGACGTCCTTATCCTGGACTTAATATTGATAACTTACCTTTCTTTGTACCCATTGCTACTCAGGCTAAAGGTAGAACTTTTATCCATGATTGGGCTTATGAAAATAGATCAATCTATTTTACTGAATTTAACAAGCTAGGAGCCTCAGTTCAATTAAATGATCAACATAGATTATTTGTTGATGGTCCTACTAAACTTAGGGGTAATGAAATAATGTGTCCTTCAGCACTCCGTCCAGGCGCTATTTTAATAGTTGGTATGTTAGCTGCAGAGGGTGAATCTGTCTTAAGAGATGTTTATCAAGTAGAAAGAGGCTATGAGGATTTACATAATCGTTTACTCAAATTAGGAGCTAAAATAACTAAAGAAGAGTAGTTTTGACGAAGTTAGTTTTTTATGCTAAAATAATGATGTTATAATTAAAAAAAAGCATGGATAATTATTCAAGTTTACCAACTGGTTACAATTCACAAAATAAAAAAATAATAATCGGAGTTAGTCTTGTGATCCTCGTGATCATTATTTTTTTTATTGGTTTAGTAGTTGGTTTAAATAAACAAATTGATCTTAGTAAATCAGGTTCTGCCAGTTATGATGATACAGGCAGAGTACTAAATACAGATGCTTTACCTGAATATTTGACTAAAGATGTTAACTTTAAGCTATTTTGGAAGGTTTGGGATATAATCAGATCAAAATACGTAGATCGTGATCAAATTACTGATGCTCAGCTATTTTATGGCTCTATGAAAGGTGTAGTAGCTGCTTTAGGAGATCCATATTCAGTATTTTTAG
>FLOH01001394.1_pt1 | contig 38052 bp, 34 predicted proteins | sample 756751 | NCBI WGS metagenome assembly FLOH01 (sample SAMEA4026879, study PRJEB14308) | marine metagenome | biome: coastal water; material: water | depth 74 m
GAAGGAGATCAATGGAAATCAACAAATGCAGAATTTTTAGAATGCTTATTAAATCCAGTTTTTGAATTTAAATGTGTAAGTCCATCAAATTTTAATATACATAATATAGTTTACAAATATGCACCAATTCTTCTAGATTTGAATTTAGGCCCTTTTTACAATGAAAGTCGCATATCCGCAGAAATACCATTACTAAATGAAAAAAAATGGGACAATATGACAATGAGTTTAACATCTGATGGGATTATTGAAAATATTAGAGTAGATGCATTTGGTGAATTAGATCGTAATTTAAAAAATTATGAATTTGTAGATAAATCAGATCTTTTACAAATTTATGGTTGGACTGTTTTTAAAAATCAAAATTATTCCGTTGAATCAATATACATAATTGTTGATGATGAAGTACATAGTAAAGCTGTTTATGGATTTTTAAGAAAAGATTTACAAAAATATGGGTTAGAAGAACGCTCATTCTCAGGGTGGCAAGGAATTATTGATCCTAAAGAAATACCAATTGGATGTCACGATATTTCAATTAGAATTGTAAGTGGAAATGAATATTCAGAATTAAAGTCAGAAAAAGAATTATGTAAAAAGAGCATCAATTCCAAATAAAATTAGAATATTCTAATTTTGTCTATTTGATAAATTTTAGTAAAGATATAGGAAGTCATGAAGTATATTTTTAAAAAAGAATCAAAATTTAAAAAATGTAATTTCATATTCCACATCATTTTTTTAGTTATTTGAAATTAAAACATCCCAATTTAGTCGTTACTGGTATAGTAAACCAAATAAACACAACTGTATCCATGGAATAATTTTATTAAAGTTGACATATATGATTTGCATTTTAAATTATTGTAAATTTATAAAGCAATTTTAACAGAAACTGATCCTACTCCAGTAAAATAAATTAATTTTATAAAAATAAATTAATAAAAAGAGAGTAATTATTTTCGAGTAATAAAGTATGTTGCAATAAAACCGATCAACGATACAGACCAAATTGTTATCAATCGAAGAAATAAAATTAATGAAGTAGCAAGAACAAATTCAAAATTTTGTTTCACCATCATTATAACAAAACTTCCTTCAGTCACACCAATTCCACCAGGAAGAAATGAAAAAATTCCTAGTAAGATAGATGTATAAAATAACTGAATGGATTCAAAGTACCCCAGATCTACATGAAATGCTAAAAATCCAAGATATATTACAAATCCCTCAAGAAATGTTACCAATAGAGTAAGCAGTGATGTTTTAAATAAAATTTTAAAATTAGATATTTTTATAACAGATTCATCAAATTCCTTGAAATTTGGTAATTTTTTTGACAAAAATGAATTTTTATCAATGATTGATTGAATTTTATTTCTAATAAGATTATTTTTAATTATTAATAATAAACCAAAAATTAACACCGTAGAGATTATTACAACGGTAAAAGACTCAGGTAAAAAATGAAAAGATATAGCTATCCAAAGTATCAACATTATTGCAATGAAATCAAGTAAGCGTTCAACAAAAACAAGTGGAAGGGATTTAGAGATCGGATATCCATATTTTTTTTCTAAAAAATGAGATTTAATCATTTGTCCAAATCCAATAGGCGTTATAGCCATTGAAAGACCTGTTAGAAATAAAATATAATTTTGTTTTATCGTTAAATTAATTCCAAGTGCATTCAAAAGTACGCGTTGAATTTGACTTCTAATAAAAATAGTGAATGATAATAAACCAAAGAGTGGAATTAAATAAAAAAAATCAATTTGTTGGTAAGTTTTTGTGATTTTTTCAATATCAAAATACATAATAAAAAGTACATAAAATAAAAGGATCAAAAAAATAGGAATAATTATTTTATTCCTAGTTATAGAAAGAATCATTACATAACAAAATAAATTGGTTAGTTATTAAAAAGTACTAATAATTAATTTTAAATTTGTATGATAAGAATAAGCATATACAATACATATTTTAATCAAGAACTGCTTGTATTTTTCTTCTTAATACAGTATATTAACAAGATAAAAAGAAAAATCCTCAAACAGATAAAAAATGTATAGAACAATTAAACTATATAGCAGGATGAATAAAAACTGAAATATTATAGATAATTTAAAGAGTATAGTGTGAAAGAAATATCAAAAATCGCTCACAATATTGATGGACAACCAATGTTCAAAATTTTAGAAGAAGTCAAAAAATTAGAGAAGAAAGGGAAAAACATCATACATTTTGAGATAGGAGATCCAGATTTTCAAACTCCCGACAATATCATTCGTGCAGCACATAATGCAATGAAAGATGGATATACACATTATACTAGTTCATACGGTTTAGAAGAATTCAGGAAAGAAATATGCAATGCTACAAAAAGGTCTAGGGGCTTTTTACCTGAAATTAATCAAGTTCTAGTAACACCAGGAGCGAATATTGCAATATATTATGCAATTCTATGTCTAGTTGATCCTGGAAAAGAAGTTATTCTACCTGATCCTGGATTTCCAACGTATTATTCAACACTAAAAATGTGTAATGTAAAACCTGTCAGAATTCCGTTAAAAGAAAAGAATGGTTTTAGGATGTCTCCAAAAGATATTGAATCAAAAATTACTTCTAAAACTCGATTAATTATAATAAATTCACCAAATAACCCTACAGGTTCAGTAATGACAAAAGAAGAATTGAAGCAAACATATGAAATAGCTGAAAAACATGATCTTTATCTTTACAGTGATGAGATTTATGCAAGGATGATGTATGATAATTTAAAATTTTATTCTCCGTCAATATATGATAAATGTAAAAAAAGAGTAATTATTTCAAATGGATTTAGTAAATCTTTTGCAATGACTGGTTGGAGATTAGGGGCAGTGATAGGACCAAAATTAGTAATTGATAAAATGAATCTATTACTTCAAACTACATCATCATGTGTGTCACCATTTATTCAAAAAGCAGGAATTGAAGCAATAATTGGAAATCAAAAAAAGATTAAGCAAATGATGCATACATATCAAAAAAGACGTGATATTTTAGTAGAAGGATTAAATTCAATACCCAACATACAGTGCATAAAACCTCAAGGTGCATTCTATATTTTTGCAAATATAAAAAATACTGGTAAATCAAGTGAACAGATTGCAGATTTTCTTTTAAAAGATGCAAGAGTTGCAGTTTTACCTGGAACTAATTTTGGAGAACATGGTGAAGGATACATTAGATTATGCTATGCTACAAACTTAGAAAATATAAAAAAAGGAATAGATAGAATAAAAAAATCTATGAGAAAAATAAATGATTAAAGGAAATAGAGTTGCAGATTTTATTGCAGAGTTCATTTACTCAAAATTAGGAGTAAAACATGTTTTCATGGTTACGGGTGCAGGCATAATGCATCTTACTGATGGGGTAGCATTACATGGAAAATTACAAACCATTTGTCCCCACCATGAACAAACTTCATCAATGGCTATTGACGCATATTCAAGAGTTACTGAAAATATTGGAGTTGGATTTTTTACATCTGGTCCTGGAGGTACAAATGCCATTACAGGATTAGCAGGAGCATGGCAAGATTCAGTACCATGTTTATTCATATCAGGACAGGTCAAACAAAAAGAGACTACTAATGATGCTAAAATTTTAGGATTAAGACAATTCGGAGTTCAAGAATTAGATATGATCCCAATTGTTAAATCACTTTGTAAATATTCAGTACATCTAGATAACCCCAAGAAAGTGAAGTATGAATTTGAAAAAGCAGTACATATAGCTAAATCAGGAAGACCAGGTCCCGTATGGATTCAAATTCCAATGGATGTACAATCAACCATCATTGAGGAGGCTAAATTAGAAGGATTCACCATAGAAGATAAAATTCCAATTGCTAAAGATGACGAAATTAAAACAATCATTGAAATGTTAAAAAAATCATCAAGACCAGTAATTATATCAGGTCAGGGAGTTAGAATTTCAGGTTCTATATCTAAACTAGAAGAATTCACTTCCAAATTTAAGATTCCAGTAGTAACACCATTTTTAGGAATAGACACCATGAGACATGACTTATTCCAATATATTGGAAAAACAGGTGTCAAAGGAGATCGTGCTGCAAATTTTGCTATGCAAAATTCAGATTTGATAATTTCTATTGGTACTAGTTTGCATGTAACAGTAATAGGTTACACATACGAACATTTTGCGAGAAAAGCTAAAAAAATTGTAATTGATATAGATCAGAATTCACACAAAAAAAATACAATTAATATTGATCATTTTATACTATCAGACGCAAAAAAATTCTTTGAAAAAATTCAAGAATTTACAAAAAATGAAAATTTAAATGATTTTTCAAAATGGATTAAACAATGTAATGATTGGAAGAAAAAGTATCCAGTATGTTTGCCAGAATATAAAAAAATTAAAGGAAAATTAAATTCATATCTACTAATAGATACATTGTGTAAAAATTCTAAAGAAAACGATATTTTTGTGTCAGATGCAGGAGGAACATATTATGCGACATCACAAGCAATTCAACTTGTAAAAAAAGGTCAAAGATACATTCCTTCAAGTGCAATGGCCACTATGGGGTATAGTTTACCTGCTGCAATAGGAATTTCAGTTGCAACAGATAAAAAAAGAGTTATTGCACTTACAGGAGATGGTTCTTTTCAGCAAAATATTCAAGAATTACAAACAGTTGTTGAATACAATTTACCCATAAAGATATTTGTACTAAATAATGATGGATATGAGTCAATTAGAGGTTCTCAAAAAAATTATTTTGATAATAGATTTTTAGGCGAAAGTAGTCAATCTGGACTTTCTTTTCCTAATACATTAAAAATTGCAAATGCTTATGGGATTAAATATGTACAAATCACTGATTACACCGAACTTGATAAAAAATTAGATGACGTATTAGATTTTGATGGACCTGTAATTTGTGAAGTTATGGTTCCTCGTGAACAACTAATAATCCCTACTGTTTCTTCAAGAGTTAATTCTGATGGATCTATGTCTTCTAGACCCTTAGAGGACATGTATCCATTTTTGGACAGAACTGAATATTTAGATAATTTGTATGTTGACGAGGTATAACTTAGAGTTTAATTATTAGCTCAAATAATTATATTCATGGATAAATGTCCCGAACTTATTTTAACTGCTGGGCCTTCAATTACAGAAAAAGAAATCTCATATGTAACCGATGCCGTAACTAACGGTTGGAATGATGAATGGAATAAATATATTTTAAAGTTAGAAGAAAATTTTGCTAAATATATTGGTGTTAAACATGCAATACCAACGACTAGCTGTACTGGCGCCATGCACTTATCTCTAAAAGGATTGGGAATCAAACCCGGTGATGAAGTTATTGTTCCTGAAACTACATGGATTGCTACTGCTGCTGTTGTGACTTATGTGGGAGCTAAACCTATTTTTGTTGATATTGAAAAGGATACGTGGTGCATTAATCCAGATTCTGTTAAAAAAGCAATTACTTCTAAAACTAGGGCAATTATGCCTGTTCATTTGTATGGTGGAATGGCTAGAATGGATGAAATTATGACTATTGCACAAGAAAATAATTTGAATATTATTGAAGATGCTGCTCCTTCATTAGGGGCAAATTTTAAAGGTAAAAAAAGTGGAAGTTTTGGGCTTGCATCTGCATTTAGTTTTCAAGGTGCAAAGATTATGGTCACAGGTGAAGGTGGAATTTTTGTTACTGATGATACAGAATTTTTTGAAAAAGTAAGTAAAATAGCAGATCAGGGAAGGAGTTACACAAAAGCTCTTTGGAATGATTCCATTGGACTAAAATACAAAATGTCTAATCTTCAAGCAGCACTAGGATTAGCTCAACTTGAACGACTGGAAGAATTAGTTGATAAAAAAAGACAAATTTTTACTTGGTATAAAGAACGACTAGAAAATATTGATGGATTATCAATGAATGTGGAACTTCCAAAAAGTAGGAATACATTTTGGATGACTACAATAGTTATGGAGAAAGATTTTGGAATTACCCGAGATGAATTTATACAAAAATTAAAAGACTGGAATATTGATTCACGTCCTGTTTTTTATCCACTAAGTCACATGCCAATGTTTGAAACTCAGAATCACACAAATGCTTAATGGTTTTCTGAACGAGGTATTAATTTACCTTCAGGACACAATCTTACTAAAGATCATATTGATTATATCTGTAATGTAATTAAAATAATCCTTGGCGAAAATTAATGTCTCATTACCATAACCGTTTATCTGAAATAAAAAAACTTAATATTGATTTTCTCAAATTTTCTTATAATGATTCCATTATATCATTACGTGTTTTAGATGAATCTGATGAAACTGTAAAACTGTTAACTGAATGGAGAAATATCTTTTGGGATGCATTTTATGATAAATTTGAAGCTACAGAGGAAAGAACTAAAAAATGGATTAGAACACACGTAATTGACAATCCTGAAAGAATTTTATTTATGATTTATCTTGACGGGAAAAAAATAGGACATTATGGAACAAATAGATATGATGCTAATGACAATTCAGCACAACTTGATAATCTAATTCGAGGTGTTAGGGGTAGTCATCCTGGTCTAATAGAGAAGATTGAAATTGCAATGTTCAGATGGATGTTTGCAGATCTTAATGTATCTAAAATTGGAGGTAGGATTTGGAGTGATAATTTTAAAGTTGTTGATTTACATGCTCGTTGTGGATGGCGTATTTTGGGTAGAATTCCCTACAAACGAATCATTGAAGGAAATCAACTACATTATGAAGAAATAGAGTTGAACTCTGACATGGATTTTGGTGATAGATATGAACTAGTTATTGAAATGACTCCAAATAGACTTGCTTCACTATTTGGTCCAAAAGATGACAATTTGTTTTATTTTGATAGTTTTTCTAAGGATTGGAAAAATTTCAAGGATCTAGAAATTTAATGCTTTTATATGTACTTTAATTATGCTTTTTTTTAGTAAATTAAATGAATCTAAATAATAAAACCGTAGTTATTTTTGGTGGGACAGGTGTCATTGGAAATAATTTAATTGAGACTTTTCTCTCTCACGGTGTTTCTAAAATCTATGCCACATTCTTTCATAAAAAAAATATGGTTAAAAAACTAGAAAAAAAATTTAGTGATAAATTATTTTTTTCACAAATTGATATTACTGATCATATACAAGTTCAAAATTTTATTGATAAAATAGATTATGTGGATGTTGGAGTAAATTGTGTGGGAATTACAAATGATAAATCATTCTCTAAACTTTCTATAAAATCCTGGGAAAATGTCATTCAAACAAATTTGACTGGAGTTTTTAATACATCAAAATCATTATTTTTAAAAATGCAAAACCAAAAAAAAGGTAAAATCATTAATATTTCATCCATAGTTGGAAAAACAGGTGCATTTGGACAAGCAAATTACTCGGCATCAAAATCTGGAATTATTGGTTTAACAAAAACAATAGCATTAGAGGGAGCAAAATATAACATTTTAGTCAATTGTGTTATGCCCGGATATATTGATTCAAATATGATCAAACAGATTCCACAAAATATTTTAGATGATCTGCGACAAAAAATTCCACTAAAAAGATTTGGTACTCCAGATGATGTTTCAAATGCAATTTTATTTCTTGCTAGTGATTATTCTGATTATATCACAGGAGAGGTATTGAATGTTAATGGTGGTCTCTAAATTAGTTTTATTAATACTATAGAAAAATAATTTTAAGGCGAGAGATATTGTGCTTCTTTAGATAAAAATACTTTTTGTTCCTTAAAATCTCCTTCTTGTAAATTCTCAGGTAAAAATTTAAACAATACCTGAGTACGACCATACCATATTGTATTATAATTCCATTGAAAAGAATCCTCTTCTAACATGAGATTTTTATAAGAATATTTTTTATTTTCAAAATTAAGTTTTGAATTGAAAACGAATTACTCTTTCCAATTATATTTAAATTCCTCGCTTTTTATTTCAGATTTAATATTTTTAGTTGTTAGCAAAAATATTTGAAACTTAATTAAATCATCTATGATATCTTCTGGTGTTTTTTCATCAATTTGATTTTCTAAATATTGAACAAAAAGTCTAATTCCTTTTTTTAGTTTTACACTATCTTTAACTAGTCGTAACCATGATGCTTCTTCAATTGGCCAAAATATTTCACCTAGATCAGGATCATGATGATCCCACCCTTTTCCAGAATAACCATTTTGAACAAATATTTCAGCTTTCTTAAATTCTTCACTAAACAGTGAATCTTTTTGACGACAAAAATCTAGGAATATCTCATAAAATCTTTTTAGTGACAATGAATATTTTTTTTGATATAATTTCCCAATGTTATCTAAAATTCCGAATAAATGAAAAGAAATTATTGCCCATGTAAAATAATACATCTCTTGAGCTTCGTTTTGCGTAAATGTTGATGTACTTATTATGAGATCCTCATATTCTTGAATTTTATCTACATCCGTACTATTGGTATGGATTCTCCACATTGGACTTTTTACAGTCTTTATTTTATGTTCTTTAATGTATTTAGGATCATTCATAGGGGCGTTTACATAGACAGAACAATTGTAAACATAGATGTTAGTTAAACCTGTATCTGTGATTACTGTTTGTAATCCATTTTTAAAACTCTCTAGCGTTTCTCCCGGTAATCCTCTAATAAGCTCAGTGAATGTTGGAAAACCTTGATTTCTAAATGTATTTGTTAATTCTGAATATTTATCAAATTTCATATTAGCTCTTTTATTAATATTCAAAGTATCATCATCTAATGATTGAAGTGCTAGATTTACCTGTCTTAACATATTTCCTTCTTTGAGAGTTCTAGCTATTGGAATGATTTTCTCTGAAGAAAATTTTGCCCAATTTGTCTGAAATAGTTTTGGATAGCCTGTCTTTAATGCAACTTCTTTCAACTTTGTTGCTATTTCTAAATCTCTTTCTTGAAAAATTCCAAAATTTGCATCACAATTATCAATGTATGAAATTTTGTTCTCTCCAAACCATTCTATTTCTTTAAATAATTTCTCTAAGGAGAACCTTTTTGTTCTATTAAAAGTTGCAGCTCCCCAATCACAAAATGTACAATAATATGGACATCCTCTATTAGTTTCCCAATTTGCTGCCCATTTGGGACTGTCATTAATATCCACTAAATCCCAAATCATGTTAGTTAGATATGGGGATGGAAGTGTATCTTCATCTAACCTTGTTTCTAGCGGGCCTGGGCCGCTCTTTGTTTCTGCTCCTTTAACTTTGTCAAATTCTTTATTTCCAAGATATTCTTCAAATATGTTTTTTAATACAAGTTCACCTTCACCGTGTACCAAAATATCTACAAAAGGGTATTTCTTAAAAAAACCTTCTGTGAAATTAGGAACCTGTGGCCCTCCAAAAACTATTATGCATTTTGGATTAATGCGTTTAACATTTTCTGCTAAATGCAATGTAATTTCCCAATTCCATGAATAGCATGAACATAATAGAATGTCTGCATCTTTACTTTTTACTATATGTTCTCCAATACGGTTTCTAAAAATATATGATTTTTCAAATTTAAAATTTTGATTTATTTTTGGATCATCTTTTACATATGCTGCTAAAACGGCAATGCTATATGGAAAATGCATTCTTCCTCCATGATTATAATTATATTGGCTGTTGATAACCTTGTACACTACCATACGCATCGTTTTATTACTTAAATATTATTGTTTTATTACTTAAATATTATTCTTTTAAAATTGCCCATAGAAAATGTAGACCTATTTTAAATCCATATTTTTTTTTACTGACACCACTTTTTGATTCCCCCACTCTTTTTTGAAATGTAATTGGAACTTGAACAATTTTCAAGTTGTTTTCAATTGCTATCATGGCCATATACGTCCCAATGGGACTAAATTGTAATTCATATATCTTGTTTTTTATGAAAACTTTGTCCATTTGATCTACTATTTTTATTAATGCTTCTCTCTTAATGCATCTGTATGAACAACCTAAATCTTCTATTTCAGCTACACCTGTATGTTGTAAACTAAAATATTTTAACTGTAATAGTTTTGCTAAAAATAAATTTCCCCATATGTAAAACATACTATTTTGGTTTCCTTTTTCACTTAATGCTTGAATTTGTCTTGAACCTACTACGAGATCACAATTATCTAAATATGGAATCATTTTTGCCAAATCATATGCATTAAACGTTCCGTCAGAATCTACTAGAACTATAATGTTTGAATCTGTCTTTAACGCTTCACGATATCCCATTATGCAAGAATGACTAAACCCTGTATTCTTTTCTTTTTGTATCACTTTAGCACCTGATTTTTTTGCAATCTCTGCAGTTCTATCTTTACTATTATTATCTATCACCAAAATATTTTTTGTATTTGGTTGGCACTTGAAATCTTTAATCACTTTTTCTATGATCTTTTCTTCATTATATGTTGGTAAAATTACACATATGTTTGGATTTTTTATAGGATTATAGGATAAATAATCTGTATTTTCTGTCTTATACCCTCTTCGTTTAATTGCATATGATGTTATGATGAATAACCATGTCATATCTGCAAGAATAATCCATTTAAAATATAACGAACCGTATATGCTCTGCTCTAAAGTTCCTTCTTTTATAATAGATTCAATTCCAAAAATTATCCAGTATACTATGTTTATTGTTCCCCATGAAATATTTACAACAATTAATACAAAAAAAGAAATTATGATTAACATAAAAAATAAACCCATATCAAATATCTTGATCACTACTATTTCTTCATTTAGTTTTTTTTATTACTACTCTGATGTCATCCTAATTATGTGGATATTTTTTTCATATTTCTATATTATAATGATTTAATATCTGATTTTTTACATTTATTTTTAGATTTTAAAATTTTCTTTGCATCATAAAGAATTTGTTTCTGGAAACAAATCATATTTTTAGGAGGATTTTTAAAAAACTTTGCTTCTGTACTTTGAAAATCTGTTTTTATTGTTCCTTTTTTTACACTTGCCATAAATACATGAGAAATATCATGCCTTGCTGGACGTTTTATTTCATATGTACCAATGTATCTTTCAACTTTTACATCCAAATTAACTTCCTTTTTTGCAATTATTTTTGCCATTTTTTTAATTGGGATATTTCTATACATTACGCCTCCCGGAAAATGCCATTTGTTTTTGTATGGTGTGATAGCTCTTTTTGTTAAAAGGAAATCATTATTTTTATTATATATAATAATCTCAACAACTGAAAAAGGAAAAATATTTCCAAATGCTATAAATTTTTTACTAGACATATTTTTCTTAACGTATTGAATATCCACCATCTATTGGAATTATCTGTCCTGTAATGTATGAATTTTTTTCCGAACATAAAAATTTTACAAGTTCTCCTATTTCATATGATTCAGCAAATCTTTTTAATGGAATATTTTTTTTAATTTCTTCTAATTCTTTTTCAGAATTTGATAATCTAATCATTTTTGTGTTTACATATCCTGGAGCAACAGCATTCACAAGAATATTGTATGGTGCCAATTCCAAAGCAAGTGATCTTGTAAGTCCATTTAAACCAGCTTTGCTTGCAGAATAGATACTTCTGTTTTCTTTAGATATTATTCCCCATATTGAACTAACATTAAGAATACGTCCAAAATTCTTTTTTTTCATTTCTTTTACTGATTCTGAAATAATTTTAAATGATCCAATTAGATTAATCTGAAGAATGTCTTGAAAATCTTGTACTGTCAATTCTTCACAAATTCCTGCCTTGTGAATTCCTCCACAATTTACAATTATATCTATAGGTGCATCTAACGATGAAATGTATTTTTCAATAGACGTATTTGAAGAAAGATCTAATTCTTTCCTTGTTGGCGAAATAATCTCTGCGTCCTCTTTTAATGAGGATACTATTGCTTTTCCAATCCCTCCAGTACCTCCAGTGATTAATGCTCTTTTTTTATTCATTTCTTTTCAAAATTCTGAAAGAATATTTTAAATTGTTCCACAACGTATTGTAACATTTCACCATCTAATCCAGGAAATACCCCAATCCAAAATGTATTTTTCATGATCAAGTCTGTGTTTGAAAGATTCCCTACGATTCTATATTGTACGTCTTCAAAATATGGTTGCTTTGTTAAATTACCTGCAAATAATGGCCTTGTGTCAACTAATTTTGCAGATAAATGATTAACAATGTCATTTTTTGAGAATGGGGCTGATTCTTTAACTGTAATTGGAAATCCAAACCATGAAGGATTACTTTTAGAAGTGGCTTCAGGCAATATTAAAAATATCTCAAATTTTTTTAATTCATTTTTAAGAAAAGAAAAATTTTCTTTTCGAATTTTTATAAATTCAGATAATTTTGTTAATTGTCCTAATCCTACTGCAGCCTGCATTTCTGTAATTTTTAAATTATACCCCAAGTTTGAATAAATATACTTATGATCATATCCAATTGGAAGTTCTCCTGCTTTCCATTCGAATCTTTTTCCACATGTATTGTTTTTTCCAGGAGCACAAAAACAATCACGTCCCCAATCTCGAATTGGTTCAATAATTTTTTTAAGCAGTGGTTCATTTGTAAATACTGCACCCCCTTCACCCATTGTAATGTGATGAGCAGGGTAAAAACTCAAAGTACCTATATCTCCAATTTGACCTACATGTTTATCATTGTATGTTGTTCCTAAAGCATCACAACAATCTTCAATTAACCATAAATCATATTTTTTACATAATTCCTTCACTTTCATCAAGTCAAATGAATTTCCCATTGTATGTGCCATCATTATAGCTTTAGTTTTTTTTGTTATTGCATTCTCAATTAAAGTTTCATCTACAACATATGACCCAAGTTTAACATCAACAAAAACTGGAATAAGATTATTTTGAATTATTGGATTAACGGTTGTAGGAAATCCTGCAGCTACTGTAATAACCTCATCGCCATCTTTTAATGCCCTTTTTCCTAAGTCTTTTGATTTTAACGCGCTTACTGCTAACAAATTTGCAGAAGAGCCTGAATTGGTTGTAAGTACAAATTTACAATCAAGAAATTTTGATAATTCATCTTCAAATTTTTTATTAAAACGATCTGAGGTAAGCCAAAAATCTAACGATGATGAAACAAGCATTTGTAATTCTGTTTCATCATATACCTTTCCAGAAACTGGAACGATTGTTTTTCCTGCTTCGAAGTGTTTTTTTTTATGTGAAATTTTTGTATATTTTGTTACTAGATTTAAAATATCTTCACGTATTTCTAATGCATTGCTATCTTGATCTAACTTCTTGTTATCTAAAAATTTCTTTATTTCATTCATCATATTTTCATCTAATACCATTTAGTTTTTTCATATATTGTTGAATTTGTTTCATAGTAAAATCTCTCATGTTATTTTTATTAAAATAATTTTTGTACCATTCTGTAGTTTCAAAAATAGATTCATTATTTGAATAGACTGATTTCCAATTGAGATATTTTTTTGCTTTTGTAGAGTTTAACATTAAACTTTTTGCTTCATGCAATTTTACATTATTTTTTTTATCATATGCTATTACGTTATTTTTACCCCATATACCAATTACTTTTTTTACTATTTCATCTACGGTGTATCTTTTACTTGATAAGCTTGGACCAAAATTCCATGGTTCAGAAAATTGTTTAGGATTTTTCCTTAGATTTTCAGCAAGATGTAACATCCCTGAAATTGGTTCTAATACAAATTGCCATGGTCTAATACTATTGGGGTTTCTTATACTAATTTTTTTTCTAGAATTTAATGCTCTAAAACAATCGGGTAACAATCTATCTTTTGCCCAATCTCCACCACCAATAACATTTCCTGCTCTAACAGATGCAATTCCCGTCTCATTATTTTTATTTCCAAAAAATGATTTCTGATAAGATGCAATTATTAATTCTGCGGCTCCTTTACTTGCACTATATGGATCATTTCCACCCATTGGATCATTTTCGTTAAATACACGACCAAATTCTTTGTTTTCATAACATTTATCACTTGTCATCATCACACATGATTTTACAGAACTATTCTTTATTGCCTCTAACACATTTGCTGTTCCCATTACATTGGTTTGTAATGTGATTAACGGGTGTTCATAAGACTCTCTTACAATAGATTCAGCAGCTAAATGAAATACAAATTCAGGTTTATGTATTTTTACTACTTTTTGTAAATTGTGAAAATTATTAACATTTCCTGAAGTATGTGTGATATCTTTCTTTATTTTTATAATCTCAAAAATAGATGGTTTTGTAGGTGGTTTTTGTGAATACCCGATAATTTTAGCCCCCAACATATACAACCATAATGACATCCAAGTTCCAATGAATCCTGTATGTCCTGTTACGAGAATTGTTTTATTTTTAAAAATTTCTTCAATATTTATTTTTTTTTCCATTTTACCAAATTTTCCATGGTGCATTTCCATTAGACCATAAATCTTCAAGATAATTTTTGTCTCTTAAAGTGTCCATAGATTGCCAAAAACCATTATGCCTAAATCCATTAATTTGGTTTTGTTTTGCCAGAGGAGATAAAACATGTGTCTCTAAAACTGTTGAATCATCTTTAATATAATCAAATAACCCAGTTTCAAAAACAAAAAATCCCCCGTTTATCCAGGAATTATCACCTTTTGGTTTTTCAATAAATTCTGAAATACTGTCGCCATTTAATGATAATACCCCAAATTTTCCAGGTGGCTGAACAGCAGTTAGTGTTGCCATTTTCTTTTTCCGGGTATGGAAATCTATCAATGATGTTATGTTTACATCACTCACTCCATCTCCATAAGTTAAACAAAATGTGTCGTCAAGGTATTTCTCTGCTTTTTTTATTCTACCACCGGTCATAGTTCCTTCACCTGTTTCTACAAGTGTTATTTTCCATGGCTCTGTTTCTGATTTTGTGATAGAAACTTCATTTTTATGTAAATCTATAGTAACATCAGATTTATGTAAATAATAATTTTTAAAATATTCTTTGATCATATATCCCTTATATCCAAGGCAAATCACAAATTCATCAATACCAAAAGTAAAATAATGTTTCATTATATGCCATAATATTGGCATTCCTCCAATCTCAATCATTGGTTTTGGTTTTAGATGTGATTCTTCACTTATTCTAGTACCCAATCCTCCTGCTAGAATTACTGCCTTCATTGATATACGATAAGTGGATCGGGCTATAAAGACTTAATTTAGAATATGCCAAGTTACAATTTATCATATGTATGAAGTAAGCATCTTCTACAAATTTTAATATAGTTATTTATATCAAAAAAAAGTTGTTTTGTAGTCTGCGATAAAGAGAATAATTTATCATTAAACAAAATTTGATAAAATAGCGTTGAAGTTTATTATTCACTTATGTAGATAGCCATTTCTTTAACTAAGACATCTTTTATTGTTGATTTTTGTTTATTATGATATTATCGATATTTGTTTGAACATCTTCATTATGATGAATTTTATAGACTACTGTACCAGTAACATTAGATTTAAAGAGTATTTCAAAATTAGCAGGTATTCTTGGATCGTCAGGATCAGTCAAAAATTTTAAATCTTCAAATTGTGTATTATTAATCTTCCAAGGATCAATTGCATTTGGTGACAATGGGGCATAGATAAGATAGTCGGGAATAGGATTATTTACATCAAATTTATCAATAGGCAAACTGGTAATATTTGAAACGAAACGATCAAATTGATTCCAATTTTCTCTGGTAACATATGAATTCAAAGAATCATTTTTCACTCCTTCTTGAAACTGTGCATAAACAAATTTACTATCTGTGTAATAAGCAACACTAATCCCAGATGCCATAATATAGCTATTTTGAATATCATGCTGCTTAGACAAAATATTTGAAATTTGTAGTATTTCAAAACCATTTTCCCTTGGAAAGTCTTTCTTTTCAAATAGTTTAGAGTACTCACTTTCAAAATCAAAATATGCATTTTCATAAAGAGAATAGTATAGAAGGAATATACTAAAAATTATGTTAAGTACTAATAATAAAATTATTAATGAAATACTTACTTTTTCTATGATTTCCTTTTTAAAATAATTTGTGAACTTTATTTTAGAGAAAACACTTGGTATCACTTTAATAAAAAATATAGAACTTAGAATTGGAATTATTATCCACATAGCAAACAAGTGATCCGCTTTTCCTACTGGTGCTATTGAAAGAATAAGAAATACAATTACAGATGAAATTAATAGTGGAAGTAAATTTTCTGGAAATTTTCTAATATTCAACATACCTACAAAAAGTACAGGAACAAGAGGAATTGCAAAAAAGTGTATTGTTATATCTCCAAACAAAAATACAAAAAATGTAGTGGTTAATCCAGTTGCAAGTAATGTTATAATATTTATTTTATTCATATTAGCCCTCATTAAATACATCAACCCTCCCAGAACAGGGATAATGCCAAGATATGGAATTATAGGGATTAATGAAAAATTGTTAATACTGTTAAAATTAAATAATTTATCTGGATTAGCATAAAATAAATTATAAAAATAATTTTTCAGAAACAAAACAGGATCTAACAAAATACCTTCTGATTTTCCAATAACTACATTTTGTTCAACTTGATTACGCCAATCAGATGTTTGATATACCCAAGATTCTAACAAGCGAAAATTAGAATTTGTATCAATAATGTTTCCATGAGTAGAATAATTGTAAAATATCATAGGACTAAAGGTGACTATGAAAAAGAGCGCTAGAATAAAAAAATAGGATAAATTTATTTTCATTTTATTACTTCGAATCAATAAGAAAACTAAAAGTGAGATTAATACTAGTAATCCTTGAAATCTTATTAATGAAGAAACACCTAGTAAAGCACCACTCATTACCAAATCAGATAATTTGAGAGATTTTTTTGTAATAAAATATAGGGATGTAAAAATCAAAAACACTGGAAGTAATTCATTCATGGCATAAACTGATGCTAAATCTAAACGTGGATTACAGGCTACAAATAATTGAACAATTAAAGCTATTCGTGTGCTAAAAATATTTTTTGTAATATAGTACGAAAAAAATACTATTCCAGTTCCACTTAGAAGTGAGATGATTTTAAATGTTAGAAATCCATCTTCGATTATTAGATTCACTGTTGCATATACTATAGTTCCAATATCAGGTGAATTGGGAACAAATATGTTTTTACCATTACCATCAAGTATTTCTTGGCCTACCAAAAAATAATAGATGCCATCACTTTCGAACCAATAATGATGATGAAAAATAGTGATATAGGAAATTGTTAAGAAGAAAACTAAAGTGATAATCAACGGATATTTATTGGATTTCAATAATGTAACAAAAGTTTCATCGTATACTGACAATAATTAGTATACAAGAATCATTACATATAATTTGATTAGATAAAATTTACATTAACCAAATATAGTTTTTTTAAGTCCATATTCTAATGACATTATGGGTGTAAAGCCCAATTGTTGTTTTGCCTTAGAATTACTAGCACAAACACAAAATTCATCGTTTTTGAGTGGACTAAAAGAAATATCTAATTTTGAAGTTTTTATATTTTCTAAAATTTGAATAATTTTTTTTATTGAATATTTTTTACCGCTGCATATATTAAAAATTTCAAATCCTTCTGAATTATTTTCTATTACTTTGCAAATTCCATCAATAGCATCATCTATGTATAAAAAATCACGAATTTGTGTACCATTATGACTAATAACACATGGATTTGTATGAGAAAGAAGTAAATTAGAAATCAACCCAGTATTTTGATCAGGACCATACAGATTTCCTAAACGAATAATTGTTATATTCAAATTATAGAGATTTGCATAATATCTATAAAGTTGCTCAGTAAGCGATTTAATCATCGCATAAAAAGTTTGAGGGTTTACATTATCATTTTCAGTAAAAGGTTCATCATTACAATTTCCATAAACATTGATAGTGGAAATCAAAATAATTCTTTTAACATTATTTTTGACGCATGATTCAAGCAAGTTCTTTCCACCCAAAAGATTTTGTTCGACAAGAATTTTTGAAGATGTATTATCTTGACCAATCATGTTTAACACAACTGTATCTTCAGATAATTGAGAATCAAGTAATCCTTTATTTAAAATATCGCCATAAATTTTATTTTCAAAATCAAAATCATTGTTGTGTACTAATAATTTAAAAAGAATATCGGTGTTAGATAATTTAGGAATAAGTTTTTTTCCTAGAGAACCTGTACCTCCTAAAATAAGTAGATTATTCATTTTAATACATTAGCCTTTTTTGAATAGGGATTTTATTTAAATCAATATCCTCAAGTATTTTAACAATTTTTTTGGCAGCATTGCCATCACCATAAAGATTTTTTGTGTTTTTTATCTGTTTAAGGAATTTCTTGTCATTAAGAGATTTTAAAATTGCTTTAGTAATTTGTGATTTATCATATCCTACATCCAATACACTTTTTGATCTTGTTCTACCAGTTTGCCTAGTACCAATATTAACAGAGGGGATTTTAAGAAAAGGTGCTTCAATAATACCACTACTAGAATTTCCAACAAGTGCTGAAGAATACTTTAACAAATTAATATAATCACCATATGGAACAGTACGAAATTGTTTTATTTTAGAATTTTTTATTAGATTTATAATTTTTTTAGAACCAGCATCAGAATTTCCAAATATAATTATAGCTTGAAGATTAAGTTCTTTTATGGCATCCAATGTTTTTGAAAAATTTTTATCAATTTGATCTATTTCAGAAGTAACAGTATGTTGTAAAATAATTACAAATGATTTTTCTATATCTAATCCATATTTGTCATATAGTTTATGTTTTGAAATAGTTTTTACAGACAAAATGCCATCCAATGAAGTATTACCTACAGTAAACACGTATTTTTTGTTCTCACCCATTTTTACAATTCTGTCCGTTGCAATTTTATTAGATGTAAAATGAACATGTGAAAACTTGGTCATTGCATGTCTAATAGATTCATCAATTGTGCCAGTAACTTCTCCTCCTTCTATATGAGCAACTAAAATATTCATATGAGATCCTAAAACCGAACCTATAAAATTTGCACCAATATCAAATCCAGACAATACGATATCAGGTTTTAATCTTTCAAATTCATCTGCTAATTTTATTGCAATTCTACCATATGCTCTAACCATTTCAGATCCCGTATCAGGACTAATTTTCTTAAACATAGGCAAAATTGATGAGATTTTAAAATTATCCCGTTTTATATCGTCAATAGTATTCCCATATTTTGATAAAATATGAGAACCAGTTACTATCAATTCATAATCTAATTTTTTAGATTTTTTTATTTCTTTAATTATCGGTCTAAGTTTTGAATAATCTGCTCTTCGTTCTGTAATCATTAAAATTTTTTTCTTCAACACAGATCATCCCATGAAAGTTGGTGATTTTTTAGAATATTAATTGTTGCAGTTTTTCCTAGTAATTTTTGATAATCTGTTGCTAGAATTTTACCAGTGCCTGGTCTTTTTACCCAAATATTTTCTGTAGTAAGTATTTCTCCTTTTTTTATATCATTGATGGAAACCACGCTAGCATAAGCAAAATTAATTGTTGGTTGCTCTTCTACAAGTATTGTTTTATGCCCTCCCAATGATTCATAAATTGCCTTGCTTCCAATTATTAATTCATGTAGTTCTTTGGGATCAATTGAAACTTGAATATCAGGACCTGACCATTTTTTGTCTGAAGTAAAGTGTTTTTCCAATATTGATGCACCGAGAGGAATGGCTGCAAAAGAAGTAAAATTACCTACAGAGTGATCACTCAGTCCCATCACAGTATTGGGAAAATATTTTCTAAGATCATCCATAGCCCCAAGACGAACTTTGTCATATGGAGTTGGATATATTGAAGTTGTATGTAATAAAGCAAAATTAATGTTAGCTTTTTTAAAAATTTCTACACTTTGTGTTATACTTTGAATATCATTCATTCCGGTACTAAGAATTATTGGTTTTCCAAATGATGCTATGTGTTTGATGAGAGGGTAATTATTGCATTCACCAGATCCAATTTTGTAAGCCTGTACATTCATTTTTTCTAATCTGTCTGCTGCGGCACGTGAAAAAGGAGTTGACAAGTAAATCATTCCTAAATCTTCAACATATTTTTTTAATTTAATGTCTTCAGATTCAGTAAGAGCACAACGTTTCATTATATCCCATATGGATTCATCTGCATTTGCAGGAATTACGTCATTGGGTATCATTTCATCCTCTATTACATGACATTGAAATTTTACACATTCAGCACCGCTATCATGTGCATCTTGTATCATTTTCTGTGCTTTTTCAAAATTTCCTTCATGATTAATACCAATTTCTGGAATTACAAAAGGAGGGTATTGTGAGCCTATCTTTCTTCCGTTTATTGTAAATATATTTGTCAACGTTAAAAGTTGTAAAAATTTTGAGTGTTAATAAAATTATGGTATAATTAATTTACACCAACTTCAAATTTTTCATGCCAAATCCCATCCTTATCTTGTTCAAAAAGATCACGATTATACCATTTATCCATTATCATCCAAAATTCTTTTATTGATATGTGTGTAAATTCACAAAATTTATCAATTATTCCCTGATCTAATTTTTTATCATTTTCTTTAACAAAATGGATCATTTCTTCTCTTGTTTTCATGCCATATCTAATCCATCTAGATGCCATTTCTGTTGCAGATGAATGTCCATATTTTGGATATTTCAAATATTGATTAATAAGATATCCCAAAGAATCAATTTGATTATAGTTTTCAAGTGTTCCTTCTCGTACATACTCATGATCTAGATGTCTGAATCCATATCTTTTTGCCACTTCATAATTATGATGTGAATTCCATGGAATGAAATAGCTCAGATAAATAGGATCCAAATTATGTTTCTGACATTCTTCTATTGATGGTTGTCTTGCAGCATAAAGTTCACTTTCTGTAATATCACCATATTCTAGCCACTTGTCCCAAAGTGGTTTAACTACATCATTTAATGGCTGGAACATAGCAGACGGGGTTTCTTTGTTGAGTTTTCCTCCATAAGTATAACTCACATCTTCACCATAAAATAATAATTTTAATCCTAATTGCATAGTCATTCTATAAGGATAGGCATAGATTAATGCGTCAATATACCATGTGGGCGAACCAATTTCAATAAATGCTTTTTTTGCCATTTTCCTTGCCACGTTTCGATTCGGATTAAACATGATGATGTCACATCCAAATGTATCAGATAGGTTTTCCAAGTTTTGTCTTCCAGTTTCTGTCCAATCCAAATTACCTACGGCAAGAAGTACTGGATTCATTTTCATAATTTCTTTAATGTAATATACTTGGAAATGAGAATCCTTTCCTCCAGATACAGCAATAGCACAATCATAACCATCGCCATTACTCTTTCTATATTTGCTACACAATTTCTCAAATTCTGCCATTCTCTGTACCCAATCAGTAGTTTTTTGTTTTTCATAGTTAATACATGGAGAACAAACACCATTCTGAAAAGTAATTCCAGGCCTTGTATCAGGCATTAAGCAATTATTACAATAGTTCATTTACAATCATAATTACTCTACAGTGATAATTTTAGTGTATAGTAATTCTTAACAAAGATAGTTACTATTTACCTAAGTAAATAGAATGATATATTTGAACATGTTATGATGCATGTATTCATGGAGTACCTCACGTGGAAGAGAAATCCCATTTTAATTTCTGGCCAAGAATATATTGGAAATCAGTTGATTGCTCAAGATGCATCATCAAAAGGTTTCCGTACGATAATTGATGAGTATGTCTATATCGATAGTGAATATGTTGAAAAAACATTCAATATAATTCCAAAGTCAATAGAACTAATTCACGGTATAGGGGTTGATTTAGGAGGCGGTGTAGGGTGTATCTCATCTACACTTGCAAAAAGAGACTCTGTAGATAAAATTTATTGTATTGAAGTAGTTGAAGATGTAGTAAAATTATGTCAGCCTATAGTTAAAAAAGAAATTTTAAAGGAAAAAGATGACAAAGTGATCTCAGTAGTAGGTGATTTTGACAATTTGCAATTAGAAGATAATTCAATTGATTTTGCAGTTTCATGGGACTCAATGCATCATTCTGTAAATCCCGTAAAAACATTCAAAGAATGTAAACGTGTACTGAAGAAGAATGGTATATTAATTATCGTAGACAGGGCACATAACAATTCTACTCCAGATTCTGAAATTGAACGTATGTTGAATATTAAATATGACAAAGAATTTCTGATTAAAAACCATAGACCAAAAAATATGATTTTGACAAGAAAAGAGAATGGTGAGCATGAACATAGATTTTCCGAGTGGAAACAATTCTTTCAAGAAGCAGGTTTTAATTTACTTGAAAGTGTAATCATAAAAACAACATCTGATGAAAATGTAAGAATTAAAAATGATGATGATATTAAAGAAATATTTGTAGATTATAATTTAGGAGCATTTGGAAATAGAAAAGTGGTATTTGTATTAAAATCAGACTAATCATCATTTTAATATACAAATTAAATCAAGTTCAAGAAGAGTTGAAACCAATTTGTTTTATTGGAGCCAGAGGGGGTTCAAAAGGAGTAATAAGGAAAAATATCAGAAAATTTGGAGACAAGCCGTTAATTGCTCATACAATTAGAACTTCGATAGAATCTAAGATCTTTAGCCATGTGGTGGTTTCTACAGAGGATGCAGAAATAGCAAAAATTGCTAAAAAGTATGGAGCAGAGGTACCATTTTCTCGCCCAAGAGAATTATCTACAGACAATGCAGGTATGGTGGATGTCATGATACATTGTATAGATAAATTACATGAATTAGGTTACAAATTTGATATTTTTGTTAATCGTGATTGTACTGTTCCTTTCATTAGAAATGTGGATGTTAAAGGTGCAATTAGATTACTAAATAAAAGAAAATGTGATGCGGTCTATGGTGTTTACAGACAGCATTTTAATCCATATTTCAATATGATGGAAACAGATTCTAATGGGTTTCTCAAATTGTGCAAACATATGAAAGAAAGACCTAAGAGTAGACAAGAAGCACCTACCATTTATCAATTGAATGGTCTCTTTGTATACAATGTTAACAAATTTTTGAAATACAAAAATGCAATTCTTCCAAAATCACTTCCTTATGAAATACCACTAGAGTGTGGAATTATGATAGATACAGAATTAGAGTTTAAAATTGCTGAAATAATGTTAAAACAAAAATTAATTCCAACATAATCACCAAGCAGTCCAACCACCATCTAAAATTAGATTTGTGCCAGTCATGTATGAAGATGCATCAGATAAAAGAAACAAGAGTGCACCGTTGTATTCATCATTATTTGCCATTCTTCCCAACATTGTTTTTTCTGAATATTTTTTTATAAATTGTTTATCCATGTAAGATTTATCCAATACTCCTCCCAAGGTCATAGTATTTACACGAATATTTTTTCCAGTCCAATAAGCCGCAAGATATTTTGTAAAATTAACAATTGCACCTTTTGTTGCAGCATATGATGGTGGAGAATTAAGTTTAGTATCACCATAAATGCGTTGATCTGCGCCATTAATCCCATATATCGATGAAACATTCACAATGGAGCCTCCTGTTTTTTGTCTTCTCATTACTTTTCCAAATTCTTGGCTACATAGAAAAACTCCTGTTAGATTAATTGAAAGAACTTTATTCCATAAATCAAGGGGAAATTCTTCAAATTTCATAGCAGATCTTTCAACATCTAATCGAGGGCTGAAAAAAGCATTGTTGACTAGTCCATCAATATGACCATATTTTTTGAGGATTAGTTTTCGTGTTTCAGATACATCTCTTTGATTGGATATGTCAATGTTACAAACAAGTGGGGTAGTATGATATTTTTTACAAAGTATTTTTTCTAGAATTTGATTTTTTTTCTTATCGATATCAATCAATACAACATTGGCTCCAGATTCACTGAGAATATGTGCAAAGTTTTCACCCAATCGTCCTGCACTCCCAGTAAGAACAATCACCTTATCAGTAAGATCAAATAATTTTGAAATAGAATTTTTTTTCATAATTCAATCATTTTTTTAGACTTTGAAGATTTGATAATAGCAAGTGCGATTTGTAATGTTGCCAATCCATCACTTTGTATTGGATTTATTGTTGATTTTCGTTTTTTAACACAAGTCAGAAAATGATCAATCTCTTGTTTGTACATAAAATTTCGATCGTAATTTGACCATTTTAAGATTTCAATCCATTTTTCTTTATTATTATCATATAATTTAACTATATTTGCATCAGAATCCCAATAGATCATTCCTTTAGTTCCAATTATTTTACAGCTTCTAAAAGGATGCTTTTGAAAATAATCAATATGTAATTCTCCAATTATATTATTTGTAAATTTAATAACGGATGTAGAAAGATCATCAGCAGATATTTTTAAATTACTAAATTTTCCAGTTATTGAAAATATTTCAGATATATTTCCAAACATCCAGTACAAATAATCGATTTCATGTATACATGTCAGTACTACTCCTCCACCAAGATCATTCCTAGCTGCATAGCTCTTACTATAATCTTCATAATCATGCCAATCAGGTAAAAAAGAACCACATTCTACTCTAACTGATAATATTTTTCCTATTCGATTAGTAGGAATTAATTCTTTAATTTTTTTAATACATTTATGAAAACGTAATTGACAGCCCATCTGTGTTATAAGATCATTTTTTTGTACTATGTGAAAGAGATCTTTAACATCTTTTAAAGAGTTTGATAAAGGCTTTTCAATAAACAGATCCACACCTGCACTAGCAAGTTTGATTGCAGTTTTAATATGAAGATTAGTAACATTTGTAACTATTCCAGCATCTGGTTTCTCTTTTAGACAATCAGAAATGGAGTTAACTATAACTATTTTTTTGGGAGAAGGATTAGTTATAATTTGTTTTGTACAAATAATAATTTTGATGTTTTTGACGGATAATAGATTTTGAACATGCCTCTTTCCTATTGAACCATATCCTATCACTGCTATTTTCAAACAATATAATAAAATCAGATTAAGATATTAGTCTTGACTAGAATTTCATCATATCTTTCTATGATTGTAAAAATTAATCGAATTTATTGAAAAGATATTCATCAAAATGAGTTTATTTATAATAGATAAATATTGAAGTGTTAAAATGAGAAATGTAGAATATGGGAAATAAAAAGATAAAATTAGATACAAATATGATAAAGGAATTAAAAAATAAAACAATTCTAATTACTGGTGGTGCTGGTAGTGTAGGTTCAGTTCTAGTAAAAAAACTTCTTGAATTTCCAGTAAAAACAGTCAGAGTGTTAGATGTTGATGAGCATGCACTTTTTAGACTAGGGAGATCAGTTAATGATCCAAGATTAAGATTACTTTTAGGAAGTATAAACGATAAAGAAAGGATTGAAATTGCAATTATTGATGTAGATATCATTTTACATCTAGCTGCAATAAAAAACATTGAAATTTCTGAATTTAATCCAATTGAGACTATTGGAACTAATGTTAATGGAATGATAAATTTGCTTAAAATATCATTAAAAAACAAACCAAAGAAATTTTTGAACATAAGTACAGACAAAGCAGCTGAAGCATCTACATTATATGGCACAACGAAACAAATTTGTGAAAGATTAACCAGTTGGGCTGGAGTTCATACAGATCAAACAAAATTTGCATCAGTGCGCCTTGGAAATATAATGGAAACTAGAGGCAATGTATTTGAGATATGGGATGAAGAGATGAAAAATAAAAAACCTTTATCCATTACAGATCCCAAAATGGAGAGGTATTTTTTCCATGTAGATGAAGCAGTTGATTTTATTATAAAATGTATTCCACTTGTAAATACGGGAGAAATTTTTATTCCAAAAATGAAATCATATAAGATAAAAGATCTAGCTTTAAAGATTTCAAATAATCATAAAATCATAGGATTAAGACAGGGAGAAAAACTGGAAGAGATACTCATTACTGAAAAAGAAAAAAATAATGCAAAAGAAAAAGACAACATGTGGATTGTTCGTCAATATTTGTAATAATATATTATTTATTTTTAAAAACTATCCAATAATTTGGCAAGTTCATGGGATGCAGTTCCATGATGTACAAGATAGTCGTTAACAAAATCCTTAGAATTTTTTAAGAGTAGATTTTTGAAATCAGTATCATAAAGAACTTTCTTCATATTATTTTCAATTTCTGCTATATCAGATATAGGTAAGAATGCGTTAGTTTTCATTAAATCATCTTTTTCAGTCCATTTTTCAGTCTGTAAAGAAATTACAGGTTTAGCAAGTATCATAGAGTCTAACATGACAGTAGAATTGTTAAATGTGATAACTAAATCACATGAATTAATTAGTTCAATCAGACTTGCATTATATAAAATTGGAATTGAAGGATCAATTTCTTTAATAATTTTTGTAATGTTGCTTAGAAAATCAGCTTGCGGATGAGGTTTAATAATTAATTGTTTATCAGGGAATTTTTTAGCTACCCTACATACTTCTCTTACAAAATTATCAAAATTAGGATATGCCTCAAATGGTATTTGTTCAAAAGACATTTTTGGTGTAGGAGCTGTTGTAGCAAATAATATCACTCCAGTTTTTTTTCCTTTGTTAATAGATTTAAAAAAATTATCATGTCTTGGACTTCCTATTTCAATTAAATTTTCTTTTTTGTGTCCATAAGAAAGTGCATGATCTTTCACTTGTGGTCCCCATAATGCTTGTTTATCACTAATAAAAGAAGAATATCCTCCCAAAGAAAATTGGTGATATTTATCCCAAACATTAGACAATGGATCCATTGCGTGCTGTAGTAAGATTGATTTTATTCCTTTCTTTTTAGAAATAGAAATGATTTCTTTTTCCTCTTGCCCAGTTTCTGCCCATTCTAAAATTACAGAAATATCAAGAGTATCAAATAATTTATTCACTAGTAAAATTCGTCTAACAGATTCACAAAATCTAGAGGTACAGGTTTTTGTAAATGATTCTTTTATAGAATACCAAAATGTATTGGAATTATAAGAAAAAATTTCTTCAAAAGTTGAATTTAAATTCCACATTTTTTCTAAATTAGATTTTAAAATTTTAATTTCAAGATTAATTTTTTTAATAACATTTTTTTCAAAATCATTAAGATTTATAATTTTACAATTAAAATTCTTAATAATTTTTAAACTTTGAAGATTCCAAATTGCAGGCCTACGTTGATTTAATAGTATAATATTTTTATTCAACAATGATAATTCATTCATTAAGAGATCGTATTGGACAGGATTAAAATCTAATAAAAGAATAGATTTTTTATTTTTAATATTGTGTAAATTAGGTTTCAATTTAAAAAATAAATTGGTTGTTTTATCAACAATTTTTCTAATATTTGAAAATGTTTTTCTAGAAACTGTAATTGAAATAGGATATGGGCCCAAATTCAACTTTATGTTTAATTTATCAGATTGTAATGATAATAACTGTGATGGAGTATTAGAAATTATATGTATATTTTTTTGTTTACAAATTCTTTCCACATAATCATTAATGGATGTATAAGATACTATATGTTCAGGCATGTTTAACTCAATTATTGTATTAATCATTACTGCATTTCCATATGCTTTTGCAAAGAACAACTGTAATTCCATCTCTATTAAAGAACCAAGATTTATCTCTTCAAAAATTAAAAATTTTTTAATTTCTGGGATATTATACCATGTAGTTGTCGTGTGAATAGAATTATCATCTATCGTTATTCTATTTTCGTTTGACAAATAATTTTCTGCAATCTCATGATCAAGATTATTTTCAACTAGAATTTTATGAGATTCATAATCTAATGCAAAAAGTTTGGATACATCATATGTATCCATATCATTTTTAATTTTTAGTATATCTATATTACCTTCTAATAAAAAAATTGCAGATTTCATATTTGATTAAGAATAATTTAGAAAAGAACACCTATAAAATTTGACATTGGTTAAATTTGATATTTATTCCATTTTGCTAAGTCATAATCATCAAATGAAACATTTTTCATTTCATTATCATTTGGTTTCCATGCAATATCAGTAAAAACTAGTACTCTAGAGATTTTATTAGATAAATTAATGTGGGCAGAAGCATAATTTTTTGGAATACATACCAAAGTAGGATTATCTTCACTAGATTCAATTTCAATGTATTTTCCATGTTCATCTTTTGCAACAAAAACAACTTTTCCATGAATACAAACAAAGTAGGTATTTCTTTTAGTATGAAGATGTGGACCTTTAATCTCATTAGGATTAACTGAGCTGACGTAAATCATAGCAAGTGTGTCTTTTACGATTTTATCCCAATCACGCCATACAACTGTCAAAGTTCCGTTAATGTGTTGATCATGAATATCTTTTGTAGCATGTGTTTCTAACCTTACAAAATCTATTTTCGTATTATCCATAATATGATAAATTATATAGTACAAATAAATGTCTTGAAAATTATACAACCACTATTAAATAACTAAAATATAAACATCAACATCATGAAATTATTAGTTACTGGGGGATTAGGATTCATAGGTAGTAACTTTATTTTGAATACACTACAAAATAATGAAGAAATTAAAATTACTAATGTAGATGCTGAATTATATGGTTCTAATCAGACTAATTTATCAACTGTTCAAAATTCTAAAAATTATAAATTTGTAAAAGGTAATATCAATGATCATGAACTCATGAATAAATTAATTTCTAAATCAGATATGGTGATAAACTTTGCAGCTGAATCACATGTAGATAGAAGTATAGAAAATGCAAAACCATTCATGGACTCTAACATTATGGGAGTGTTTAACATATTAGAGATAATTAGAAAAAACAAGAAAAAATTGCTACATGTTTCTACAGATGAGGTTTTTGGAAGCTTAGAAAATGATAGTGCTAATGAAAATTATAAATTAAATCCATCTAGTCCTTATGCATCATCGAAAGCAGCAGCTGAACTATTAATAAATTCCTATATTGTAACATATGATTGTGATATACTAATTACAAGATGTACAAATAATTTTGGACCCATGCAGTTTCCAGAAAAATTAATTCCAAAAGTGATAATCTTGGCTGCACAGAATAAAAAAATACCTGTGTATGGAAATGGAAAAAATATACGAGATTGGATTTTTGTGTCTGATCATTGTAATGCAATCATGAAAGTTCTTTTGAGCGGAAAGAAAGGAGAATCTTACAACATATCTGCCCAAAATGAAGTGGATAATATTACAATTATCAAAGAAATACTTGAAATAATGAACAAGTCATATGATCAGATTGAATTCATAGAAGATAGACCAGGTCATGATTTTAGATATAGTCTAGATTCATCAAAAATTAGAAATGAGATGAATTGGAATCCAAAAACAGAATTCCACGATGGCCTCAAAAAAACAGTAGAATGGTATCTTCAAAATAAAGAATGGTGGGCAAAAATTAATGAAAATGAATATAGTAATCCAAGTTGGAAAAAATAGTTTTTATTTAATAATACCTAAAGAATCAGAGTGATTATGAAGGGAATAATACTTCACGGAGGTCATGGTACAAGACTACGACCCTTAACACATACAGGGCCAAAACAGTTACTCCCTATTGCAAATAAACCAATGTCACAATATTGTATTGAATCTCTAAAAAATGCAGGAATTGTAGATATTGCAATCATCATTGGTGGAACAGGGTCTAGTAAAGTTCAAGAGTATTATGGTTCAGGAGAAAATTTTGGAGTTAAATTCACATATATTTTTCAAGATTCACCTCGTGGAATTGCACATGCAATATCACTTTGTCACCAATTTGTAGGAAAAGAAAAATTTACAGTATTCTTAGGTGACAATATTCTTGAAAAAAGTATTTTAGAGTATAAAGAAGAATTTGAAAAATCAGACGCTGATGCATCTATTTTGTTATGTGAAGTAGATAATCCAAGTAGATTCGGTATTGCAGATGTAAAAAATGGAATCATAACAAAAATTATGGAAAAACCCAAGGATCCTCCAACAAATCTTGCTGTAACAGGAATTTATTTTCTAACTCCAATTATTTTTGACATAATATCAAGATTAAAGCCATCATGGAGAAATGAATTAGAAATAACTGATGCACTGCAAATGTTAATGGAAGAAGGACATACAATTACATACAACACAGTTACAGATTATTGGAAAGATACAGGAACTTCAGAGGATATTATTCATGCAAATAAATTCATACTAGAACATTCTGATTCTTATTTTCATGGTAAAAAAGAAGATGGTGTGACTTTGTCAGATAATATTATGGTTGGAGAAAATTCCCTTATCAAAAACGGTGCTAAAATCATAGGACCTACAATAATTGGCAAAAACTGTATTATTCATTCAGATACTATAATCGGACCTAATGCAAGCATAGGCGATAATTCGATTATAGCAAAATGCAATATCAAAGATTCAATAATTATGTCTGGTTGCAATATTGATGGAGAATTTAAGATAAAAGATAGCATAATTGCATTTAATTGTATTTTAACATCTAAGAAAACTGAAAATCAATCATTTCTTCTTGGTGAAGGAACAAAAATTTCTCTTTAACAAAAATTTGTATTCTTATACAATCTTGTTAAAAAATATCAAAATATTACAGTCAGGGATAATTTAAAAAATAATCAAAAGATAAAAAATAATAATTTTTGCAAGTTAATTATTAATTAATATAGATTCAAATTGCTTGTAATTAATTTCATAGATCTTTAAATGATAATTGTAACCATAATCATTTGAATCAAAAACTTTTGTTAAATATAGATATTTTTCATCATTATAATACACATCTTCCAAAAATGATACTCTATGTGGAGAATTTTGAACCCCATCTACTACCAAATGTGTTAAACCATTCTTCTGACCTGACTCGATATAATTTTCAAGAGAGTCAAAATTATTTGTTAAAATAACTTTTGGGCCAAGCCATATCTGACCAGGATAATCCTGTTGTACTAGGCCTTGTGGAATACCCACATCAGTACTTAAAATTGGAAAGCTGTGCTTACTCATTTCAGTAATTGGAAGATATTTTGATTCTGGCAAATATGGATTAATTCCTGATGTCATGTTTGCAACATGATATGCAACACTAAGGGCTTCTTTTTCATGCGATATGTCATAGGTTTTAAAATTAAGAAAAGACAATGAAAGAAATAAAATCATACTAATTAATACAATTAAGAATATCTTACGTCGCTTGATTCTAACTTTGTCAATTATTGTTTTGATAGTAATAATTGATATGATAGAAAAGAATGGAAATAGAGGATAAAAATATCTAGTATCGTGCACGCCTAAATAAAATGCCACATAGGATGATCCTAGTAATAAAATGATAGGAATTATTATTGTTAGAATATTTTCAATTTTGATTTTAAATAGAAAATATATTCCTAAGGGTATAAAAATAATAAAAATTGGTAACAATGATAATCCAAAAAATTGTAAAAAAGTGTTTATTGATGAAATTAATTGTATAGAAAATTCAGAGTTGTGATAAAAGCTTTCATTTATGAGTTCATTTCCAGCTGTAAACACTCTTGCCCCTACGGGCGTTGCACTTTCTGTTCTAAAAATAATCATAGGAAGTAATGACAAAATGAATACAAGTATCACTAATCCATATCTGATTATCATTTTTCTTTCTTTTCTATAACGTACAAAAAATAATATTGATAATGAAATAAATGTAAACAAACCTTCAATTCTAACAATGGAGGCAAATGCCACCATTGAAAATGAAATATACATTATTTTTTTATTTGAACTTGTGAATAAAGCTAATGATGTAATTATTAGTAAAATGTATAGAGGATCGGTTATACCAAATAATGAATTTTGAATTATATGTGGTTCAAACACAAATAGTGCAGCCCCAAATATAGCAAAAAACCTATTAAAAAATCTCTTGCACAGAAAATATATTGGTATAATAGTTAATACAGAAACTAAAATACTGACAATTCGTTGTAATAACATATAATCCATAAAATTATCAAAATGAAATATTGAAAAGAAAATTGATATGAATGTTGGCCATCCATTATTTGCAACATCATATGTAGTTAGAACATGTCCTAAAGCAAGATCATTTGCATACCAGAAATATTTCAAACCATCTAGAGTTATAGGAATATCATATGGCAAATAATATAGTCTAACTAAAATCCCCAAAATAGCAACTAAAATGAGAACAAGAATTGGATTTTTAATAAATAATATTTTATTTTCAAAAAGTTCTTTAGTTGATTGATCTTTCATGATTTATCATTATCAGATGTGTTATCTTGAAAAGATGTGTTAGTTTTTTGCAACACCATACTTGTAATAATTAAAAATATACATTCTGCGGTAGTTCCTAATACATATGCTCCAGCCACGCCATCTCCCCCATAAATTTTTCCCAGTGTAAAAATAAAAAAGACTTGTGTCATGAGAAATATACCAGAAGCAAATAACACAATTTTAGTTTTTTCCATTCCTAAGAATTTTGAGATATACATTAAATTGATTGAAGCAGGGATTATTGCTAAACTTATGATTTGGATTATATTCACAGATTCTTTGAATTCAGGAAACAAGTATGGTAAAACCAACGGTGTAAGAAATATTCCTCCAATTGCTAGGATAAGAGAAACTAATACCGTTGCGATTTTTAATTTATTATTTCGTGTTCCAGTGGCATCGTGTGGGAGAATATACTGATAGACAATAGTCGGTATTATTCCTAAAAGAGCAATAAAATGTATACCTAGTTGATAATTTCCCAGTAGAGCAAAACCCAACATTGGCCCAACAATTAATTTGTCTGCCTGGCCACTAAATGTTCTTGATAGATCTAATAGATAGCTGTTCATCATAAAACCGACATGAGGTTTTATTAGAGAAATATCAGGTGTTGATTCTTTAAAACTTTTGTATATTCTAATAAAATATGGGAAAAATGAAATTGCATATCCAAGAATTATTCCCTGAGGTCCAAGTAGATAATAGAAACCAAGTGCAAATCCTACAAAAAATATCTTTTGTGTTATTAAATATTTTGAATAATCTTTGTATAATTTTCGTCCTAGAATATCTGCAGTAGATAGACCAAATATAAGCATGCCAATAACATATAGACTTGCTCCAATATTTTGAAAAAGTATAAAAATTATTATTGCAGTAATTGACGATGATACAATTGTAATTGAAAATACTGTAGAGAGTATTTTTTTACCTTTTGCAGTAAAAACAATAATAGTAGTTCCTGCTCCAAAAAATGATATTGTTGAAGCAAGTGCGGCTATTGCTATAAAATAACTAACTTCACCATATTGTGTTGTACCCAATAAAGATGCAACATAAAACCAAAAAATTCCAGAAATTGCCGTAGCAACCATATTTGCAGAACCTAATGTTGTTAAATCTTGAAATTTTGAAAGGGATTTTTTTATCTTATTAAACATTTTATGTTATCTCATATTTTTAGTAATTACTTTCCACTTCGTTCTCTTACCACATTAACTAGGGAGTAAAGCATGATGGAAGTCATAGTTAACATTGTTCCAACAATTATAGATCCAATACCTATCAAAGAAACATTAGTAATAATTTGTCTTGTTTCTACAAATAATTGAAGAGTCCAAAGAGTGAAAAATAATCCTATACCTAAAAAAATTATTCCAGGCACACCATAAAATTTCAAAGGGTGCTCAATAGATATGAATTTCATTGTACTTAGTAACACTGAAAATCCATGAGAAATAGGATGATGTGTTGATGTATCACCATCATACAAAACAATAATTGGTACTTCTTTAATTTTAAATCCTTTCTTGTTTGCTTTGATTAAAATTTCTGTTGACACACCCATTCCATATTCTGATGGTATAATTTCCTGCAGAACTTTTTTAGAATATGCTCTGAAACCACTTTGAGAATCAGAAATATTTAGATCTGTTGCAGAATTTGCAACATTTGTGATAGTTTTTATTCCTACTTTACGATATTTGGGTACATTATCATTATTTTTTCCAAGAAATCGAGATCCTATTATAATATCTGCTTCATTTTTTTGTAATGGAAGTGTAACATTTTGAATATCTTCAATCCTATGTTGACCATCAGCATCAAATGTAACAAGTATATCTGCATCTAATTCCTTAGATTTGAGAAAAATACTTCTAATTCCTGCACCGTAACCTAAATTTTTTGGATGATTGATCACTAAAGCTCCTAGTCTTTCGGCTATCTCTCCAGTCAAATCGGTAGATCCATCATTACATATTATTATTTTATCTGCGATTTTTTGTAATTTTAAAATTATTGCTGCTATTGTTTTTTCTTCATTATATGCAGGTATTCCAATTACTATCAAAGTAGTAAATTTTTATTTAATGTTAGATATAAGTATGCTATGAAAAATTGCCATCTAAATCAGTTACTGATCTTTTAATTTAGTCATTATTATTATGAAAAATTATTTTTTAGAGATTCTATGTACTAAAAGTCGTATTAAATCGACTATTAATGAAAATCCACCTTCCAAATTTAGTTGAATGAAAAAATCTAAATTTTTCAAAAAAATTCTTGTACCGAGATTTTTTGTGCACCACAATGTAAATGGATACCATGGAAAAATAATAGCAAAAATATTTTGTTTATACTGTTTTGTAATGCTTATTATTCCTCTTCCACTTATTCCACTTTCAAATTCATGCATTAATACTTCATCGATTACATGCAAATCTCCATATTTTAGTGAATTAAGAAAAATAGCCCAATCAGATCCAACAAAGGGTTCATCTACAATACTCTGCTGAAGTTTGTCAGTTCGAAATAAACTATAGATTACTTTGCATGTAGATTTTTTTAGATAATTTCTAGTTCTATTCTCATATGTACCGGTTAAGGGTAAAACATCAACAGTTTTAAAATAACATCTTAATTTTTTAATAAAATTTTTGAATGTTGAATCAATTGGATTTGATTTAAAATCATCTGCTGGTGAATCATAATAGGTTATTTTACTTATACTTGCAACAAAAGTATCATTTGAGTCTAGAGCATTAAGATTTTTTTCTAAAAAATCATGATACATAACATCGTCTGAAGCAACCCACGCAAAATATTTAGATTTAGCTTCCCTGCAAACAAAATTAAAATTCCATGCAACTCCCATGTTTTTCTTTTGGCGAATGTATCTAATTCTTTTATCTTTTTTTGCATATTCCTCACAAATAAGCGATGTAGAATCTGTAGATGCATTATCTGAGATAATTAACTCAAAATCAGTAAATGTTTGTGTAAGAAGTGAATCAAGTCTCTTTTGTAAAAATTTTGCGCCATTATATACTGGCATGCCAAGAGTAACCTTTGATTGAATATTGTTAGATGGATTCATTATAAAATTATCACTTAATTTTAGGACTTCTCTTTTTATATGATTCTATAATATTTTCAAGATCACATATAATTGATCGTGGATTGAACTTAAATTCATTTTTTACTCTATCTACAGATATTATAGGAAAAGAATATTCTTTTGCATTTTCCATTACCTCAACTCGACAACCAGTAACTCTTGAAATTTCTTCAACAATGTCTCTAGTTTTTGTATTTTCTCCTCTTGCAATATTGTATATTTTCTGTTTTCCATTCAAAGAAATTTCTATCAATATTTTGACCACATCGTCTATCGGTATGTAATCTTTCTCGCTGTCTAATAATGAATGAAGAGTAATTTTCTTGTTATCTACAGCATCACGTATAATTGAAGGAATGAAAAGATTAGAATAGAAATTATTACCTGTTACATTTGAAGGTCTAACTATTCTTATGTTCTGTTTGTTTGAAGCAAAACAAATTGCTTCACCCATAAGTTTGCAAATCATATATAATTCATTAAAATTAGATGAATCTATTTTGATAGGATCATTTTCAAGTGTAGATGATGCTCCCAAGTAAACATGTGTTGCAGATAAATATAGAAATGAATCAAATGTAGCACTCTTAAGAAATTTCATCAATGTACAAACATGTGCATCTATTGCATCAAATGGTCTTTCTTTATAATTCGAAACACCAATTGCATAAATAACATGGCCATAGGATTCATTAGAAATTTCTTCAGTTCTAAGATCAAGAGTATTACATTCAATATTCTTAGTTGCAAGATATTTTACTAGATTTTGGGCAATGAATCCATTTGGACCAATAATTGTGAATTTCATTAGGAAATACTTTTTTGTAGTGGGATTTAAATCATTTATAATTATTTTTATTTAATTATTAAGGAAATTCAATTTACATCAATTCCAGATTCAAATGGTGGCCATTTTGAGTCTTTATCAGATATAATTTTATGTTCTAAAGGCCATTTAATTTCAAATTCTTTATCATCCCATCTTATACCTCCTTCATATCCAGGAGCATATTCTCGGGTAACCTGATAAAAAATTTCAGTGTTATCTTCTAGTGTCTGAAAACCATGAGCAAATCCCTCTGGAACATACATCATTTTATGATTAGTATCACTCAATTCCACACTAATGGATTTTGCAAAAGTTTCAGATTTAATTCTCAAATCTATAATCACATCACATATTCTACCTTGTGTACATCGAATTAATTTTGCTTCAGCATATGGAGGTAATTGGTAATGCATGCCTCTCAAAGTTCCTTTCTTGTTATTAAAAGAAATATTGCATTGAGTTAATTTTGAATTTAGCCCATGTTCTTCGAATTTTTTATTATCCCAAGCACGAGCAAAAAAGCCTCTCTCATCTTCTGATTTTTCTATTTCAATTATAAAGGCATTTTTTAATGTAGTTTTAATGAAATTCATAATTTAACCATCTAAATTATTATAATTATTTTTAATATTTATAATGTACTAAAAAATTTAATTTGTTAAAGTCTCTAAGAATATTTTATACCTCAAATAAATGAAATAAACTGAATTTGTAGGAATCAATTTTGAAAAATATATTACTTCAGGTTTATTTCAATAATGATATGAAAATCATGATTACAGGTGGCACGGGTTTTGTAGGGAGTCATCTATGTGATGAATTAATCAAGGATAAACATGAAGTTATAGTATTAGCAAGAAATGATAGCAAAAAAGATAACATATTACAAAATTATGATAAAATCCAATTAGAATATGTTGACGTAACAGATTTTCCAAAGTTAGAATATAGTATAGAACAAAATAAACCAGATGTCATAGTTCATTTAGCAGGAGAAACTTCTCATAAAAGATCTTTTGAAAATCCCATGTATGACGCAGATGTCAATTCAAAATCCACATTATGCATACTAGAAAAAATAAAAAATCTCAATCTTAATTGTAAATTCATACTTGGAAGTACTTTCGTAGTAATTGGAAAACCACAAAAATTACCAGTTAATGAAGAATCAGTTTGTAATCCTACAACTATTTATGGAGCAAATAGGTTAACAAGTGAAAATTATTGTAAAATATACAATAATGTATATAATTTAGATACGTATGTATTTCGAATTACAAATTCTTTTGGCCCACGTGAGCAAATCATACCAAGTAAAAATGCCATAAATTATCTAATTCATAATGCGTTTAACGGAGATGAAGTTACAATTTACAATGAAGGAAAATTTTTTAGAGATCTAATATATATTTCAGATGTCATCTCTGGAATAAAATCAATTATGATAAATGGAAAATCTGGAGAGACATATTGGATATCATCAGGAAAAGAAACCTGGTTTTATGATGCAAGCGTA
>FLOH01001395.1_pt1 | contig 38031 bp, 37 predicted proteins | sample 756751 | NCBI WGS metagenome assembly FLOH01 (sample SAMEA4026879, study PRJEB14308) | marine metagenome | biome: coastal water; material: water | depth 74 m
GGCTATGGGTCAATTTGGTGTTGCAGCTCCTTTCCTTGCATCGACGACCCCTTTCATACTATTTCTCAGTATTGGCTATGCCGTAATATTCCACACCGAAGAAGGTGGAAAAGCACTGAGGCAGGAATAAAGAGTGATTGATAAACAACAAAGATATACACAAGAAAATCATGACAACCGATCACGCATAGCCAGTGGTGCTGGTGTTGTTTTTCTTGGTCGCCTTGGTGCAGTCGTAGAAGCTGTCGCAATTTTCACATTCACTTGGCTCTATGGTGCTTCCACATTTGGATTATTTGCCGTCCTTTGGAGCTTACTTGTTATTGCAACACCAATTGCCGACTTTGCTATGACTCTTTCCCTGCAACGATTTGTTCCAAAAGGCAGTGAAGACGAAGCACACGAAGCCATTGGTTTTGCATTGAAATGGAGTTTTTCCCTAGCGACGATCATTGCAACGAGCGCATGTATAGCTGCACCCTTTATTGCTGAGAAAATTAATGCTAATATAGCTGACGCGGAACATCTTACCAATGTTATTCGGCTTTATGTCTGGATTTTGCCTTTTTGGATTCTTGTCGAAGTTGGTACAGCAGCAATCCGTGCACGGCGAACTTTTGGGCCAGAGATTCGAGTACGTATATTCTATGAACAGGGCATGAGATTAGTTGCTGGCGTTAGTTTTTATATGTTAGGCTGGATGACATACGGACTTTTTTTGGCGCATATGCTCGCTGTATTCCTCGCAGCAATGCTCGCCATGCGCCTTATTGCAAAACAACTGGACTTCAAAAGGATCCTCAAAGCTCCTATACGCGGGAAATTGCCCAGTGCCATGCTGCATTATGCCAAGCCAATGGCACCAGCATATCTAATAAAATCTCTCTTTTCGGAAATGCCCGTTATTTTTCTTAACCAGTTTTTGCCTGGAGCAGCGGGGGCTGCTGCCAGCGGTTATTATAAAATTGCACGACAAGTCACCAGTGTGCTGCAAATGGTGGGTCAAACATTTGAATATGTAATGGCTCCGCTTGCCTCTGAAAAAGATGGCCAAAACGACATAGCAGGACTACGTGAAATGTATTCCTTCGTTGTTCGAATATCGACTGTAGTTGCCCTGCCCTTCACGGTAGCTCTCATTCTCGCGCGCTTTGATATACTCTCGCTTCTTAAACCAGAATTTTCAGCCGCCGCCGCGGCTATCATTGCACTCAGCGTGGCGCGTATGTTTGAAGTGCTAGCCGGACCATCTACCTCACTGGTTGAGATGCTCGGTCATCGACTCTTGCCTATCACAAATAACTTAATCGGCCTATTGATCATGACCAGTTTTTCGGCTTACCTAATTCCACTCTATGGCATTACAGGTGGAGCGATTGCAGCGGGGCTTGCTATCAATACTACAGCAATTCTGGCTTTTATAGAATCGATTATTCTCTTTAAAATGCGACCCTACGATAGTCGATTGATCAAACCCCTTATTATTGTGCTTTTTTTCAGCATCACGCTGCTTTTCCTTGATCGCTATGTCAATGACTATCCACCCCCCACAGGAGTGATTGTTAGTCTCTTGGGCTTCTTCCTAACTCTATTTATGACAGTGCGCTATGGGCTATCAAAGTCAGATGCTGAAGCTTTAGGCGCTTTTGGCCGTTTTGCTAAATCTAAAAATATAAAACCGACCGTGGAAACAGGAACATCTCATGAATGACATCACTATTCTCCCTGTGAATGACAAAAAATGCTAAAACGCTTCATTCGCCTCGTAGATTTTATCTACAAAGATGATCCCAATTTCATCTTACCGATCACTTTTGAACGCATGGAAGCCTTATCATGGGATAAAAATCCTTATTTTGAGCATGCTGATGTACAATATTTTCTCGCGGTAAAAGACGGCGATGATGTTGGGCGCATCTCCGCTCAAGTTGATAGCCTTATTCAGGAAAAATGGGGACCAAACCTTGGCCATTTTGGTCTTTTTGAGGCGATTGACGGTGATGTTGCGCATGCCTTGATCGAAGCGGCAAAATCATGGCTTAAAGAGCGTGGTATGAGCCGAATGCAGGGGCCGTGGAGCCTATCTTCTAATTAAGAATGTGGCTTGCTTGTAGATGGATTTAAGTATCCCCCTGTTGTAATGATGCCGCATGGTCTGCCTGCCTATCAAAATTATTTAGAAAATGAAGGTTTCGTAAAAGCTAAAGATTTATACGCCTATTCCCGAGATTCCAGCACGCATATACCTGAGCGCATGCTGCGGATCGTTAATATGGCTGCAAAAAACAAACGCACGCACATTCGCGAAATAAATATGAAAAATTACAAGGCTGAGCTTGATATCATCATGGATATTTTCAATGAAGCTTGGTCAGAAAACTGGGGCTATGTCAAATTGACCGAGCATGAGCTTCAACATATGGCAGACAGTCTCAAGCCTATCATTCACCCAAAACGCACTGTGATAGTCGAAGTTGACGGCGAGCCTGCTGCTTTCATGATCACCATCCCTGATATCAATCATTATGTGGCCGATCTTAAAGGTAAGTTACTGCCTTTTGGCTGGGCTAAAGTGCTCTACCGGATTTTCATATCAAACTACGAACCTCGCCATAGAGTGCCGCTCATGGGTGTGCGCACAAAATTTCAAAAGTCTCCCCTTGGTGCTGGTATGGCGATATGGATGATCCACCAATGTCAGGAATTTGTCATTAAGCGCGGCAGTAAATTTGGTGAGCTTGGCTGGATATTAGAAGATAATGACGGCATGAATAATATGCTTCAATCCATAGGCTGTGAGATATATAAAACATACCGTATTTATGAGAGAGAAATATAAAAGACTTATTGAAGATCGGCTGTATGCAGCCATTCTTGCGCACGACTTTCAGCCTCAATGATCTCTTGATCTGATAACAGTTCCTTTAATGTTATCTTTAGCACAATACCGACCTTGTCGCCATTAGAAGCAGCAAGGTAGAACCATTTATATGCTTCAATATTATCCTTGGTTACCCCTAGCCCCTTATAATACATAAAACCCAAATAATGCTGGGCTTGATTATGACCGCCATGCGCTGCAAGTTCAAAAAACTTCATAGCCTCCAAGTAGTTCTGAGGTGTTTCACCCCAACCATTATAAAAATCCGATCCAGTCATGAAATCACTAAAACTATTGTGGGCTTGTATATCTTGCCTGACAAGCAGCACCCGATCAAAAGCGGCCTCAGACGCTAACGCTGTAGACGTTACAAGTAATGCAAGTGGTATTGCCGCAAAATAGCGCATATAGTCCTCATGTTTTTTATACTATACACTTTTAATTACATTTTTGAGAAGAACTAAAATAAAACTTTAAAAGCACTAATATTTTTTAAGGAAAATCCATGAACTCTAATTTTCAAATCATTGCCTATGATAGTAAATACAAACAAGCCTTTTATGATCTCAACGCGCACTGGATTGAGAAGTATTTTGCCATGGAACCAATTGATATTAAAGTTCTTTCAGATCCAAAAACCTATATTATAGATCAGGGTGGTGAAGTATTTTTTGCCCTTGAAGGTGATATGATATTAGGAACAGTCGCATTGAAAAATGATGGTGGCGGTATCTACGAGCTAACTAAGCTTGGCGTTGACCCAAAAATCCATAGGGGTGGGGCTGGCACTGCTCTTTGTAAAAAGGTTATTGAAGCTTACCAAGCCAAAGAAGACAAAACTATTTTATACCTTGAATCTAACAGCATCTTAACCGATGCACGCCGTATCTATGACCGATTGGGTTTTATTGAAAAACCCTTGTCCGCTGATACGCCCTATGCTCGCGCTGATTATTATATGGAATGGCAAGGCTACTAATTTGCCTCTAACCGCTCTTTAAAAACATCAGCGATGTGTCGCGCTCAAAAAGATAGAGAAGTACACGCAGAGCCTCACCACGTTTAGCCTTCAGTTCAAGGTCTTTTGAAGCAATCAGTCGCGCATCACCATTTGCCATCTCAATCAGATGAGCATGCACAGCTATATCAGCAATTTTCATTTCTGGTAGACCTGATTGTTTGGTACCCAATACCTCACCAGCTCCCCGAAGTTCTAAGTCTTTTTCAGCGATCACAAAACCATCTTCACTCTCGCGCATAATCTCAAGCCGTTCATGAGCGACCTCGCCAATCTGAGAAGCTCTCAGCAGCATACAAGTGGATTTACCGGCTCCACGCCCGACACGTCCTCTCAGTTGGTGCAACTGCGACAGCCCAAAGCGTTCAGCGTGTTCAATGACCATAATGGTCGCCTCAGGCACATCAACACCCACTTCAATCACTGTAGTTGCAACGAGTACATCAAGCTCGCCACCAGCAAAAGCGGCCATAACCGCGTCTTTTTCAGCAGCTTTCAAGCGCCCATGAACAAGCCCCACACGCTCACCAAACAATTGTTTTAAATGAGAGTAGCGTTCATCAGCAGCAGCCAAATCTAGCACTTCACTTTCTTCAACAAGCGGGCAAACCCAGTAGACGCGTGCGCCACTATTTACCGCACGCTTAACACCATCTGCTACTTGTCCTAAACGCTCTAGGGAAATGACACGTGTATCAATTGGCTTACGGCCAGGTGGCTTTTCGATGATGCGCGAAACGTCCATGTCGCCGTAGGCAGTTAGCGTTAATGTGCGCGGTATTGGCGTGGCTGTCATCACCAGCACATCGACACCGCGACCTTTTTTAGACAGAGCTAATCGTTGATGCACTCCAAAGCGGTGTTGCTCGTCAATCACAGCAAGTGCTAGGTTTTTAAACGTGACATCGTCTTGAATGATAGCGTGGGTGCCAATTAAAATATCAATTTTACCCTCAGCAAGATCGGATAATATCGCATCCCGTGCCTTGCCCTTGCTACGCCCTGTGAGTATTTCAATACGAACACCTGCGGCATCGGCAAGAGGTTTTAAGTTCGCCATATGCTGACGGGTCAATATCTCAGTGGGCGCGAGAAGTGCAGCCTGACAGCCAGCCTCAACCGCAATGAGCATAGACAGCATAGCAACAATGGTTTTACCGCTGCCAACATCACCCTGCACAAGCCGCAACATACATTGTTCCGATGCCATATCGCTTTCAATTTCGTCTATGGTCTTTTTCTGGTCATCGGTAAGCTCATAATCGAGTATTTCAAGAACTTTTGCGCGAAGCTGGCCGTGGCCTTTAATCGCGCGGCCCTTAACTTTGCGCGACGTTTCTCGCACTATCGCCATGGTCAATTGGCTTGCCAGCAATTCATCATAGGCCAGTCGTTCGCGGGCTTTATCATCGACCGCCAAATTCTCATCCGTATGCGGGTGATGCACTGTATAAAGCGCATCATTAAAGCTCGGCCAGCCTTCGCGTGCCATCAAAGCCTTATCGTGCCACTCAGGCAGCACTGGCAAACGCTTAACAGCCTCTGAAATGGCTTTACGTAATAATTTAGCGCTCAATCCTGCGGTTAGCGGATAAACAGCTTCTAAGAGCGGCAATTCATCTGCATCAGCAGGGTCAACAATATAATCAGGATGGGTAATTTGCGGAGTTCCCTGATATTTCTCAAGCTTACCTGAGATAAGCCGCTTTTCGCCAACGGGTAATTGTTTGGCGAGCCAGTCTTTGCGAGGTTTGAAAAATACCAAAGATAAAAACCCACTCTCATCGCGACACAAAACACGATATGGCACACGACTATTCTGGCCCGGCCTATGCTCAACAACTTCAAGCTCCATAGTAACAATAGAATCGGCGGCGGCTTCAGAAATTTTAGGACGGTAGCGCCTATCAATAAGCCCTGTTGGTAAATGCCACAGCAAGTCAACAAGCCTAGTGCCCACCAAGCGCTCAAAATGTGGACGACTGCGCGGACCAACGCCACCAAGGCTTTCGATATCCCCAAAATATTTAAAAAGCACTTCTGGTCGCACAAAAATCTCCCTATCCTCTTGGCATCTCATAGACCATAGACTAAGGTGTGCCGCCCGCCAACGGGCTTTTGCACTTGGAACATAATAATATGACTAATACACCCCTTAGCCTAGAAGATCGTCGTCGCCGTTTATGTTTTAGGGGCTGGCATCGCGGCATCAAAGAAATGGATCTCATTTTTGGGAATTTCATTGATCAGCATAACGAAGAAATGAGCTTAGAGGATTGTGATTGGTTTGAGATATTATTTGATGAAAATGACCATGAAATCCTTGGATGGATTACCGGAAGCATCCCTGTACCCGACGCATATCATCACGAATGGATGACAAAAATGCAGGCTTTAGACTTTTTAAATCTGAGGGCATAACCTTGACTACAAAACAAACTATTCAGACGATTGCAGGTGTGCCAGAGGGTTATGACGCCATCGTGATCGCTGACATGGCACGGGCAGCCTATAGCAGTAATAAAAGCCCGCTCATACATATTGCCCGAGATGATATGCGCTTAAGCGCGTTAGAAAATAGCATCAGCTTTTTCGCCCCTGATATCGAGATTATCAGCTTTCCTGCTTGGGATTGCCAGCCCTATGACCGCATTAGTCCGCATGGGGATATTCTATCTAAACGTATGACAGCACTATCTAAACTGGCCGCAGAGTCCGCTAAAAAACCACGTTTGATACTAACAACGGTTAATGCTGCTCTGCAACGCGTACCACCAAAAGAGATGATCCGATCAACAAGCTTTCTCGCGAACATCGGCGAGGAAATAGACATTCCAGCCCTGACGGAATTTTTGGTAATAAACGGCTATAGCCGTGCCAGCCAAGTGATGGAGCACGGAGAATTTGCCGTGCGCGGAGGCTTGATAGATATTTTTGCCCCCGGCTCGCGAGAACCCGTGCGTATGGATTTTTTTGGAGATGAACTTGATACTATTCGGCGTTTTGACCCACTCACCCAACGTACTACAGGAAAAGTAAAGTCGGTGCATCTACGCGCAGTAAGTGAGTTTTCTCTCAGCGAAGAGACTATCACACTTTTTCGCCGAAATTATAATGCAAGTTTTGGCCCGGCTGGCAGTAATGATCCGCTTTACGCAGCAATTAGTGAAGGCAGGCGACTGCAAGGGGCCGAACACTGGCTACCACTTTTCCACGAAAACATGGCAACATTATTTGACTATAGCGGTGATTGCCCCTTAACGCTTGATCAAAACTTCAGCGAGTCGAGTGAGGCGCGCTTTACCGCCATTACAGATTATTACACCGCTCGCGTAGAAACACTCACCAGTGAAAAAGCAATGAAACTCGCTGGCACCTACAAGCCTATTAAACCTGAAACGCTCTATCTCACTGTGACAGAATGGTCTGCTATTCAATCAAAACTACAGGCAAAACAGCTCAGCCATTTCAAACAGCCGGACAGTGCCACTGTTATAAATCATGACGGCAAGGTTGGTCGTGATTTTGGACCAGAGCGAAATCAGAAGGACATCAATGTCTATGACGCGCTCTACAGTCATGTAGAAACCCTGCACAAAGCCGGCATGCGCATTGTTTTCGCTAGCTACTCGCAAGGGTCACGGGAGCGCTTACAGGGCGTGCTCGCTGACCATAAAATTAGACCGCTTGAGCTTTCTAAAAGCTGGGATGATATTCAAAATACTGATATTCGCGTTATTTCCCTAGCGGTTTTGCCTCTTGAAAAAGGATTTCAGACCAAAAATTTAGCCGTAATTACCGAACAGGATATCCTCGGCGATCGTTTGGTACGTAAATCACGTCGTCTCAAACGCGCTGATAATTTCCTAAAAGAAGCCAGTACACTCAGCGCTGGTGATTTTGTGGTGCATGCAAGCCACGGTATTGGTCGCTTCGAAGGGCTTGAGACCATAACCGCGCTTGGGGCTAAACACGACTGTCTTCTGCTAAGTTATCAAGGTGGGGACAAGCTCTATGTGCCTGTTGAAAATATCGAAATCCTCTCTCGCTTTGGCTCAGAGGATGCGCATGCAAATCTCGATAAACTTGGCGGTGTCGCTTGGCAGGCTAAAAAAGCCAAACTCAAAGAGCGTATTCGTGACATGGCGGACAAGCTCATTAAGCTTGCGGCTGCTCGAGCGCTCAGGCGCGGTGAGATTATAATCCCTCCTGAAGGCAGCTACGACGAATTTTGCGCGCGTTTTCCTTATACGGAAACCGACGATCAATTACGCTCAATTCGTGATGTTATTAATGACTTAGGTTCTGGCAAGCCTATGGACCGCTTGATTTGTGGGGATGTTGGCTTTGGCAAAACTGAAGTTGCTCTGCGTGCAGCTTTTGTTACTGCTATGTCGGGGCGTCAGGTCACATTGATTGCACCCACCACCCTGCTTGCACGTCAGCATGTTAAAACCTTTACCGAGCGATTTAAAGGGCTGCCCATTCGCATCGGACAGCTCTCGCGGCTCGTCAAACAAAAAAATATCAAGGCTACCAAGGACGAAATGCGCAAGGGTACGGTTGATATTGTTATTGGCACCCATGCATTGCTGGCGAAAGACATTGAATTTCGTGACCTCGGCCTGTTGATCATTGATGAAGAGCAGCATTTTGGCGTAGCCCACAAAGAACGCCTCAAGCAACTTAGGTCTAATGTGCATGTGCTCACGCTTACCGCGACACCAATTCCGCGCACCTTACAGCTTTCTCTATCCGGCCTGCGCGATCTGTCGCTCATTGCGACGCCGCCTGTTGACCGCCTTGCGGTTCGCACCTTTACCTTACCGTTTGACCCTATTGTGGTGCGTGAAGCCCTGCTACGAGAGCATTACCGTGGTGGGCAAAGCTTTTATATCTGTCCCCGCGTGGTTGACCTACAAGATGCGGCTGATTTCATCAAAGAATATGTGCCTGAGGTTAAATTCATCATGGCGCACGGCCAGATGACACCGTCGACGATTGAAGATGTGATGACCGCTTTTTATGATGGTCGCTATGATGTGCTGCTCAGCACCACGATTGTTGAAAGCGGCATTGATATTCCAAGCGCGAATACAATGATCATTCACCGCGCGGATATGTTTGGCCTAGCCCAACTTTATCAGTTGCGAGGCCGTGTTGGGCGCTCAAAAGTACGCGCTTACGCCTATATGACCATCCCGCCGAACCGCATTTTAAGCGAAAGCGCTACCAAGCGCCTGCATGTTTTGCAAACGCTCGATACCTTGGGCGCTGGATTCACGCTCGCGAGCCATGATATGGACATTCGCGGGGCGGGTAACCTGCTCGGCGAAGAGCAATCAGGCCAAATTCGCGAAGTGGGCGCTGAGCTTTACCAACAAATGTTAGAAGAAGCCGTGGCAGAAGCGCGCGCTGATGACTTGGGCGAAGAAGCGGCCGACACCGGCTGGTCGCCGACGATTAATGTTGGCGCAACGGTGATGATTCCTGATACCTATGTGCCAGACCTCAATCAGCGTATGGCGCTCTATCGCCGCTTGGCCGAGCTAGAAACGCGTGAAGATATTGATGGGTTTGCCGCGGAACTTATTGATCGTTTTGGCCCCCTGCCCAGTGCTGTAAAGCAACTCGCTGCCGTGATAATCATCAAAAGCTACTGCAAAAGCGCAGGCATTGAAAAGATTGATGCAGGGCCGCGCGGCATGACAATAAGCTTTAGGGGCGATCGTTTTGATAATCCGGCGGGCCTGATAGCTTTTATCTCAGACCAAAAAACGCCTGCCAAACTCAAACCCGATCACAAGCTGGTGTACCGCGCGTCGATGGATAAAATTGGTGAGCGTCTTAAAACCGTAGCCCACGTGGCGAGAAATTTGGCAAAAATCGCTGCTGGGTAAAGTTATTGCCCCTCACCTTCGTCTTTGCGGTCTTTGGCGAAAGCCAAGACATGACGATAGAGAAAATAAATTGAAAATTATTTCACGCAGTCTTTGGGCCTTGAGCAATTACATTTGACTAAAGTTTTCTCAAAATATCCTCATCTAACTCACCAAATGAAACATTTTCCTTCTTACAATATTTCCTGATTTTCCAAAGTAAGTACAGTGAATAAGGCAGTATGAGTATTGCTGAAAAATATAGTGCTAGTCTAACGATTATTTTGAACATTGAAAATATTTCATCAAAAAATTTACGCGACAAAACTTCATCCATTGTAAAAAAATCTAATAAGAAATTTATAGCCGTCATTACAATGAACACCCTTAAGAGCCACATTAATGCACTTTTTAAGTAATTTATGACACCCGAGCTTAGAATAAAATTAAATAGCTTTGCTACCATTTCCTAACCTAACATCCATTATCGTTTCTACATATAAAATCTTTGATTACTTGCCTGACTGAATCAATATTCTCAGAAGATATATCGGGGTCAGGCTTTAATTTTGCACTTCCTGTTGTTTTTCTAATGCATCATCGATGGCTTTAACCAGTGCATCGGGGGGCTGGGCGCCGCTCGCGCCTGTTGTGCCACCAAATATGAAAAAGGGCACACCCGATATGCCCATCTGTTGGGCAGCGTTGCAATCTTGTGTCACGAGGTCTTTGTCTCTATCGGTCGCTAGAAGCTCAGCTATCAGGTCAACATCCAGTCCCGCGTCCCGCGCGACGTCCTTGAGCACGTCGTGGTCACCCAAAAAAGCCGCTTCGGTGAAATATTTTACCATCAAGCCTTCAGCCACTTCGAGCTGTTTACCGTCGTTATGCGCCCAACGGATAAGGCGGTGGGCATCCATCGTATTGGCAATCTGCACTTTTTTATCAAAATTAAAGGTGATTCCAAGCGCCTCACCCAGCTCCATGAGATGTTTGCGTGTTGCTTGCACCTCAGGGCCATCACCAAATTTTTGCTTGTAATAACTCTCTCGGTCAATACCCTCAAGCGGTGTGTTAGGGCTTAGCTGAAACGGCCTAACGTTGATTGACGTTATCGCCTTTGGTCGCTCAGCAAGCGCAACACCAAGCTGGCGCTCACCAATAAAACACCACGGACAGACGACATCGATAACCAAATCCAACTGCATAACAAGCTCCTTTTGAAAATAGCTTACCAGAGATTGTAGTCATTTCAACACTCATAAAATTTAGTCTATCTATTAATTGAGAATTAACCCTCTTTGTACTATACTCTTGTCATTAAGGAGAGACACGTGATCAAAGCGATGGACTATGCTGTTCAAGGTATGCGCCAAGCAACCAACCAAGCCAATGATGCGGCTGGACGAATTATTCGTGGCACAAGCAATTCTCTTAATGTGCCTGAGCAAGCCACCGCGCCAGAGACTATCACGTCAAACAACACTGGGCCTGTTCGCACCGCGACACGCGACCTTGTTGCTCCCAACAGCGATACCCTGATTTTCGATATTGTTGACCTTAAAGTGGCAGAGCTTAATTTTAAAGCCAATGCGGCGGTTTATAAGCGTATGGCAGATATGACAGACGAATTTATTAATAATTTCGCTCGCAAAACATAATAAGGCTTGACCCTCCCCCTATCTAATACGGTATAACCCTCATTCATGAGGTCTTAATTCTATGCTTGATAAAATTCACAGTGAAACATCAACACCGCTAAGTGGCCTGTGTGACCCCTTTGGGCGCCATATAAATTATATACGCTTGTCGGTAACCGACCGCTGTGATTTTCGCTGTGAATATTGCATGTCGGAAGATATGCAGTTTCTGCCTAAAGCTGAAGTTTTAAGCATTGAAGAGCTTATTCGTCTTTCAAATGGTTTTATTGACCGTGGCATTAAGCGTATACGCCTTACGGGTGGTGAACCCTTGGTACGTCGCGGTATTCTTGACCTTGTGCAAGCGCTGGGCAAAAAAGTTGAAAGCGGTAAACTTGACGAGGTGACGCTTACCACGAATGGCAGCCAGTTAGAGAAGTACGCCAGCGGATTATATAAGGCTGGCATGCGGCGCATCAATGTATCCCTTGACACACTCGACGCGGATAAATTTCATAAAATAACCCGCCGGGGTGATCTCGCCAAAGTATTGAAAGGCATTGAAGCAGCACGCAGCGCTGGACTTGAAGTTAAAATAAATGCAGTCGCCATAAAAGGAATGAATGATAGTGAATTCAGTGATTTACTAAGATTTTGTCTGGAGCGCGACATGAGCCTTACCTTGATTGAAGCCATGCCAATGGGGGAAGTTGAAGCTAATCGCAATGATCAGTTCTACCCACTATTGTCAGTGATCCCAGAACTTCAAAAATCATGGGACATAAGCCCATCAACACATAAAACTGGTGGCCCTGCCCGCTATTATGATATTGCGGGATATAGAGCAAAGCTCGGCCTCATCTCACCGCTGACCAATAACTTTTGTGCAAGCTGCAATAGGGTACGCGTTACCTGCACTGGCCAAATTTATCTCTGTTTGGGGCGCGAAGAACATATCGACTTGCGGGCTGCGCTGCGCAACAGTGATAAAGATGATGCCTTTCATACAGCCCTCGATGCTGCGCTTGCGCAAAAGCCGGAAGGGCATCTTTTTGAGGAAGCTCTCAAAGAGGCCTTACCTGCGACATCACGTCATATGAATGTTACGGGCGGCTAGTATATAAGTCTTAAATCAAGGCTTACTCCTCTCTTTTACTCTTTCTAGTTTGAACTCCTGAAATCGCTCGTTATACTCGGAGATATTATGACAAAGAAGATATGCATATTAGCGAGTGACGTTGACCTCGCCCAAAAAGCCTCGGCTGACCTTACTGCACGTTATTCAACAGTGCCACTTGAGGATGCTGATGTGATTGTAGCGCTTGGGGGTGATGGTTTCATGCTTCAAACATTGCATGAGACTTTGCAGCTTGATATCCCTATTTACGGCATAAACCGTGGTACATTCGGCTTCCTTATGAACGAGTATAATATTGAAGGTCTTGAAGAACGTATTGAAAATGCAATGAGTTACAACCTTCATCCCTTAAGGATGCGTGCAACATGTGTGAAGGGTAAGAAACATAATTTCCTCGCTATTAATGAAGTCTCTCTGCTTCGGGAAACCCGTCAAGCAGCCAAAATTCGTATTACTGTAGACGAAAAGGTGCGTATGGAAGAACTTGTGGCAGATGGCGTGATAGTCTCAACACCGGCTGGCAGCACAGCCTATAATCACTCTGCTTTTGGCCCCATTATTCCGCTCGGCTCAAATGTGCTCGCGCTCACGGCGATATCAGCTTTTAGACCGCGGCGTTGGCATGGTGCGCTATTACCTCATGACTCAACGGTGGTTTTTGATATTCTGTGGCATAAAAAACGTCCCGTATCAGCGGTGGCTGATATGCAGGAGGTACGTGATGTTATTCAGGTTGAAATATCTGAAGCCCGTGACGTGACCTTCACACTACTATTTGATAAAGAACATAATCTAGAAGAGCGTATCTTCATGGAGCAATTTGCTCTTTAGATCCACTGGACATCATCTTCATCAATTTCGGACTTATCGGCGAGTAATGCTGTCACTGTAAAGCGGGAACCCTTGCCCACTTCACTTTCTAGCGTTATATCTCCACCCATACGACGAGCCAATTCCCGAGATATATGAAGTCCTAAACCTGTGCCCTCTTGTGAGCGAGAATAAAAATTATCCATGACTTGCTGGAATTTTTCAAACACTCTGCCTTGATCATCTTCCTTGATTCCCATACCAGTGTCCCACACAGTCACAGCTAACCGCTTGCCGCGCGTTTCGATATCAAGGCCAACAGAACCGCCTTCTTGAGTGAATTTAAAAGCATTTGAGAGAAGATTCACAATAATTTGCACAAATCGACGATGGTCTGCTTTGATATATAACTCGCTTGACGTAGTCACTGCATCAATGTTTATTGCTTTTTCTTCAGCCATAGAAGAAGTCAAACTTAAAGCTTGATGGAGTGAGAGATCCAATGCGATCACGTCATTGTTTAAGCTAAGTTCGCCACTTTCAATCACGGCAACATCAAGAATATCATTAATAAGTTCAAGAAGATGCGAACCAGCATTATGAATATCCCCAATATAGCTTTTATGGGTTTCGTTGACCACATCCTCAGATGCCAAAATGGTATCAGCAAAACCGATGATAGCATTTAGAGGGGTCCTTAATTCGTGGCTCATCGACGCGAGAAACTCATTCTTTGCCTTCAATGCACTTTTTGCCTGCACAGAAACTACATCAAGAGCCATATTTTTGCGGGTTAGTTCAGCTAATGTGTCTTCAAGGTCAATTCGAGTTTTCTCAACTGCTTCAGCATCCTTATATCGCTGAGTAACATCCATACCAACACCACGATATCCAGTGAACTCTCCGCTTTCTCTCTCAAATGTAGCAACACCTGAAAGGTGAAAACGAATAATCTCCCCGTCATGGTTAGCATATATAAAAAGTTGATCCCTAAAGGGTTTGCGATTTGCCATAGCATAATGGCCATCTTCGCGACCTTCAAGATTGCGACTAAATTTACCAAATTGCTCAAGGCGTGACCCCACGTACAAAGACGCGGGAGAACCTACAATCGCAGTAAAGCGTTCGGAAATACTCGTAACCCGCATTCGGCTATCACATTCCCAAAACCAGTCAGAACTGGCTCGGGCGAAATCCTGAAACCTTGATTGTGCCCTTGCTGTTTCCCTGACACCCTTATGGTGGGACGTTATATCCTCATATGTGCCCGCTATGGCAATAATTTCACCAGTGTCACTGCGTACTGGAATATGTCGTCCTAACAGTATCAAATCTCGTCCATTTATACTGACATGTTCATGAACTTTAACAGTTGTGTCCGCAGATTGTACATCGCCACATAATTGTTCCATCGATGGTGAGATGACACGACCCATTAAGGAAGTTGGTCCTGGAGTGAGAGTGCCCCCATCGAGTCCTGAATATAATTTTTCATAGCGATTATTTGCGTGGATAAGAGTGCCGTCAAGAGCTGCTATATAAAAAGGCAATGTCTCATCTACTATGATACGGTTTACTAAACTTAGGGATTGCTCGTTCGCGGCTGCTGCACGCGCATCACTGCGTGAAACACTGGCACCAAAGGCTGCCTCATCGCTACTACGCAAATGTTCGCGCTTGCGGTTAAGACTCACCACAGAGTCATTCTGATATATAATTTTTTTAGTCATTATCACCCCCCGCACATCTTTAATCATTTCCTACAATGGTCTAATCTGATTGCGCTTAAGTCAGCTTACTTTCTCAAGTTGGTCTACTGCAATCTGATAGGCATTATCCCTTTGCCAGATTTGCAGAGCCCCTCTCGCATTATCTTCACTTACAGAATCAAATAGAAATAAAATTTCCTTTAATACACCGGGCGATTGGGTTTGAGAGCCACGCGACTGCGACATTAAAAGAAATATTGATGTAAATTGGTTGCGGTCAACACCAATTGCTTTTGCAAGAATAGCGAAACTCTGACCGCCCTGATCGTTAAATATCCTCCAAGTGGTCTTAAAATCAATATGCCCCAGCTCAGCCAGTCCAGCTACGAAAATTGCTATGCGCTGTTGGCGCAGACTATTGGTTAAAAACTGCACAGTCAGCTCATCATTTTCATGCATGCGGCGCATCAACTTTTGTGCCCTAACATAAGCACCGTCTTCGCTTTCCTGTTCCACAATCACTGTGCTAGCAGCACGTTTGATAGCCACTTCAACAGCTACTGGGTCAATATCAAAATCAGTTATAATTTTTTTGCGCAGCGCAGCAGACACCCACCAATACATTTTATAAGCCAACTCAGGCGATAAGTCAGCACGCATCAAAAGCGGCTCCTGAAAGCGGTCGACCCTACGGGATTCAGTCACCATATATTCCATCGCTCGTTTAGAAATTTTGGTGTCATGATTATTGAGCAGTGATTCTAGGACGTCTTCACTGCCATATTCAACAAGAGCATCACTCACCTGCTCTGATAAATCAGCGCGCATTGTGATCGCCATCCTGTGTTCATCCGTTCGCATCTTAATAATCTCGATTAAATCAGGATCCTTGAGTAAATCAGATTTTTCAAGCAATGGGCGCGCAATCTCAATACTATCATTGGCAAGCAATTTGGCCACCTCTGGCATATCAATGCCAGATCTCAACAGAACGTCAGCCAGTTCCTTGCGAACATCTGCTTCAACCTGTTTAATCAATTTGCTTAATATTTCAGACATCAGAGCACGTTCATGCTCAGACAAGCGCCCTTCGTCCGACAAAAAGAGATCAGTGATATTTTCTACCAATTGTGCTCGCGAAGCATCTGAGCGTGACTTCGCTAGACTTAACAACTCTATAATCTTTTGCAGCCATTGCATTTCCTCATCAACCCTTTGCCGCAGCAACTCTGATCTTAACCCATTATTTTCGAATAAACGACGCAAATAGAGAACAAATAGTTACTAAAGTATGAATCATGAGGGATTCTTTGATAAGAATCAACACTTTAGAATATTTTTATGAAAATAACTCGATCCGCGAATCAAATAGCACTATATATTGACTCTTCGATTCTCTTAGATTCGATATGTTGTGCTTTACAAAATTGTCAAAAATCTACCGAATCATATCATTATCTCACTGATTCTTCTCATAATATTCATAAATGGAAACGACGCGAGGCTAAAAACTCACTAAAAACCTCATTCACAAGTGACAGTTTAAAGTTTACGGCTAGACATAAAATCACCGTCAAAATAGAAAAGCGGCTCACCTTGCCCTGTGATTATCGACTTGATATTTGCGAGAATGATTCCATGAGAACCTACATCTTGAATGTCTTCAACATCACATATAAAAGAAACCAAAGCATCGGCTAAAACTGGAATACCCTCTAAATGCTCCCAATTCCCTATGTGGAAACGGTCATCCTCTGCATTACCGCCCATTCCAGCAAAAACTTCTGCCAATTCTTTATGCTCAGCACAAAGTGTATTCACAACTAGCGAACCACTCTCTTGGATAGATTTAAATGTAATTCCGGTTTTGTTTATACAAGCGAGCAAGCGCGGTGGTTCAGCCGTAACTGAGCAAACGGCGGTTGCCGTCAAGCCATAACTCCTACCACCATTATGGGTCGTAACCACATTCACGGCTGCGCCGAGTTGGCGCATTCCTACACGAAAGTCTTCTGGACTTACACTCATTCATTACTCCAAATACGCAACCTACTTGCTAATCATCGTAGCAAAAGGAAATTCTGCCTTTGTAAGTATGATGGATTCACTCAGAAATCAAAGTATTTATAAGAACTTTAACAGCGATAGATTTCCTAGCTGACCGATAGACCTATAGCTAGCTTCAAGCACAAGCTGATCTTTGTTCAAATTACTTATAGCTTCAGCCATATTCACATCTTCTATATCAGAAATAAATTTTTCAAGAAATATTGCAGTGTCTGCATGCTGACTTTCAACCACATCTAAACGTTTAAAACCCAGTCCGTTTCGTACCTGGAGTTTTTGAATACCCTCAATTGCTGTACCAATTTCAAGTAATTTCGCTTTCAGAAAATCTACTTGAGTTTGTGTCAAATTACCCTGCAGAGGCCCAGAAGGGCCAGTATTGAAATCCTTTATATCTTTAAGGACTGTGAACAGATCCTGACCTACATCGCTTGCTAAAACGCCAAATTCCATCTCCACCCCATCAGCAATTCGACCCACAAATTTATTAAGAGAGTTAGCAAAAACATCTCCAACTGCAGGCAAAGCAACCATATTTGTGAGGTTGGTTTCTTGTATTGGAGCAACGCCAGTTTTAGTGCCAGCAAAAATATAAGAGCCGCCAATGCTGGTATTCAAAGCTGTACTAGTAAAACCATATGTTTGATCCAACATCTCGCTAAAACCTTCAGCCGTGGATTGACCGATAGAAATGCGCACAAATTGTTCAAAATCACGGGCTGAATCTAATATACCGTTAAGCTGCACATCATAGGCATCCATTTTTCCTCTTACAGTCTTAATCGTTGACTGATAAGATTCTGTTCGCGAAAAAAATGAGCGCGCACCAAGAGACGTATTGGTCTTGCCAGCAAGTCCGGCGAAATCATCAGCTATCTTACCAGTAGTCACCTGCCTTTGATCATCAAAAAGCCTCACCTGATTTTGCATCAGATGCTGAATTAAAATTTGCTGCTGACCAAAACTTGAAACCCTTACCATCTCACCCTCCTTAAACCGCTCTCAGCAGTGTATCAAATAATTCTTGCGCTGATGTGAGCATGCGTGCCGATGCATTATATGCATTTTGATATACCACCATATTGGCTAATTCTTCATCAAGATTCACGCCGCCTACATCCATACGCCTTCTTTCAATCTCAAGTTTCATGCTACCATTATCCTTCGCCAAATTGGCTGCCCGATTGGCCATTTGGCCCGCATTACCCAAAACCTGATTAAGATATTGTGAGAGTGTTGCATTGGTTTTATTTATTTCACCCGCAGCCCGAAAGCTTACAAGTTTTGTTTCAAAATCCTGAAACCTACGCGCACCCGTCTGGTCACCATAAGTAATGGCTGATCCACCCACTAGAGCGCTGTGGTCAAACTGGGACATAGAAAGTAAATTGTTATTTTGGCTAACACGATCTGCAACCTTCAAGTTTTTGGCAGCATCCATAGAGTATTTATCTCCAATGCCAAAGAGTTCGGTAAATTGTACATTCGTGCCATTCACATTAGTGGAATCTGAAACAAAAGTAAGTCGCAGATTAGAATAAGCTGGATTTTCAGTCCAAGATAATGCTCCATCAGCTCCCAAAGAAAATGAAAAATAAGCCCCTAAGCCAGCTACATTATTCAATTCCCCAACCATATCATTAAAGGTCGTGCCTGTAGCGGGAACAGCTACAGATGTAATATTGCGACCAAATCTATCTGAGACTTCAAAAGTAATCGATTCAGTTACAGCCAATCCATGAGTATCTGTACCCACAAAACCACTTTGATAAATACCGATTTCATCTGCAGAAATTAAATCATTCATGCCAAAATAATGTGAAAATCCACGCCCTGCTCTTTGGCTTGGTGCCGTTGGATCATCAGATATAATAACGCCATTTGTTGAGTTGGTCGATGTCATTGTCATAACACCATTCACCAGACTGAGTGTTCCAGCGCCACCAAGACCAGCGTTAACTTGGGCTATCAGTGCGTTAAAATCAGCCGGCGGTGCGCCGTTAAAATCTACGGTATGCTCGGCAACCAAATTATTACTCGCATCTGTAATAGCGAAAGTTACAATACCGGTAAAATTGGTTGGGTTTGTAGCAGATACTCCTGTTTGCCGACCTATGAGCTGATTAGGAGCAGGTACTGCACTCAAGGAGTTATGGACGGCATTAAACTGGTCGATAAGGTTAGCTCCAAGCTCACCAACTGTTAGTGCATAATCTCGCAACTGAACATCTCGTAGATCAATCAATCCCCTAAAACTACCCGAAGAAATGCTAGCATCATAATCACGGCCAGGCTTAATGAGATCACCGGTATTTCTATCAACTCTATAGACCTGAATGAGTGGATAATCCGTTTCAGAAGAGGTAGTCCCGGGAGAATCATACCCAAGTTGATATAAAGATTTATCAACAAGAGATTGGCCAGTCGCACCAGAAACTACTACAGTTCCATCGGCATTATAACTAACATTAATCGAAATGTATTTTGAAAGCTCGACTAACGCTGCATCCATCTGCCCTTCAAGCGCACCACCAGAGTTGCCCGATAATTGTTCGGCAGCGATAAGCGGATTAAGATTATAGATGCGTTCCAACTGAGCATTGAGAACATCAACTTGATCGGACAACCGCTGACTAGCATCGCCACGCAACAACTGTATAGTTTCAGCCAATTGGCTAATTCCTTGAAGGGTCCCTTCAACATCTGACAACCAGCCTTGACGACGAAGCGAATCGGAAGGGTTTAGTGCAAGATCAGCCAAAGACGTATAGACTTGGTCCATGCGAGCTGCCAAAGAAGAATCGGAATCTGGTGCTCCCAGCTGCCCTTGTATGCGGTCATGGAAAGCTGATTGTATTTCATATTGCGCGCTACTTGAAACAGCAGTCCGATGGGCTTCATTAAGATATTCATCAACGACACGATATATTTTATCAATCTGCACGCCCGCGGCTTCACCGCCAAGAACTATCGCTGAAGTTGCTATATTAAGGCGGCTATAACCTGCCGTATTAACGTTTGCTATATTATTAGCAGTAACACTGAGCGCGGCCTGATTAGTAAAAAGCCCTGTTAAAGACGAATTAATTATGGAATTTATAGACATATACGCACTCCACCATTGTAGAATTTGGCGGCTCTTATGGCAATATGTGCCTTAAAATATGACTCCAAGGCGGCAAGACATACCATGTGCTTGAAAAACAGTTGCTCAATAAAAATTTTCGCACTACATGCAAATATATTATTTAATTTCAATACTATAGCCGCAATCATATCGACATCTCCACCAAAATACTTCTGACATTAGTCATCTATATACAGGTAAAAATGCAATGGTTGTGCCAAGTCGCAAATATTATAATATATTACTAAAAATAATGTATTTTAACTCAGAGATGTACAAAGGCTCAGAGTATGAATTATGTAAAATTTACATGACAGGCGCTACAAGTTTACTACCGTCCTTATGAGAATGAACCTCCTCATTTAAAACACCATTAATCCTCACCAATAAATTTTGAAGGTGAATAGGCTTAACCACGACGTCGTTCATTCCAATAGTCTTAAAGTTACTGACCTCGTCAGAAAATGTATCAGCAGTGCAGCCTAAAATAGGGATTTTACTGTCTGAGCGCCGGATGTGTTCTGTAGCTTCAAGGCCGTCCATAATGGGCATATGTACATCCATTATGATGAGATCAAAATTTTTAATTATCAGGATGTCGCAAGCCTCTTGACCATTCACCACAATCTCAACCGTGTGGCCAACCCCTTCTAGCATTTTTTTCAGAACCAATTGGTTAATATAATTATCTTCTGCAATTAAAATATTGAGAAACCTAAGTGTCAGTATTTCATCGTACGGAACAGTCTTCAGCTTATCACTATCACTATTGTGTGCTACGATATTCTTTTCTATTTCAATCAAAATTGAACTCTGCGCGTAAAACCACCATCAACAATATGATTAGTCCTTGTCACCCAGCTCGCTGCGGGACTAGCAAGAAATACCACAGACTTTGCCACTTCCTCAGGTGTGCCCAATCGCTCTCCAAGAATATGTTTCAAGGCTATCGATTTATACATTTCAGGGGATGTCTTTTGTATAGTCCCCCAAATACCGTCACTCACATGAATAGGTCCTGGTGACACCGAATTCACGCGAATACCTTTAGAAGCTGCAACCTCGCCCAGTTGAGCTGCATAAGCAATCAGCCCCGCCTTTATTGTATTATAGCCACCCGGTGAGCCAAAGGATTCAAGCCCTGCAATACTTGATATAATCACGATTGATCCTTTAGAATTCATAAAGTCTAACACCGTTTCGCATCCACGAACAGTCGCCATCAAATCAACATTATAAGCAGATTCCCATCCCGCTTCACCGGCCTGAGCTCCCCCGCTCACATTAGAAATGAATATATCCAACCCGCCAAGGTTTTCTTTAGCATCATTAATCCAACCTACTAGAGCTTTGGGGTCAGCCACATCACATACAGCGCCATAAACAGTCGCGCCAGCAGATGTTAAACTATCAACTTTATCGCAGACTTGTTTTTCATTACGAGCACAAAAGGCGACATGGCACCCCTCCTCACTTAGCAAATCAACTATTGCCCCGCCAATACCACGCGTACCACCAGTGACGATAGCTTTTTTACCTTTGAGTCCCAAATCCATTGTATTTCCTTCACTCTACTTTGCGTGATCACGAAGAACGCGGCGTAAAATTTTTCCAACCGGGGATTTTGGTAATTCTGACACAAAACGAACCTCACGTGGTATCTTGTAGTTTGTGAGTTTGGTGTGACAATATGCAATTATGTCTTCTTCAGTAATAGCATCGTCTGCTTTGATAACAAATGCCACGGGTCGTTCGCCAGACTTTGCATCTGGCATACCAACAACACCCACTTCAGCAACACCCTTGAGTTCAATAATGACCTCCTCAATATCTGTTGGAAAAACATTGAACCCAGAGACAATTACCATATCCTTCTTACGATCTACAATATAGAGATAGCCTTCTGCGTCCAAATAGCCGATATCACCCGTCTTAAACCACCCATCCACTATGGCATCTTTCGTCGCTTCTGGTTTGTTGAGATAACCAGCCATAATTTGCGGCCCCTTAACCCACAATTCACCGCGTTCGCCTTGGGCTACGTCGACACCATCATCGCCCACAAAACGCAGCTCTGTACCTGGTAAGGGATGTCCACATGATCCGGGGCGTGGAGGTTCATCATATTTCATCGCCGCAACCACGCATGTGCTTTCAGTAAGCCCATATCCTTCATAGATTGGGCAACCGGTTAGCTCCAACCACTCTTGGGCAACAGTTGTTTGCAGAGGAGAGGCACCGCTTAGACATAATTTTAAATTTTTTGGTGGGTTTTGGCGGAACCATTCAGCCTGTAGAAGCTCTTGATATAAAGTATTAACGCTTGGGAAATACATTACGTTGAATTTTTCAAATGCCTTCCGCATATTATCAACAGGCCTAGGAAGAGGCACTAAAAGCGCATGCCCTCCATGATATGGGACTTGAAGCGTGGCAAACATCAAAGCAAAAACGTGATAAAGAGGCAAAATAATCAAGGCAACACCATCATCATCATCTCCAACTGATGTTGAATCTCCGCGGCTATTTAGTTGCGTTAAGTTGCTCATTAGATTTGCATGCGTGAGGCAAGCCCCTTTTGAAACGCCTGTTGTGCCTCCGGTGTATTGATAAATAGCATCGTCATTAAGTTTCACATCTGCACGCAGCGCTTTAACGTCCATACCAGCCGCCAAGTGTTTTTCGCCCTTTGCGAGCGCCGATTGAAAACTATCAACATACTCCACGTCAAAAGTGGGAATGAGCTTTTTTACATACTTAAGAATAAAGCTGAGAAAATACCGCTTAAGTGCAGGAAAGAGATCAAGAACAGATATCTTTATAACCGTTTCAACCGAAGTACCCTCTATTGATTTTCCAACTTTATTACCAAAAAGATCAATCACAAATAAGACCTTAGCACCACTATCCTTAAGTTGGTGATTGGCTTCATCTGCTGTATAAAGTGGATTAATATTGGATAGGGTCAAACCTGCCTTCAATGCTCCATGAACAACCACGGGATACGCAAGACAGTTTGGTGACTGTAATGCAACCACATCGCCTTTTTTTAGGCCGAGATCACGATTTAAATAAATAGCGAGAGCATCAGTGTAATGTCCAAATTCACGATAAGAGATAGTTCCGTGATGGCCAGAAGGCAGAATGCAGCTAAAAGCTGGCTTGCTACTGAATTTTCCCACTACATCATCAACCAGATCAGACACATGATCAGCTATAAGGTGATTAACATCAAAAATCTGTACTGTCTCGGCCATATGTAATAATTTCCCCTACAATCTTCTACATTACTTAATATTTTCAAGACTATCCATCAATTTATTCTGATCGTTCAATAGGGCCACAAATTCATCTGCTAAGCGATAACTTTCTTTGCAGGTATAATCCCAAAATGTAAGCCGGGCCTCTGTGTCCATCTGCGTAAAATTGCGCCTATCAGGTATCTGCCCGCCGGGAAGGGTCGCCACAAATTCATCACTTGGTGCTAAAATCAAGAGATCATCCAAATCACTGGAAGCACGACGTTTGATAATTTTATCAAACCAACCCGGTATTATATGGGAATAAAAATGCGGATAGAGAACAATGCCATCCTTCATATCCCAATCAATATCCCAATGATAATCAATTATGCCGCCGTCTCTATAGACGCCAGGTTCAATACCTTCAATATCGGAAATTGCATCTGTCACATATGGAATTGAACCACTCGCCATTAAAGCATCATGCAAATTAGTGGCGGAGAGACGACCTTCTACCAGTCCAAACCCCTTAAAATGATGGCTATCTAGTCCACCCGCCATGCTTTTGAATATGGCTCTATCATAAAAGCGCCCGAGAGATGCCCGAGATACCGCATTCGCGCCAGCAGCGGTAAGGAGACCAAGGGCTTGTGGCAATTTTCTCTGACTAGCAACAAGGCCTTTGCAGCGCACTGCCATAATATTCAGTTGTCGCAATGGATTTGAAACAGCTTGCAAACAAAGTTCAGGCGGCAAAAATTGCGTAAGTGTCTCATATGAATCTGCTGTGGTTTTTTCCTGAGTTTGCCCCATCTCATAGCTATAATTGAAATAGGCCTTATGAAAGCGATGAAAAGCAGCAGCAGGATCATCTTGTGCAGCACAGGCCATGCGCCAAGCTCCAATAGATGACCCTATAAGCTGGGTCTCAGTTTTAGATTTCACTAACCATTCACCAAAGACAAATTGGTCCAAGCCTCTTAAGACAAGCCACTTCGCAGCACCTGATGCACCAACGACTAGGCGCACCAAGTCTGGTGTAAGACCATTTTTTTCAATTTTTTTCTTAGCTTTTTTGCCCGCTAAAAGCCGTAAATTTTTCATGAGATATCAATCAATATATGGATGAAAAAGATAAAAATAATATTTTTCTTCTATATTAAGTGCTTAATTTTGCAAGAGTTTCTCGGGTTTTCATAAGAATTCTCTGCTCCATTTCTGGTTCAACAGTCTTAACGGCCCCCAATTCAGTGAAGTTACTCTTAAAAAGAGCAAAGACTTCATCAACATCTTTAAAAGATTTATTACCCAAAATTTTACATAAAAAATCTGCCATATTTGTTAAGTCATGACGATAAAATAATGGTGCTATCGTTGAAATCTGATACGATAGCCTGCCTGCATTAGCAGCGTCTTTCTTACTCAAGGCGTCGCATAATTTATCAATAGTGTCTTTTAATATATTGGAGTTCTCTTCAACAAAATTCTTTACGGCTCTATTGGCTTTTTCAACAGACCTTTTTCTGATAGCTTCTATTTCAAAATTTTTTAATTTATTCATGTTTTTCATTCATAACTTGGTCAATATCACTTTGCGACATTGACGCACCTACTCTTCTATCTTGACCATGGAATGCTCCTGAATGTCGTCTACGATCAGGCCCTGTGAAAGTTTCATCGGCTATAAATACACGTGTTTTAAACATTGCATTATATAATTTTTCAAATACTTGTTTTGGAGATATGGGCTTGGCCACAACTTCGTTAGCCCCTGCATCTCGAGCCCTAACAATATGGTCAAAATCAGTATAGCCCGTGCACATGATAACAGGCATTTCAGCATTGAGGGCACTACCTGAGGTTCGAATAAAGCTTAACAAATTAAGATTTGGCTTTTCCCAATCATACCATTCCATCATCATACAATCAACTTTATGGTTTTTTAAGTAGAGCGTCGCCTCATCCATACTTTGAATAATCGAAACTTTACCCACATCAAAAGACAATAAAACTGTCTCTAATAATTTGGCCGTGAAATGATCATTATCAAATATCATAACATGGTGGTTATTGTAAAAATTCAATTGTATCTCCTGAATAATATTTGCAAATTATATGTAATAAATCAATAATGTACAATAATTAAACCCAAAGACGTATTATTGTGGAATGGCCTCAGCCATCCCACATTAATTCAGTATGCTATTATTTACCGATAGAAAGACCTAAAGCTTCAGCAGCCCCTGTTATAAATTTACGACTTTGTTCTCCGCCTCCGACATATTCAACACCTGTTGATGCATCGCTTATCTCATCCCAATTAGCAGCAATATTTTCAGGTGTGGCTTGTTCTGGCTTGAAGGACATGCCTTTGGTTTCTGTAATAACAGCGCGGGCAAAACCACCTGCACCAGCCGCGATTATAGCACGATTAGGGCCATCTTTACTCGCCATAAAGAGAACCGCTGGTGTCACTAGCTCCGGCTTTAAAAGATCGAGCATTTCTTGCGGCATTAGACCTTCTGTCATGCGCGTCGCAGCTACAGGTGCCAAGCAGTTGACATGAATGCCATATTTTCCACCTTCTAAGCACAAAGTATTCATCAAACCGACAATGCCAAGTTTAGCCGCGCCATAGTTGCTTTGACCAAAATTACCATATAAGCCTGACGATGACGTGGTCATGACAATACGACCATAATTTTGCTCGCGCATAATTTCCCACACCGATTTCGTGCAATTCACTGATCCCATAAGATGAACCTGCATAACAAGGTCAAAATCTGCGACATCCATTTTTACAAATGTTTTGTCACGAAGAATACCAGCATTATTAACTAAAATATCAATACGGCTCCATTTTTCCATGGTTTTAGCGACCATATCCTGCACTTGCTCCATATTGCAAACGTTAGCGCCGTGGGCCATTGCCTCGCCCCCAGCAGCAATAATTTCATCAACAACGGATTGTGCTGCGCTTACTGAACCACCTTCCCCATGCACATCACCGCCAAGGTCATTGACCACGACTTTTGCTCCACGCTTTGCTAGCGCAAGAGCATGACAGCGACCTAAACCACCACCAGCACCTGTTACAATCGCAACTTGATCATCATATCTAATAGTCATTATTTCTTCCTTATTTATTATTACCCTAGAACGGCCAATATAAGCCACTCTACGATGAGGGCTGGATGCGTCTCACCTTCAATTTCTATAGTTATTGTATTTTTCATCAATATGCGGTTACCGGGTTTTTCAGTAACCTCAGAAAGCACTACCCGCGCTCTGATTTTACTATTCACCTTAACGGGTGTTAAAAACCTAACTTTATCGCACCCATAATTGATACCCATCACCGTACCTTCAACACCTACAATGGCATTAGCAGCAAGGTATGATACCAAGGACAGAGTTAAAAACCCATGTGCGATTGTTGTTCCAAACGGCGTTTTCGCAGCCGCTGCAATATCAACATGGATAAATTGATGATCTTCTGTAACGTCAGCAAAAGTATTAATGCGCTCTTGATCAATTAAAAACCAATCAGAAACACCCGTTTCCTTACCAACATAATTTTCTAGTTCTTCTTTTTTTACGACTGTTCTCAAGATAACCTCCTGAATTTATACATTACGGGTTTAAGCTGAATTTGATCTGTATTTTTTAAGTTCTTCACGTGCGATAACCATACGATGCACTGCATCCGGCCCATCCGCAAAGCGAAGCGTGCGCTGAGCAGTATACATATCTGCCAGTGGCGTGTCCTGCGAGATACCTTCGCCGCCATGCATCTGAATAGCTTCATCGATAACTTTAAGGGACATACGTGGTGCGACCACTTTAATCTGTGAGATATAAGGCTGGGCTTTTTGTACGCCGATAGTATCCATCATATAAGCGGCTTTTAGACAAAGTAGACGACCCATTTCGATCTCAATACGCGCTTCTGCGATAATATCATAGTTTGCGCCAAGTTTAGCAAGTGGGCGCCCAAAGGCCGTGCGGCTTACAGAGCGTTTACACATAAGATCCAGAGCTTTTTCAGCTGCTCCAATAGAGCGCATGCAGTGGTGAATACGTCCAGGACCAAGACGACCCTGTGCTACTTCAAAACCACGTCCGCGACCCAAAATCATATTCTCTTCTGGCACACGCACGTTGGTATATTTAAGATGCATATGACCGTGCGGCGCATCATCTTTACCAAAAACCTGCATTGGACGCACAATTTCGATACCCGCTGTATCTGAAGGCACTAAAATCATACTGTGCTGACCGTGGCGCGGGGCATCAGGATCAGTTTTCACCATAGTGATATGCACTTTACAGCGGCTATCACCAGCGCCTGAAGCCCACCATTTCTCACCATTCATAACCCACTCGCCATCAATCAGCTCGCATGTCATCGATATATTTGTGGCATCAGATGAAGCTTCACCCGGTTCTGTCATAACATAAGCAGAACGAATTTTGCCTTCCAAGAGAGGCTTTAGCCATTCTTTTTTCATTTTAGCAGTGCCATAGCGCTCAATAACTTCCATATTACCTGTATCGGGAGCCGCACAGTTGAAGGCCTCAGCGGCTAGGTGTGATCGTCCCATTTCTTCCGCTAAATAAGCATATTGTACAGTTGTCAGGCCAAAACCAGCTTTACTATCAGTAAGCCAAAAATTCCAAAGACCTTCTTTCTTGGCCTGACTTTTTAGACCTTCGATAATCTCTGTCATGCGTGCCGTTAAGGTCCAGCGGTCTCCTTCGCCGCCAACTTCACGGTAATATTCTTCTTCAACAGGCAACACATGCTCATCAATAAAGACGCGGATACGATTACGCAATTCTTCACCCTGTTTATTTATTCCTAAATCCATCGACATAATAAACTCCTTTATTCGTTACAAATTACGTTCTAATAGCCTGCAAGTGTTGCAAAGCGGTTAGCATGATAATTATAGTTGCCGTAAAGATGCTGGATGATGCGGGCACGTTTCATATAAAAGCCTATATCAATTTCATCTGTCATACCAATACCACCGTGCATCTGCACAGCCTCATTGGTGGCAAGTTCCACCACTTCGCAAGCTTTTGCTTTAGCAATGCTGGTAATTATTGACAGCTGCGCGCTGCCTTCGTCGGCGGCTTGTAAAGCCTTCAGCACTTGCGATTTCAATAATTCTATCTCGTTAAATAGAATGGCTGCTCGGTGTTGTAGCCCTTGAAAAGTTCCGATCAATACTCCAAATTGTTTGCGTTCTTTTAGATAGTCTACCGTAAGCTCAAAACACTGTCTTGTAATGCCAAGCATTTCGGCTGCGAGCACGGCAGATGCCTTATCAAGGGCTGGTGTCAGCACTTTAAGCGCTCCACCCTCAGCGCCGATGAGCGCATCAGTGGTTATTGCCACATTTTCCAAGGTGATTTTTGCCCAATTGCGGCTATCACTCATGTTTGTCCGGTCAACAATCATATTCGCTGTACCGCGGTTGATGATAAACAAACTCAAACCCTTAGTGTCTCCAGCTTCACCAGACGTACGCGCTAACACTATAATTTTATCCGCGACATGCCCGTCAGGTACAAAGCTTTTATAACCCGACAAAATATAGCCATCCGCTGTTTTTTCAGCCTTAGTTCGGCAATTTTCCGGTGCAAAAATGCCACCCTCATCTATTGCGAGCGTGACGATTGTCTCGCCGCTTGCAATAGCGGGTAATATTGTAGATTTTTGAGTATCACTACCCGCGGATGTTATCACTTCGGCTGATATAACAGTGCTAGCAAAAAACGGTGATGCCGCTAACGTACGACCCATTTCTTCCGCAACAATACCCGCACCGACATAGCCAAAGCCAACCCCGCCAAAGTCTTCCGGCACAATCATTGCTGTTAAACCCATTTCAGACATCTCAGACCATAGAGCTTTATCATAGCCATTTTCGTCTTCGCCATCCCTCAGCGCTCGAAGCTGAGAAACTGGTGCTTTTTCTGCAAAAAATCCTGCTGCGGAATCTTTGAGCAATGTTTGATCTTCATTTAATACTAAAGCCATTGTCTGCTCTCCTAATCCGGTAAACCAAGAATACGTTTTGAAATAATATTAAGCTGCACTTCAGAGGTTCCACCTTCAATCGAATTGGCTTTAGAGCGCAACCACTCTTTGGCAAGTTTACCATCACCCGAAGATTGCCCTGCCCACTCAAGAGCATCACTACCTTTAGCTTGTAACATGAGTTCAAGGCGCGATTTATTCAACTCAGTACCATAATATTTCAGCATAGAAGACGCAGCGCCAAGGCTAGCTCCCGCTTTTGCTTCATCCTTGACCCGCTCCATCGTGGTCATGAAACAGGCTGAATCGATCTCGTATTTTGTGATTTTGGCGCGCAATGTCGGGTCACTCAGTTGCCCAACATCCCCGCGCATTTCCATAGCGACCTTGGACACTGGCACCGGCAGGCCGCCAATGCCACCAATCATTTCGCGCTCGTGGGTCAGCAGATATTTTGCAATAGTCCAGCCTGCACCCTCTTCGCCAATAAGATGTGATTTAGGCACTCTAACGCTGTCCATAAAGGTTTCACAAAAGGGTGAACTGCCAGAGATTAGTTTGATAGGCTTGGTTGAAACGCCTTCGCTTTCCATATCGAAAAGCAAAAATGAAATACCTTTGTGTTTAGGAGCCTCGAAGTCGGTGCGCACAAGGCAGAAAATCCAATCAGCTTGGTCAGCGTAGGATGTCCAAACCTTTTGTCCCGTAACCTCATAATGATTACCCTTGTCTACAGCTTTGGTAGCCAAGCTCGCTAGGTCAGAACCTGAGTTTGGTTCGCTGTAGCCTTGGCACCAGCGAATGCGACCATGGATGATATCAGGGATAAATTTCTGCTTCTGCTCTTCAGAGGCAAACTTTAAAAGTGCAGGGCCGAGCATATCAATACCAAAGCTAAACAACGGGCGCCTCGCATTGATACGTTTCATTTCCTGTTGTAAAATTTTATCCTCAGCCGCATCAAGTCCTCCGCCACCATAGTTTTTTGGCCATGTCGGTGTAGTCCAGCCGCGCGCAGCCATGCGTTCCATCCAGATGCGTTGATCAGGGCTTTGAAAGACAAAATTGCGACCACCCCAGCAAAAATCCGCTTCGGTTCTCACGGATTCGCGCATCGAAACAGGACAATTTTCTTCCAGCCATTTCCGCGTTTCCTTTCGAAATACTTCCAGATCACTCATTTAAATATTCTCCAATATTTTCTATTTTATAACTTGCATAAAGATTATGCCGTAAACCCGCCATCCATGACCATCGCTATACCTGTAGTATAGGCTGCTGCATCGCTAGCCAAATAGAGCACGCCGCCAACCATGTCTTCAGGTTGTCCCATCCGATTAATCGGGAAATGGTCAGTGTAAGACTTCAGGACTTTTTCATCCGATTTGAATACAGCGGTCATATTAGTATCAATGAGACCCGGGCAAATAGCATTCACTCTTATGCCAAAAGGCCCATATTCTCTTGCATAGGCTTTGGTCATATTGATCATGGCGGCTTTAGTCATGGAATAGATACCCTGCTTATCTCCGGGGCTGATGCCATTGATCGATGCCACATTGACGATAGCTCCACCGGATCCATCTTTCATCATATTGACCGCTTGGGCCGACAGGTAAAATGGCCCCTTGAGATTGACGTCAATTGTTTTGTCAAAAGCCTTCTCTGGCGTGTCGCCAATCAGGCCATAATAAGGGTTAGTACCACCACAATTTACCAAAACATCAAGCACACCAAAATTTTCCTTGATCCAGTCAAAAGTTTCTTTGACCGCATCCATTCTACCTGCATGACAGGCTTTTGCCGTTGCTAGCCCATCGTCAGCGCGAATAGACCTTGCAACAAGTTCACAAGCATCCTGATCACGGCTCGATACAATCACATGTGCACCGTTGGCTGCAAACCCCCTTGCGATAGCCTCACCAATGCCGCGACTACTGCCGCTAACAAAGACAATTTTTCCAGTGAAATCCAATAGTTTTTTATAGTCCATACTTCAAAACTCCCTCACCTATATTGGTAGACCTTTGTTGGACATCACCATCCGGCGTAATTTACGCATGCCACCAATCCAGCGGTCATAATCACCAGCTTTATGTTTAAAATATTCAACCACTTGCTCGTGCGGACGGATCATAAATTGCCCTGCTCGCATGCCATCAATTGTGCGTTTAGCAAACTCTGCCGCGGTTAAAATACCGTCAAGCGCCGCCGAGCTTCCCTCTGCGCCCTTGGTCATATTGCTTTCTACCGCTTGCGGGCAAACCACACCAAAATATAGACCGTCATCTGAATGCGTTATCGCAAGTGCTTCAGCGTAACCTAGTGCTGCATGTTTTGTGGTAGAATAAGCCGCATCACCAATTTGACTAAGCAAACCAGCAGCTGAGGCTGTAATCATGAAAGCGCCATGGCCCCTTGCTTTCATGAGCGGGAGCAATGCCCTACTGGCGTGCACATGAGCTAGAACATTAATTTCCCAAATTTTCTGCCACTGCGCGGTTGTCTGAGTGTAAGCATTCCAATCTGGTGCATCGGTGAACAATACGCCCGCATTAGAAAAATATAGGTCAATGGGGCCAATATCCTTCTCAATAGTATTAATCATATCTGCAATAGCTTTTTCATCAGAAACATCGAGCTGCCATGCTGTTCCGCTCACCTCAGAGGCAACTTCCTTGGCTTTATCAATATCCATGTCCGCGATGATAACATGCTTGGCACCTGCCTCGTGAAAGGCTTTAACCAAACCACAGCCAATGCCGTGTGCTCCACCTGTTACCACAATGACTTTATCCTTCGGATCACACGTAAGCTTACTCATTCATCTTCCTTTACAAATATTTTTGTTAGGGCTTGGCGAAAATTGTCAGACACTTGCTTGGGCTTGCGACTTTCTTTATCAACATAGACATGGATGAAATATCCTTCAGCAGCCGCATCGTCTGATCCCTGTTTAAATAGTCCGACTTCATATCTGACACTGCTTGTACCAATTTTTGTAATGCGCAGACCTGCGTCAATCACATCAGGGAAAGCAAGCGGCAAAAAATAATTACATTTGGTTTCAACAACCAAACCGATTTGATCTCCACCGTGAATATCAAGTACTTTTTCTTTGATTAAATAGCCATTCACGACTGTGTCAAAATAACTGTAATAAACCACATTGTTAATGTGACCGTAGATGTCATTATCCATCCAGCGTGTCTGGATAGGCACAAAATATTTATAAGCCTCACGTGTCAGTGTAAATTCCCCCATCAGAAAGCCGCTCCATAGATTGCCCGCGCATCTTCAACGGTAACTTCGCGTGGATTATGCTGCAGTAGCCTTTGATAGGTAACAGCGTCGGCCGCCAGCATATCAAGATCCTCAAAAGTGATCCCCATACCAGAGAGCTTAGTCTCAAGACCAAGTTGCTTCGGCAATTGCTCTAAATAGTCGATCAAAGCTGTGGCTTTATCATCATCGGAGCCTACAATTTTAGGGAAAAATGTCTCAGCAATTTCGGCGTAAAGTTTGGTGACAACTTGCCGATTGAATTTCATCATATGTGGCATGATAAGGGCGTTGGAATGACCATGCGGGATATGGAAAATGCCGCCTAGAGGATAAGCAAGTGCGTGAATACCGGCTACGGGTGCATTGGCAAAGGCTTGACCTGCCAGCATAGCGCCAAGCAACATCGCACGCCGTGCATCCAAATTATCCTCCACTCCACAAGCAGCAACGATATTCTGGCTCATCAGAGAGAGAGCTTTCAACGCCAGAGCGTCTGACACAGGATTTTTTTTGATTTTACTGGTGTAAGCTTCAATTGCGTGAACCATTGCATCGACACCTGTGGCCGCTGTAACATGCGACGGAAGATTAAGGGATAGAGTCGCATCTAGAATAGCAATATCGGCATAAAGCTGATCAGATATCACACTGTTTTTAGACGTTTCACCAGTAGTGATAACCGAAATAGACGTTACCTCACTGCCAGTCCCTGCTGTTGTTGGCACAAGCACGAGCGGCAGCCTGCCGCCCCTCACCTGATCAATGCCGTATATATCTGTTATTTTTTGATTGCCCATAGCAAGAACTGAGACCACTTTGGCAACATCCAAAGACGACCCGCCACCAAAGCCGAGGATAAAATCACAGTTTTGGCTCATCGCTTGCTCGGCGGCAGCTCGTACCACCGCCTCTGGCGGGTCAGCCGTAACACCATCAAATATTTCCACACTGTGGCCCGCACTGTTTAAACAATCAGCAACTGGCGCAACAAGTCCTGTTGCAACAAGCCCCGTATCTGTGACCAAAAGAATACGTTTTTGCCCCCATAGCTCATCGACAAGAGAACCTAATCTTTGGGAGCTGATGCCATCCTCACAAAGGATGGTAGCCACAGTTTTAAAACAAAAATTCACAATCACATCTTTCTCAAACTTTATTGGGCTTACCCCTTAAGATCCATATTGATCGCATTTCGAATTTTTTTACCATATGGAGGAATAAGACCGATCAGTCTCTCAATAGAAAATTTTGGATGTCTAAGCACCGTGCGCGCATGGGAAAAAGTCTTAAACCCGTCGTGACCGTGATAATTACCAATACCACTAGCACCGACACCCCCAAATGGAACCGTGTCATGCCCACCGTGCATAATAACACTATTAATCGTCACACCACCAGAAACTGTATGGTTAAGTAGTTTATCTTCTTCAGCTTTATCCGAGCCAAAGTAATAAAGTGCAAGTGGGCGTGGCTTTGCATTGATATAGTCAACCACTTCACCAACATCCTTATAGGTCATAACTGGCATAATAGGACCGAAGATTTCCCCTTGCAGAACTTTCATATCTTCGCTTGGATTCAAAATGAGAGCACCCGGCACTTTATTGGTTTTGTTTTGACCCGAGAAATCCTCATTGGCTGGATTAATCATGCGCACATCGCCACCTTTTTCTCGCGCATCATCAAGCCATGATTCTAATCTTTCACGGTGCAGCGGTGTAATAATCGAGGTGTAATCATCATTTGCCAGCATCGTAGGATACATTCGTCCAGCCGTTTTTACAAAGACATCCGCAAATTCATCTCGTCTAGCTTCGTCAATGAAAAGATAATCCGGCGCCAAACAAATTTGGCCTGCATTCATAAATTTACCAAAAGCGACACGCTCTGCGACCATTTCAAGGTCAGCCGTTTTACTTACAAAAACTGGTGATTTCCCGCCAAGTTCTAAGGTCACTGGCGTAAGATTCTTTGCCGCCGCTTCCATCACCAGTTTACCAACAAAGGTAGGGCCCGTGAAAATAATATGATTGAACGGCAGGGCAGAAAAAGCTGCGCCCACTGCTGGGCCACCCGTGATCACACGCACTTCTGTTTCATCATAGGTTTCGGCTACTAGGCGTTCAATGAGCGCTGATGTGCGAGGTGTGTGCTCTGATGGTTTAATGATTGCCCTGTTTCCAGCAGCAAGTGCATTTGATAACGGTATGAACATCATGCCGATGGGGAAGTTCCAAGGGGCAATGATACCAACAACACCTTTGGGTTGGAAACGGACTTCCGCTTTTGCACCCAAGAGACCTAACGGGAACCTGAGACCGCGCTTTTCAACCTTCATCCATTTTTTGACATGCTTCTTTGCATCCTTAAAAGCATTCACACTCGAGACAATATCAGCGAACAATGTTACTTCAGTGCTTCTATGTCCAAAATCGTCCGATACCGCTTCAACAATCTTATCGCGATTATCAAGCAGCAAACGCAAGCCTTTATCTAGGCGCGCAATACGTACATCTGCGCTGGGAACTCCAGCCTTAGTAAAATCATCAGATTGAATTTTTAACAGTGATTCAAGTTGCTCTATATTTGTCTTTTCCATATTGAATTCCACCCTCATGCTATCCCATTTCTAATGTGAGAGAAAAATACTGAACCGTTCAGCCCTAAAAATCAAAGGGTTTTGTAAAAAAACATACTAAAAGTTCAAATTTATTTGATTCAGGCAAATTTTATGGGAAAAGTGTCTGCTTTATCCAACCAGCCTTCTTCTTTTCACGGTTATACTGTTGCCTGTCATGTAAACGGAACTTTCTGTCTTCCCAAAACTCGAAAGAATCAGGAATCACTCTAAACCCTGACCAATGCGGAGGGCGGGGTATATCCCCGACACCAAATTTGGCCGTATATTTAGCAATTAAAGCTTCAAACTCAAATCGGCCTTCAAGCATCCTTGACTGAGCTGAAGCCCAAGATCCAATTTGGCTAACACGTGGACGACTGGCAAAATATTCATCAGCCTCTTCTTCTGTCACTACTTCAACTCGACCTTCAATCCGGATTTGACGTCTTAAAGATTTCCAATGAAATAACATGGCTGCATTCAAATTACCTAGAAGCTCTCGGCCTTTTCTGCTCTCAAAATTTGTATAAAAAACAAACCCTTCTTCACTATGCGCTTTCAACAGCACCATGCGCACGCTGGGATGTCCATCAGCCGTTGTTGTGGCTACGGCCACAGCATTATAGTCATTTGGCTCGTTTTTTTCTGCTTGAGATAACCAGTCATCAAACATTTCAAATGGTTCAGAGAAGGGAACAAATTTTGACACGAAAGGCACCTTTATTTTCAAATGGTTGAATCTTGTAAAATAAATACAATATAGTCATAAGATATTTACTCAAAACTTTCTTGATATTTAACAGGTCTTAGATAGAACAGGTTAAACTAGATAAGGCTAAGATAAATTCAAAAAATTATATTGAAGCTAAGTTAATAAATTACCATTATGTATATAAGGACTTTATGTCCGTATATCAATTTTACATTTGAGTTTTTGCGCACGATGACAAATTTATACAACACACTGGGTGTCTCCAAAAATGCCGAACAAGCGGAAATAAAGTCTGCTTATAGGAAGCTTGCAAAAAAATATCACCCAGATACTAATAAAGACGATAAGACCGTCTCCGACAAGTTTAAAGAAGTGTCATCTGCCTATTCGGTCTTAGGCGACAAAGACAAGCGTGCACGCTATGACCGTGGTGAAATTGATGACCAAGGCAATGAACGCGGTGGCTTTGGATCATCGCAAGGTCAAGGCAATAGTGATTTCGCTAGTGCTTATAATAGAGCATATGGCAACCGTGCCAGCCCATTTGAATTTTCTCAAGAAGAAGATATCTTCTCAAATTTGTTTGGGTTCGGTAAAACTGGTAAGGCAAGAGCAAGAGGTCCGGGCGGCGATCCTTTTGGAGCTGGTTCAGGTGGATCTCGCCAAGGCAGTGATAAAAATTATAAGGTGACCATAGGGTTTGAAGAGGCAGCGCGCGGCAGCAGTCGACGCCTGACACTTGATGATGGCAAAGAAATTGATATTAAAATCCCTGCTGGCATCACCAATGGTCAACAAATTCGCCTAAAAGGCAAAGGCACAGCCGGAATAGCTGGCGGCACGCACGGTGATGCGCTTGTCAAAATAACAATAGCTGAGCATCCGTTGTTTAAACGCGAAAATAACAATATCTATCTCGATCTGCCTATCTCCATCGATGAAGCGGTGCTTGGTGCACAAATTGAGGTGCCAACCATTCACGGACGACTAACAATTAAAATTCCCAAAGGTTCCTCATCAGGTAAACGTCTTCGCCTTAAAGGTAAAGGCATCAAAAAAGGCGCTGAAGAAGGCGACCAATATGTTACCCTCAAAGTGATGGTGCCGCTTGATCGCGACAAAGAACTGGAAGACTTTCTTAAAGATTGGGATGGTGGCAACGGCGATGCTTTGCGAAAAGACTCTGGATTTTAATTAAAACATAGCAACTCTCTGATGGTACTTTAAGAGATATCCTTGAAAACTCATATCTCAAGCTCTAGTCTGATATTTATGATTGAACATTTACATCGTTTCAAAGAAGCTTTTATAGCTTTTATTAAACACGACGGCCCTGTGTCGGCGGGTAACATGGCCTTTTTGACCATGCTCAGCCTATTCCCATTCCTTATCTTTCTTGTATCGCTCTCTGGTTTTCTGGGCCAAACCGAAAAGGGATTAGAGGCCATAGCGCTGATGATGGAGAATTTTCCTCCGACCGTCATTGAAGTATTAAGCGGCCCCATTGCAGGCATAGTTAAACATACGCGCGGCGAAATTCTCACTTTTTCGATCTTAATCTCACTTTGGACTGCCGGTTCTGGTGTTGAAGCCGCTCGTGTTAGCCTGATTAAAGCTTACGGCCGTCATAATGCCCGAGCCATGTGGATCAGGCGTTTAGAAAGCTTGTTGGTGGTTATTATCGCAGCATCCCTCATTATGGTCGCAGTTTTTGTGCAAGTGATAGGCCCTCCAGCTATCAAAGCCGTAGCAAGTCTTTTCCCCGATATTTTAAGCGAAGGCATATTAAAGCTTTGGGTCTGGTTAAAATATTTTATCAGCCCGGCTATATTGCTCATGGGTCTTTATGGTATT
>FLOH01001396.1_pt1 | contig 38027 bp, 30 predicted proteins | sample 756751 | NCBI WGS metagenome assembly FLOH01 (sample SAMEA4026879, study PRJEB14308) | marine metagenome | biome: coastal water; material: water | depth 74 m
GAAAAAAATAAAACATTTTCTATATGGAGTTAGTCAGGCTACATCAAAATCATGATACCATATTTTTTTCTGGATTAAAAAGTTTTATATTGAATATCAGAAGTATAAAGCCCGGTCTTATTTTGACTGGGTTTTTTAATGAGCAACATATCCCTGATGTCACCTAAAGCAAAAAAGGCTTTCAACCGAAAAGTTGAAAGCCCCTGTCATTAAGTGGCTGGGTGATAAGGATTCGAACCTTAATTGACGGAGTCAGAGGCAAACTATAGAAACAGGAAGAAAATCAAAAGTGTGTAAAATATGTGTAAAAAGAGTCACGCAAAGCAAAAAGGCTCTTAACGAATATCGCCAAGAGCCTTGATTTTTATGGTGGGCCGTCAGGGAGTCGAACCCGGGACCTACTGATTAAGAGTCAGTTGCTCTACCAGTTGAGCTAACGGCCCATAAATTAACCCGGCAAAATTAACAGGCAAATTGAAAAATGTCAATAGATTTTTGAATTTTGGGCCTTGTCAAAAAGCGGTTGACCCTTTAATTGCAGGTTTGTTATACTGCATGTTTATAAACAATGAAATAATTATTTTTTAATAAAGAAGGGGTAATATATGTCTATATCAAAGTCAGAGAATCTTTTTAAAGAAGCTCAAAAATTAATTCCCGGAGGAGTGAATTCTCCGGTAAGAGCATGTGGTTCTGTAGGTGGACAGCCAATATTTATAGAAAAGGGAAACAAAAGTAAACTTTATGATGTTGATGGAAATCAATATATTGATTATGTGCTTTCCTGGGGTCCTTTAATTCTGGGGCACAGACCTGACTGTGTTATTGATGCATTGAAAAAGGTTCTTGAAATAGGCACAAGTTTTGGTGCACCAACTGAACTTGAAACAAAACTTGCCCGACTTGTTATTGATATGGTGCCTTCCATGGAAATGGTAAGAATGGTAAATTCCGGAACAGAAGCAACCATGAGTGCGATCAGGCTTGCCCGGGGATATACTGGAAGGGATATTATCATAAAATTTGACGGGTGTTATCATGGTCATGCAGATACGCTTCTTATTGCAGCGGGATCAGGTGTTGCAACCCTGGGTATCCCGGGGAGCCCCGGTGTGCCCGATTCTGTTATTTCCAATACTGTATCCTTAAAATTCAATGATATTGAAGGATTTGTAAAATTTATGGAAGAAAAGGGCGACAGGGTTGCCGGAGTTATTGTTGAGCCTGTTGCCGGCAATATGGGCATGGTACCTCCTGTTGAAGGATTTCTTGAAATATTGAGGGAATATACTTCAAAATTTGAGGCAGTCTTGATATTTGACGAAGTTATGACAGGGTTCAGGGTGGCAAAAGGTTCTGCCCAGGGATTATTTAACATAACACCGGATCTGTCTTGTTTTGGAAAGGTTATTGGCGGTGGTTTGCCTGTAGGTGCTTATGGTGGTCCAAAAAAAATTATGAATCATATCGCTCCTGTTGGAAATGTGTATCAAGCCGGAACCCTTTCAGGCAACCCTTTGGCAATGGCAGCAGGTATTGCAACGCTGACAGAGCTTCAAAAAAATGGTGTGTATGAAGCGCTTGATAATAAGACTAAAAAGCTTATGAATGGATTGCAATCTGCTGCCGACGATGCTGGAATACCTTTTAAAACTGGTCATTTGGGCTCTATGGCTGGATTCTTTTTTACAAGCATTGATGTATATAACTTTGATCATGCTAAAAAATGTGATCTGGATCGATTTGCAAAATTTTACAGGATTATGCTTGAAAAGGGTGTATATCTTGCTCCTTCACAGTTTGAAGCCTGTTTTGTCTCTTTAGCACATTCTGATGAGGATATTGATCAGACGATTATAGCTGCAAGACAAGCTATGGCTGCTCTTTAACTATAATGCTAAAAAATAGGATGCTAAAAAAGATACATTTAATTGCGGCATGTGGGACAGGGATGGGAACCCTTGCCTGTATTCTCAAACAGATGGGGTACCGGGTATCCGGTTCTGATCAGAATGTTTATCCACCCATGAGTGATTTTTTAAATGAAAAGGGAATTTCACTTTTTACGGGATATGACCCTTCAAATTTAGATCACAAGCCTGATCTTGTGATTATCGGCAATGCTGTGACAAAACTCAATGTTGAAGCCCAGGCAGTGTTGCAAAGGGGTATTCCATATTTATCTATGCCCCAGGCCGTAAATAAATTTATTGCAAAGAATAAAAAAATCATTTTAGTCACAGGAACCCATGGAAAAACAACCACTTCTTCCATCATGGCGCATATCCTGTTTGTGGCTGGAATGGACCCGTCTTTTATGATCGGTGGCATTTTAAAGGATTTTAATTCAAGCTTCAGAATAGGAAGTGGAGAATACATGGTGATTGAAGGGGATGAATATGACACGGCCTTTTTTGATAAAGGGCCAAAATTTATGCATTATGACCCTGAAATAACCATTATAACCGGGATTGAATTTGATCATGCAGATATTTTCACTGGAATTGATCACATCAAGAAAATTTTTTCAATTTTTATTAAAAAAATAGAAAAATATAGTCATATCCTGGCCTTTAATAATAATGACAATTTAAAACAGGTTCTTGCCAGGTCTGTTGCGTCAATTGAGACATATGGTGAACAGGCGCAATGGTCTTTTTCAAACCATGTGCAGCAAAATTCAAAAACATTTTTTGACGTTCAAGGTCCTGATATAAAGATTTCCATTGAAACAAAAATGGTGGGAGAGCATAATCTTGTTAATTGTCTTGCCTGTATTGCTGTGGCAAAAAAAATGGGTATTAGCGATAAAGATCTTTGCAATGCTTTAAAAACTTTTTCCGGCATAAAAAGACGGCAGGAGATTCGTGGAATAAAACATGGGATCACGGTAATGGATGATTTTGCCCATCACCCCACAGCAGTCAAAGAGACGATTAAAGCTGTAAAACCCTTTTATAAAAAGGGCAGGGTGATTGCTGTTTTTGAGCCCAGAACCAACACAAGTATGAGAAATTTTTTTCAAAACACATATCCGGATTCTTTTTTGGATGCTGATATGGCTTGTATCTGTGAACCGGGCATTAAAAAGAATATACCCCAAAAAGATAAATTTTCCACAAGACAGCTTGTAGCTGACATTGAAAAAAAAGGAATAGAGGCGTATTATTTTGAAAATAGCGACGCGGTTATTCGTTTTCTTGTAACAAAATTAAAACAGGACGATCTTGTTTTAATAATGTCAAACGGGGGATTTGATAATATTCATATGAAATTGCTTGAGAAAATTGAATGAAAAAAAAAGTTATACTTCGGGTTATTGGGATAGGTATTTTGCATGCTGTTTTGTATTTATATGTTGTTCCTTTTGTGATTTATCCAAAGTTTGGCAATAATGGATTTATATTTGTAGTTGTTGTTGCCGTTATTATTTCTATAGCTGTCCTGGGAACAATTTTATTAGAGAAAAAAAATTAAAGGAGATAAAGATGAGTGTTATTGAGAAAATAGAGTGGGAATCCAAATATAGTGTTGATATTGAAGAAATTGACAGTCACCAGAAAAAAATGTTTGAGTTATTCAACCAGTTGATTGATGTTGATAAAGCACAAGATGATTCAAAAGAATGCATTAATATAATTTCTGATATAAACGAATATGCTAAATTGTATTTTAGTACAGAAGAAAAATACTTGAGACAAAAGGGATATCCTGATTTTAAAGCCCATGCAAAGGTACATCGCCAATTTATTAGATCATCTATCAGTTTGCGCCGCGAAATTGCGGAAGACATAGCAAATCTAACAGATGAAGTGATAATAGAATTAAGAGACTGGTTGATAAATCATATACTTACTTTAGATTCTTTCTATGTCCCATTTTTAAGGATTAATGACTATATTGAAAAATCAAAACGAAAAAAATAATGTTTTTTATTGTTTTTGATGATGATTGTGGACTGACAGGACGATTTTATGACAGGCCGGAAATATCATGAGCCAAAAGATTGCATTTGATCTGGGTGATTTATTTGAACAACATTTTTTTTCAAACCTGGATTATTTTTTTGCAAGATCAATGGCCAAAGCCTTTGATGAAAATGAATCTATAGTTTTAGTATCCTGTGCGCTTGTTTCAAAATCATTGTTTGAGGGTCATATTTGTATTGATATAAAGGCTATGTCTGGAACGGTTGTGTCTGTATCTGAAACCAGCGATGATTTAATTAAATTTCCTGATTTCAATTCGTGGATAAATGCTTTACAAAATTCCTTAATGGTTTCAGATAATATTCAAACCCCACTGGTTTTAGATTCTGATCACAGACTTTATTTTTCCAAATATTTTGATTTTCAAAATCGTTTGACCAAAAATATTATCCAGCGCATTTTTTTAAACCCGATACCATGGATCAGAACACAATTGACGAAATGCTTGAGTCATATTTTAAGCCTCATAATAAATATGTCATTCATCAGAAGAATGCAGTAAAGTATGCAATAAAAAATCATTTTACAATTATTTCAGGCGGGCCAGGGACTGGGAAAACATATGTCACAACTATTATAAAAAAAATATTTCTAACTTATGCAAAAAGACAAGGCCTGCCCGTTCCTAAAATAATTAGTGCTGCTCCCACAGGCAAAGCTGCATCGAAAATGGATCAGGGGAGTACTATCCATTCAATTTTAAAACCTTTAAAAAATAGTCCCGGATTTTATTATAACAAAAATAATTTGTTGCATGCTGATGTGATGATTATAGATGAAGCTTCAATGATTGATATAATATTATTGAACAGGCTTTTGGAAGCAGTTCCCCTGACAGCCAAAGTGATTGTTTTAGGTGATATTTACCAATTGTCATCCATTCAGGCCGGATCAGTATTCAGTGATATCTGCAGCGCAAAAGAGTTATCGGCCAATTTGTTTTTTCTTGATTACAATTTCAGATCAAAAGGAAAAACAGGAATTGAAAAATTATCAAAAGCTATCAATGACAATGATGTGCAAAGCCTTGAGGACATACTGACATCAGGCCTTTATCCTGATGTTGTGTTTGAAAGTCTTAGCAGTAAAAGCCTGATTGACTATTCAGTTAAAAAGTTTATCTTAAATGGTTATAAACAATTTATTTTGGCTGACACTGTTGGACAAGCACTCAAAGTTCTGGATGATTTTAAAATATTGTGCGCCCATAATTTGGGAGAATTCGGAACATTACAAGTTAATCATCTTTGTGAAAAGATTTTGCGGGCAGAGGTTAATTTTGATATATTAGAACAGTTTAAAAAAATTATTATGGTAAATACCAATGATTATAAAAAAGGTTTGTTTAATGGTGATACGGGCATTGTTTTTGAGAGAAAAGAGGGGGCTAATACTTTTTTTAAAACTTTGGATGACTCCATAAAGCAATACCGCGTTTCAGATCTTCCAGGGTCTGATCCTGCGTTTGCTATAACGATCCATAAAAGTCAGGGATCTGAGTTTAACACGGTTTTAATGATACTTCCAGACAGAATTTCACCAGTTGTTACACGGCAGTTGTTATACACAGGCATTACAAGGGCAAAAACAAAAGTAATTATTGTTGGAAACATAGATATTATTAAAAATGCCATTAACCTATCTGTAAAAAGAAACTCTGGTTTAGCCATGTGTTTGGAAAGTGCTTGGAAAAAGAAATTTTAAGATAATGAAAAATAAAAGAGAAAGAGAATATTTTGAAAAAAAATAAAACAATTCCTGAATTAATTTGGCAGTTTTTTAGTTCAGTAAAGCTGGCAGTTTACACGCTTGTGATTCTTGCAATCACATCCATTATCGGAACTATTATCCTTCAGAATGGAACCTCACAGCAATACTCAAGGGAGTATGGAGAAGCTGTTTATAATGTGATCAAGGTATTTAATATCGATGATATGTACCATGCCTGGTGGTTCTTAGCCTTGCTTGTAACCCTGTGTATCAATATAGTTGTATGCTCAATTGAAAGGCTTTCCATTACTTGGAAAATTATCTTCCCAAAAAAAATCAAGTTTAACCCGGATAGATTTAGAAAACAAAAAAACCTTGAAAGTTTTTCCGTCAATAAAGATGCTTCGTCCTTATACAACGACTATGAAAGTTTTTTATCCAAAACTATTGGAAAGGTTATAAAAGAAGAGACTGGAACCGGTATCGTCATGTATTCTGAAACTGGAAGATGGACGAGAATGGGTGTCTACGTCGTGCATTTAAGTATCATATTACTATTAATTGGTGCATTGATCGGATCACTTTTCGGGTTCAAGGCCAGTATGAATCTGGATGAGGGGGCAACTTCCGATACAGCCTTTATCGCTAAAAAAAGAGAGCCGGTAAATATTGGTTTTTCTATTAGATGTAATGACTTTAATGTAAAATTTTATGATTCAGGCGCACCTGAAGAATTCAAATCAAATTTGACCATTATCGAGAATGGCAAAGAAAGTTTTACCAAAGATATTCTTGTCAATCATCCGCTTAGATACAAAGGTATCAATATTTTTCAATCCTCCTATGGTTCTGGTCAGCCGGACAGTGTTGTTTTTGATATTATAAGGCAGTCTGATAAAAGCGTGACAAGCCAAACTATTAAAATCGGAGAAGAAATTCAATTACCAGCAGATCAGGGTTCATTCAAACTGCAAGGTTTTTTACCGAATTATGATTTCAGGGGCAATAATCTTGGCCAGGCTTTTATAGGAAAGATAACTTTCAAAGATGCCAAAGAAATTCAAATTGCTATTCCACTAAAATTTCCAACTTTTGATAAAATGCGGAAAGGAGCATTTGCCTTTGTTGCCAAAGACTTTGAACAAAAGTATTATACGGGTCTTCAGATCACAAGAGATCCTGGAGTATGGTATGTTTATTCTGGATTTATCTTAATGATTATCGGGTGCTGGGTTACCTTTTTTATGTCTCACCAGTCATTGTTTATTGAAATAGAAAAAGCCGATGAAAATAGTTCAAAAATAAGCATTTCAGGTACTACCAATCGAAACAACCAGGGAATGAAACTTAAAATTAAAAAAATTGTAACAAAATTAAAGGATATATAATTCTTATGAACAGCTCTTTAGCATTATCTTTAGCAACTTTTATTTATGGGCTATCTTCGGTTTTTTATATTGGAGCGTTTGCCTTTAAAAAGCAGAGCCTTGCAAAGCCAGGGTTTATTGTTCTTGTAATAGGGTTTTTGAGCAATACTGCCGGCATTATTTTAAGGTGGATTGAATCTCATCAATTGGGGTACGGCTATGCACCTTTTTCTAATATGTATGAATCTCTGGTGTTTTTTTCCTGGGCAATTGCCATCCTTTATATTTTTGTTGAACTCAAATACAAGGAAAACATTATCGGGATGTTTGCAACTCCCTTGATATTTCTTTCCATTGCATATGCTTCTCTTTCTCCTGATATCAGTAGTAAAATAAGCCCCTTAATCCCTGCTTTGAAAAGTAATTGGCTCATTGCCCATGTGATTACCTGTTTTTTAGGATATGCAGGCTTTGCACTGGCATTCGGTTTCAGTATCATATATTTTATAAAGCCTAAAAGCTCTGAAGAGAAATCTCTATTTGCAAAGCTCCCTTCATGGGACCTCATTGATGAATTAACATATCAAATGGTGGTATTTGGATTCCTTTTTCTTACCATCGGGATTATTACCGGTGCTGTCTGGGCAAATTCTGCCTGGGGAACGTATTGGAGTTGGGATCCTAAAGAAACCTGGTCGCTCATTACCTGGTTTGTTTATGCTGCTTTTTTACATTTAAGGATGATGAGAGGGTGGCACGGGAAAAAGCTTGCCTTGGTTTCTATTATCGGTTTTATGGCCGTTATGTTTACTTATTTTGGTGTAAACTATCTGCTCAGTGGACTTCACAGCTATGGATAGAACCTGATCGAAAATCTGAAAATCATTGTGGGCATGTGCTCTTCTGCCAGTCCAGTATAAGGCCGTCGATAATTTTAATCTAAAGAAACCATTTCGTATTTAAGGATTAAAATTATCGCCATCCCGGTCTTCGTGAAATTAACTATTTCCCTTAATGCATTAGTTAGTGCTTGACCGAAAACCCGTGTTTGGGCGAAAATTTGCCCATATGCAAGGCACAAGATATTCTGAAACCTGAGTGTACTGTAGTACATGAGGCCCGATTTAAAATTTGGCAGAATTTTGCAGCAACGCAGCAGATGTATGAGTTTTCGTTCAAACACTAGTTAACCATGTTGGTCACCATTAGGTATTATCTTATTTTATCTTGACAAGAAAACAAGATATTAATATAGAATAACGCAAATTATGGACGGTGTTGCAAGACAGCAAAAGTTTGCTGTCTGCAAAAAAAATAATCCAGATAAAATATTACAGGTTTATCTGGATAAATATGGTTAACGTATCATCAACATTTTAAATTGATGGAGTTTTCATGAGCGAAATAGAAAACAAAGCTGAAAATGGTTCCACGGAGAGTGCAGGGGAGTGCACTGCCGGAGAAGCAAAAGATGACAAGGGTTTAGGACTCGGTGTCATCTTTTTTATTGTTGCATTTGTTGCATGCTTCTTATCCGGTACGCTGCTGTTTCCCAAATTGCTCTATTCAAAAAAAGAGCAGCCTTTTAATTTTGATCACGCGCTTCATACTGGTGAAGCAGGTGATTGCGAAACATGCCATTCTTTAAGGGAAGACGGTAGTTTTACCGGAATACCCAAGCTTGCTACATGTCTGGATTGCCATACAGAAGAGCCTTTGGGTGAGACTGAGGATGAAGCTGTGTTTGCAGAAGAGTATGTATCAAAAGAAAAAGAAGTACCCTGGTATGTCTATTCAAGACAACCAGATTGTGTCTTTTTCTCCCATGTAGCCCATACACAGGCTGCAGGTATGGATTGCGTATCGTGCCATGGTCATATCGGAGAATCCACTTCTTCTAGGCCATACGAAGAAAACAGGATTACAGGTTATAGTCGCGACATCTGGGGAAAAAATATCTTTGGGATTAAAAAACATTCCTGGGATCGTATGAAGATGGATGACTGCGCTGTGTGTCACAAAAAGGAAACCGGCCACCAGGGTTATTGTTTCCAGTGTCACAAATGAGAAACCTAAAAAACAAGAATTCAAAAACTTTATAGAGGAATAATTTATGAAAGTTGACAGAAGAAGCTTCTTGGGCTTGGGACTTGGCGCAGCCGCTGGTATTGCAGTTTCACCCATGATGCTGAAATTAACTGATGATTCTTCCATCATGTCACAGACGACAAAGCTGTGGCCATGGGCGCTTGATCATCCTCCCTTTGACGGGGAAGTTACATATGAAAGTTCGGTGTGCAGCCTTTGCCCTGGCAGCTGTGGTATCAGCGTCAGGAAGATAAACGGCAGACCCGTTAAAATTGAAGGATTGGCTGAGTATCCCATAAATAATGGTGGAGCCTGTCTCCATGGAATTGCCGGTCTTCAATACCTATATGACCCTGCCAGGGTAAAAACTCCATTAAAGAAAAATGGTGATAAATTCGAAGAAATTTCCTGGGATGATGCCATTGCTCTTGTTGTCGGCAAACTTGGAGATATCAGGAAAAGCGGTGCACCTGAAAAATTGGCCTGCATAATAGATAAAGATCAAGGATCTGTTTCCGGGTTGTTTAAACGACTACTCAAAACATTTGGATCTTCCAATTTTTATACTATGCCAAGTCTTGAATCCTATCTTGAATTGACAGCGGCAACGCTTCATGGTGAGGGTGAAACCATTTCTTTTGATCTTGAGAATGCAAGCTTTGTTTTAAGCTTTGGAGCAGGGATCATCGAAGGTTGGGGATCCCCTGTAAATTGTTTTAAAGCAAATGCATCGAGAAAACAAAGACATGCAAAGCTCTATCAAATTGAACCCAGGTTATCCAATACTGCTGCTAATGCAGACAGATGGATTCCGGTAAAACCTGGAACAGAAGCAGATTTAGCATTGGGTATTTGTGCTGTTATCTTGAAAAACAAGCTGTTTGACAGTACTGCAACTGCAAATTTTAAAGGCGGGTTAAACAAATTTGGTGCTTTGCTCCAAAAAGATTATACGCCTTCAAAAACAGCTGAGATTACAGGTGTAAAAGCTTCTGACATTGAAAAAATAGCCATTTTGTTTGCCAAAGAAAAAATGCCGGTTGCAGTTTTTGGTAAAGGCAGAGGTGATGGAGCTCAAAGCTTAAAAGAGCTTGTTGCAGTTCATACATTGAATTGCCTGGTTGGTAATATCAATAAAAAGGGTGGTGCTTTTGTTCAGCCGAAAACCAATTATCTTGAGTTTGCCGATGAATCAATGGACGGCATAGCTGATAAAGGGTTTGGGAAAACTAAAATCGGACCTTATGTGAATCAGCTTATTGAACGGGTAAATGCATCTTCTGAACCTGTTGTTGAAGCTCTTTTTGTTTATAATGCAAATCCTTGTCATTCTCTGCATGATTCCAAAAGTGCCAAACAGGCAATAGGGAAAATTCCTTTTGTGGTGAGTTTTTCTTCATTTCTTGATGAAACGGCTATGGAAGCAGATATTATCCTGCCAAGCCATACCTTTATTGAACGTCTTGAAGATGTCCCATCAGGTGCAGGGCTTGCAAAAACTGTTGTAGGGCTTACAAAACCCATTGTTAAACCTTTATTTAATACGAAAAATCCAGGTGATGCTATTCTTCTTATTGCAAAAGCATTACAAGGAAATATTGCCAAAAGTTTTGAATGGGAAAACTATGAGGAATGTCTTGAAGGTGTAACTTCAGGCATTTGGGATTCTTTATCAGAAGAAGGGTATGCCATCATATCCGAAGGCAGTCCTTCCGGGTCAGCAAAAGTTAATATCTCTTTTCTTGCCAAGAATCCTTTAACTGTCCAGGCCCAGGGAGATTTTGAACTAACTCTGATTCCCATCGATAATATGAGATTAATCAATGCAGGCGTTGCAGCCTCTCCCTTTGCCATTAAAACGGTTTCAGATAAAGTTTTAATGGGCAAAGATATTGTCGTAGAAATTAATCCTTTAACTGCCAAAGGTCTCAAAGACGGAGGATCTGCAACTTTGACCACACCAATAGGCACGGCCCGTGTTAAGGTTAATTTTAACGAAGGCATAATGCCGGGGGTTATTGGAATGGTTGAAGGCCTTGGTCATACCTTTGATAATAAATATGTCTCAAACAAGGGTATTAATGTAAATGACTTAATAGGTCCGGTAATTGAATCTGGTTCAGGACTGGATGCTGCCTTTGGAATTAAAGCAAAAATTTCCAGGGCTTAAAATTTCAGATTTTAATTATGGGATAACTTGCTAAAGAGGTTCTTAATGAAACAAGAAAATAATAAAGCATATAAGTTCGGAATGGTTGTTGATCTGGATAAATGCACAGGATGTGGATCCTGTATGGTTTCGTGCATGTCGGAAAACAATGTACCGTTTAAGGACGACGAATCCGATAAAAAGAAAAGTATCACCTGGATGCGTGTTTATAAATTGACCAATGGTAAAGCCTTCCCTGATACACAAGTCGTATATATGCCAAGACCTTGTCAGCACTGTGCAGGAAAAGGAGGCCATGGTCATTCGCCATGCGTTTCTGTCTGCCCTGCAACTGCGACGGATTATGGCTATGACACAGGAATTGTCAGCCAGATTTATACCCGTTGTTTTGGATGTAGATATTGCATGGGGGCATGCCCTTACCATGCAAGGTATTTTAACTGGTGGGATCCTGAATGGCCCGAAGGTATGGAAAACTATCTGAGTCCTAATGTCTCTCCGAGAATGAGAGGGGTTGTGGAAAAATGCAGTTTCTGTTACCACAGGTTCCAGGCTGCAAGGGATCAGGCATATGCAGAAGGCAACAAGAATGAAATTGCTGAAGAAAATTATCAGACCGCCTGTACTACAGCCTGTCCTGCCGGTGCCATTGTGTTCGGAGATCTTAATAACCCGGCCCATCAAGTACATAAGATTGTTAAACCAGATCCCCACCCGGATCGAAGAAACAAACATGTTGTCGGAAAATCGAGAAATCCTAAAGTATTCAGACTTCTTGAAAGACTTGGAACCAATACAAAGGTCTATTATCTTTCTGAACGCGAATGGGTAAGAAAAGCCGGTGATAATTATCTGGATGGCGAATGGGATAAAATTAAGAATCATCATGGGGCTGTAATATCTCATGATTAACATATCCAAAATCTTATTTAGGAGTGAATAAATATGGATTCTGCATTAATACCTGAAGGTGCAAAACGCTGCTCATTTCCAAAGTTTGCAATTGGGATAGCCGTCGTTAGTGCCGTAATTCTCTGGGGCGTTGTTGCCATGGGCCTCATCTGGTGGAAAGGCCTGAACCAGACCAATATGAACGATTACTATGGTTTTGCCCTTTGGATCTGGGCTGATCTGGCAATTATTGCTGTTGGTGGAGGTGCATTTTTTACAGGTCTGCTAAGATATATTTTTAAAATTGATGAACTTAAAAATATCATCAACTTTGCCGTGATTATCGGTTTTATCTGCTATAGCTCGGCATTGTATATTCTTGCAATAGATATTGGTCAACCACTTAGAGGCTGGTTTATTTTCTGGCATGCCAATGTCCACTCAATGTTGACCGAGGTGGCCTTTTGTCTGTCCGCTTATTTTGCTGTATTGATCATTGAGTTTATTCCCAATATTCTTGAGAACAGGCAGGCCAACAAAGTGCCTTTCTTTAATCATCTTGCCCATAATATGCATGGAGTTATGGCCGTATTTGCTGCAACTGGCGCCTTTCTTTCCTTTTTCCATCAAGGATCACTTGGAGGAGTTGCAGGCGTTATGTTCGGTCGTCCTTTTGCCGTCAGGGAAGGGCTGTTGATCTGGCCCTGGACATTTTTTCTTTTTACATGGTCGGCCGCAGCATTCGGGCCTTGCTTTACGCTTTTGGTGACACGGATAACAGAGGCCGTAACCGGTAAAAAACTGGTGAGTGACAAAACGATTCATCTGCTGGCTAAAATATCCGGCTGGATGATAGTTACCTATATCATTGCCAAGATTATTGACACTATTTACTGGGCAATGGTAACTGTCCCTAATCTTGGATTTACCTTAAGCCATTTTTACACAAACAATAGTTTTTACGGATACTGGATTTTAATTACTGAAATTGTATTATGCGGTGTAGTTCCGGGTGCTATTCTTATCATGAAGTCCACAAGGGAAAATCCGAAACTGCGATTGATGGCTATTATTCTTGGCGTCATTGGTGTCTGTCTGAACAGATGGGTCATGGTGCTTCAGATTATGGCGGTTCCCGTAATGAGTTTTGATACCTGGGCGCTTTATTTTCCAAGCTGGCAGGAAATTGCTACAACTATTCTGCCTATTGCCTATGGAATCATCCTGATTGCACTTGCCTATCGCTATCTTCCTGTATTTCCACAGGAAAAGGAACTTAACTCAGTGGAACCCGTAACAGAGGCAGAATAAGCCTTTTTATATAAAGGAGAAAAATTATGTTTCCATTTTCTTTTGAATGGGCATGGGACATCGGACATGCAGTTTTCTTTGGTGGATTCTGGTATGCCATTTCTATTTTGGGTGCAGGATTGACATTCTGTATTTTAAAGGCAGCCTATGACACCATGAATGACAGTGGAGAGTCTCATCATTAGACAGAGTTTTTTAATATAGAGTTTTACACTTGAATAAAGCGCATTCCAGGGCTGGTCTTAAAGGTCATGGGATGCGCTTTTGTTTTTTCTAAAAGGGAAATTTTTCTTTTCAAGGACAAAATGTAAAATGGATAAAATGTAAAATGGATAAAATGTAAAACCTAAAATGGTACAACTAAAAGGACATATTGAGCGCGTAACCTTTTCAAGTGAAGAGAATGCATTTTTCGTATGTAAACTCAAGGTGAAAGATGAGAAAGATCTTGTAACTATTGTGGGTAATATGGTTAATCCAATCCCAGGCGAAGTTGTTGAGTTAAAGGGGAAATGGATCCTTCATCCCAAATTTGGCAATCAGTTACAGGTTGATCAATATAAAACGCTTGTTCCTGCCACCCAGCTTGGCATTCAAAAATACCTGGGATCAGGTCTGATCAAAGGAATCGGTCCTGTTATGGCCAGACGGATTGTAAAGCGGTTTGGTATAAAATCACTGGATATAATTGAAAAGAATATAGACAAGCTATCACTGGTTGAGGGTATCGGTAAAAAAAGAGTTGAAATGATCCAACAGGCCTGGGAAGAGCAAAAGGAAGTCAGATCAGTCATGCTGTTTTTGCAGTCCCAGGGGGTAAGTACTGCCTATGCGGCGAAAATTTTTAAAACCTATGGACAGGATGCAATCCATATTGTAAAGGAAAATCCTTACAGACTTGCCCGGGATATATTTGGCATAGGGTTTATCACTGCAGATAGTATTGCTGAAAAGTTGGGCATGGAAAAGCATGCCCCCCAACGCATTGAAGCAGGAATTGAATATCTGTTGCATAAACTGGCTGATGAAGGCCATGTTTGTTATCCATATAGCGATTTGTGTCAGAAAGTTCAACAAATGCTTGAGGTAGAAAAACAGATTGTTTTAAAAGCTGTTGCAGATTCTTTTCAGGCAAACAGGATTGTTATTGAAAATGTAACAGAGAATATCAAAGAAGATACCAATGAAGATACCAATGAAAATATGGGGATAGGGCAAAAAAACAATAAACTTGTTTTTTTAAAAAAATACCATGTTTGCGAGACAGAAATTGCAGAAAATTTTAAACGAGTTAAAAATTCTTGTAAAAGTGTGAGGGAAATAGATTTAAACAAAGCCATTGAATGGGTTAAAGGCCAGATTAAGATTACACTTGCCAAAAAACAGGAAGAAGCAGTTAAAAAGTCTTTGAAAGAAAAGGTTTTAATTATTACGGGTGGTCCTGGTACGGGTAAAACTACTATTATCAATGCTATTATTAAAATTTTAAAAAAGGCAAAGGCAAATATTTTACTTGCTGCTCCCACTGGAAGAGCAGCTAAAAGAATGAGCGAAGCCACATGGACACGGGCACAGACTATTCACAGAATGCTTGATTATTCCATGAAGGAAGCCGGATTTAAAAAGAATGATAAAAACCGGTTAAAATGTGATGTGCTGATAATTGATGAAGCATCCATGATTGACACTATTCTTATGCATCATCTGTTAAAGGCTGTTCCCAAAGAAGCAAGTCTCATTTTTGTCGGAGACGTAAATCAATTACCTTCAGTTGGTCCTGGAAATGTATTAAATGATTTGATCGTGTCTAATACCTTTAGTGTTGTTGAGCTGGACACTATTTTCAGGCAGGCAAGGAAAAGCTTGATTATTGTCAATGCGGACAGGATCAATAAGGGGTTGTTCCCCGTGGTGGCAAATGATAATAAGAAAGGTGATTTTTATTTTGTTCAAAAACAAGAACCTGAAGAGGTCTTAAAAACCATCATAGATCTTGTAAAAGTCAGAATACCAAGCAAATTTAATGTTGATCCTATAGATGATATCCAGGTTTTAACCCCCATGCACAAAGGCCTTGTGGGAGCTTTCAACTTGAATCAGGAACTGCAGAAAATTTTGAATACAAATACAATAAAAATTCAAAGGGGAAACAGGGAATTTAAAATTTCAGATAAGGTGATGCAGATCCGCAATAATTATGACAAACACACCTATAATGGAGATATCGGCAGAATTGTTGATATTAATTTTATTGATCAAAAAGTGCAGATAAATTTTGACGAAAGGGATGTGGAATATGATTTTTCCTCCCTTGATGAAATTGTTCATGCCTATGCCATCTCTATCCATAAGTCTCAAGGTTCAGAGTACCCTATTGTAATAATACCAGTTGTGACTCAGCATTATATCCTTTTGCAAAGAAACCTGATTTATACTGCAGTAACAAGGGGCAAGAAACTGGTAGTGCTTGTGGGAACAAAAAAAGCACTTGCCATGGCCATCAACACGGTTAAATCTTTTAAAAGACATACACGGCTATGGCATCGTTTAAAGCTGTCATGAGTGTCAACTTGACATAAATAATATTAAGGTTATTTTTTATTCCCTGCTGTGATCCAGAAAATAGCCCAGGCAATAAAGACGGGTATAATCCCAAAGGAAACATAGAAGATCAGGCCTTGGTTCCATGGTTTCAGGTAAAGGGCCATGGCTATGGGATAAATTAGGGTGAGTACGATACTTAATCGCATTTTTGGGGAAAGTTTTTTAAGTTTGTTTGCAGAAGATGTTTTTTTATCAGGCTCACCTTTAAAAAATCTTGGTAAAATTAAGATACAGACAATCAACAGCACTAAAATAAGAATTTCGCTTATCCCGGTCAAGAGCAACTCCCTTTATAATCTGGTGTGATATGAATTATAGGTTTATTTCAAACCTAGCTTCGTTTGTCAATGGGATTTACTTGAAAGACAAATTGGAAACAGAATATTGATGCTCCCCTTATTATCACACATTACACATAACTTGACCATAAAGCCTGGAGCAACTTCCACAAACGATTATTTTATGACTATTAATTTTGTGACCCTCTTTAAAAATGACTTGATCCATCCCAGCAGTGAGTGCACAGTCTCTTTTTGGGAAGACCGATGGCTTCAATCAGATCTTCCAGTTTCTGATATCTTATGCTGGTGAGCTTGAGCCTTTCTGTGATTTTATTGATCATGGCCGTATGTTTTTTTGAGCCATCCTGTGCATAGTCCTTAAGATCTGCATTGTCGTTTCCTTCAAGTTCATAAATGGCTTTCCTGCCGGCAAGATCAAGGGTTGATCGGGATGTTGAAAAATTTAAAAACTCACAAGGATGAATAAGGCAGGGGCAGGCAATTCTCATATGAACCTCTTTTGCACCGTATTCATATAAAATCTGGGTATTATCTTTTAGCTGAGTCCCTCTTACAACTGAATCGTCACAAAATATGATACTTTTCCCTTTGATAATTTCTTTTATAGGGATCAGTTTCATTCGAGCCACAAGGTCTCTCATTTCCTGATTCTGGGGCATAAAGCTTCTGGGCCATGTGGGTGTGTATTTTACATAGGGCCTCATATAGGAGATTTTGCTATAATTGGCAAATCCAATGGCATGGCCAATCCCGGAATCAGGTATACCGGCAACAAGATCAGCCTTTTTTGTTTCCCTTTTTGCTAAAGCCGCCCCACAATTATACCGAACTTGTTCAGTGTTAATACCCTCATAGGATGATGCAGGATATCCATAGTAAACCCACAAAAATGAGCAAACCTGCATCTCGTCACCCGGAGGCTGAACCTGCTCGATGCCTTCTGGTGTCATCAAAACTATTTCATTGGGGCCGACATAGTATTCCGTTTCAAAACCAAGATTGGAAAATGCACTTGACTCAGAGCTTGCCGCAAAGGCATCCTCTCTTTTGCCAATGATAATCGGAGTTCTCCCCAGCCGGTCTCTGGCAACATAAATACCAGATTCCGTTAAAACCAGCATTGAACATGATCCCTTAATATTTGTCTGGGCGTTTAAAATTCCTTCTACAAAAGAATCTTTCTGGTTGATGAGAATAGATACAAGCTCTGTCGGATTGATGCCACCCTGACTTGTTTCAGCAAAATGAATATTTTCGTGAAATGCTTTTTGTGTCAGTTCTTCAAGGTTTACAATTTTGCCAATGGTAACAACAGCAAATTTTCCAAGGTGGGAATGAACCATGATGGGCTGGGAATCAGTGTCACTGATAACGCCTATCCCCATTGTCCCTGGCAGTTTGTCAATATCTGGTTCAAATTTTGATCTGAAATAAGCATTTTCAAGGCTGTGAATTGTTCTATGAAATCCATTTTTATCCACTGTAGCAAGACCACCGCGTTTGGTTCCAAGATGTGACAGATAATCTGTTCCATAAAAAAGTTCTTTGTTACATTCTAACTTAGAAGCACAACCGAAAAAACCGCCCATAATATTTTTTCCCTATTTTCAATAATTGATCATCTATTTTTTTTTAGTCCCAGTTCCATTTCCATTCCAACAAGATCAATTAATAATTATAATTTTAGAAGTCAAATAAATAAATTTTTTAAACAAGTGATTTTTTCTGGAAATTTTTATGAATTATTTTCATGAATAACAATTTTTTTAATAAATTCGGCCATGACATTTAAAACAATTTTTTGCTGCTCAAAATGTGGAGAATGGCTGCAGTCATCAATCAGGCATGTTTTAACATGTTTCACCTGGCGTTGAATAGACCGGATCTGTTTGATGGTTCCATATTGATCGTTTTTTCCCTGGATGGCGAGCATGGGGATTTCAATCTTATTTAAATATTTTTCAATATTCCAGTTGATAAATTTTGGAGCAAGCCAAACATCGTTCCATCCCCGGAAAGCATTTTCTGTATTTCCTTTATGATATTTTTCAAGTTTTTGTTTTAAATCTTTGTGTTCATAATAAGATTTTGCCTGCTTTATGCTCTCCACAGACTTTTGTTCGCAAAAAACATGAGCCGCTTCAGTGATCAGGCCTTTGAGTCCTCTTGTAAAGTGGCTTCCGCTAAAGATTATTCCAATGGAACCGCCATCTGAATGCCCGATGAGGATATAGTTTTTTATGCCGGCTTTTTTTATAATGTTCGGCAGTATATGCAAGGCTTCTTTGTGCATGAAATTTATTTTCCAGGGAAGAGGGCAGGGGTCGGAACTGCCATATCCAAACCTTGAAAAAACAAGGGCCGGGCATCCTGTTATCCCGGATAGTTTTTCCGGGAAATTTTTCCACATCCGGGTACACCCGAGACCTTCATGCAAAAAAATCAGTACGGGTCGATTTTTTTCTTCTTTCCTATGCCATTGTATCTCGATTTTTTGGGAATTGAGTTTTAAAAAGTCTGTCATTTTTTTAATCTTTTTTATTGTTTAATCTGTCATTGATTTTTATTTTTCATTAAGGTGTCATAGGCATTTTGGATTTCTTTAAATTTTTTATTGGCAAGAATAGAAAATTCTTCACCCAGATGGGACAGCTTATCAGGATGGTATTTTTTTATAGCTTCTCTATATGCGGATTGAATTTCTTTTTTTGTGGCTTTTGGGTCAATACCAAGGATCTCATAAGGAGTTTGAATAGTTTTTGATGTCTTGTTCTTTTCATTGGCAGGGCCAGAAGCCTGCCGGCTATTTTTGTCTGAAGCAAAATCTGAAGTTTTCTGGTCATGGGATTGTTTAAAAAAACCTTGTTTTTTAAACAAAAAATTGGGCAGTCTTCCATGTCGTATCAGATAATAAATCACACCGATAACAACACCATCATCAATCCAGCCAACAAATGGCAATAATAGATCAGGAATAATATCCACTGGGCTGAGCAGATATAAAACTGCGAATATGATTAAAAAAATTTTTAAATAAAAGTTCAAATAGGTACTTCCTATTTAAAACATCAATCATAGTGTAAAGCTTTTTGGGATTGTCATGTTCGGCAAGTTTTTCCTTTAGAAAAAGAACTGCATCAAAGGTTCCGTTGACATAAATATCTCTACCATTGATATTGTGTTTAAATTCAAATAAGGCTGACCCGTCTTTTGCTTTTAAAGTATAGGTATGCCATCCATGACCGGCCAAATGCTCTTTGGGAATTTTCCACTCTTTTTCCTGCAGTTCAGGGTCTCTAACCATTTCAATGTCGTTGACATTAAAATCAGTGCCCAGTTTATTAAAATGTTCCACCATAGCTTTGGCCGTACCTGAAGTGTCTGCTTTCCCTTTCTGGTGGCTTTCAACTATGTTAAGGGTGTATCCCTCAAAAAGATTGGGAAAGGTATTGGCTGCATATTCCATCATGGCCTGGAATCCTACTATTTGTTTGGCCATATTGGGTGCAATAACAGCCTTTATGGAAGAAGCTGACACAAGTTGTTCAAGTTTAACTCTGTCACCTCCCGTTGTTCCCATGACAAAGGGAATCAGGTTTTGGGTATAAAAAAGCGCATTTTTATTAACAGCTAAATGATGCGTATAATCAATGGCAACAAAGGAGGCAAACCTTGATTTGATCTCTTGGATTTTTTTATCCCGGATGTCTGGTTTGACAAGTTCAAAATTAATTGAATCAATTGAGCAGATTTTGTTTTCAATTTCCTGGCCGGTGAGAGAATAGGCAATAACATTAAACCTTTCATCAGCAATGGCAAATTGGGCCATTTTGGCGGCAACATTACCTGGCAGGCCGTTAATCATGAGATTTATTTTTTCCATGTTAAAAGCTCCTTATAGGGTTTGAACAAGATTGGATAATTTGGGAAGTCTGTTTGTATCCAGATCTTTGATAATGTTTTTCAATGAGTTTACAGCATTGGGAATATATTGTTCAAAGTATTTTTTCTTTTTGGATAAACTTAAAAAACTGAAGGCACCAAGAATTTGTAAATTCCTTGTTAAACAGCAGTAATGAAAGCAGTCTAAAAAGTTTAAATTTTCCTTGGGAGTCAATTTTAATTTATTTGTAGTGTATTGCAAAAGATCTTTTTTTATTTGGGTATTAAGCTGGACATAAGGGTCAATCAGCAAAGATGCAAGATCATATTGCAAAGGCCCTTGCCTGGCCGATTGGAAATCAATAAAAAAAGGTCTTTCATTTTTTATCATAATATTTCTTGATTGCAGATCCCGGTGCATTAACCCCAGAAACCCGTGTTTCAGTGCATGATCTGCGATATGATTAAATTCATTTAAAAACCCTTGAAATGGAATGGTTTTCTTTAAATATCTTTGAACAAATGCTTCCCAAAAGTATTTGCATTCTTTTTCAATAATAAGTTTTTTTGAATAAGATTGGGTTTGACACGTCCATTCTTTTTTGAGGCCCTCAAATCCTTTGATGGAAAAATCAATGAGACTATCTATAACTTTTTTATATAGTTTTACAGTAAACCCGGCATTGTTTTTTTGCTTGATCAGAGTCTCAAGGTGGACATCACCCAGGTCATCAAGAATAACCATTCCTGAAAGCGCGTCATGGTTCAGGATGCGGGGCACATCAATTTTTTTTGAAAAAAGATGGTTTCCAATATGGATAAAAGCATCAAGCTGTAAAAGCTCAACACTATTGGGCATACAAATGCCATGATCTGATAAAATAAATGATTGATCCTTATATCCTACCCGATACCAATGCCGGTCTGATCCGTCGCCGGCAAGTTTGTCAATCTGAAGTTTTTTTATTTTGTCATATTTAATATGAAACTGGGCAGCAGAAAGTATCTGAAGTGAAGTCATTGAATAGGCATCTTTTGTCCCGATATCCGACCAGAAGATATTCTTTTCCACAAATGCTTTTACCCGGTTTTTACTGCAAAGGTCTTGATATACTTCAATGCTTGAAAAGGCTTTTTTATCCGGGAAATAATCATAAATTTGGGGAGACAAAACCTGTATGCCTGTAAATGCCAGGGCATTTTTTTTTGAATCAAAGTTTTGGATATATCCATTATCATCGATTTCTACCCTATTGAAGCGGTCAAAATCATGAAGAACAAGGGTGGCCAAAGGTTTTGATTTTTTATGAAAAGCATACACACGGTTCAGATCAACACTTGAAATAATGTCGGAATTAATGACAAAAAAAGGACTGTCTTTTAAAAATGGTTTTGCATTGGCAATGGCTCCGCCCGTATCAAGGATGACAGGCTCAAAGATCGTTTGAATATTAGCTTTATATTTAAGTTGCCTTACAAAGGATTCTATCTGGTCATGAAGATGATGTGTATTGATAAAAATCTGTTCACATCCAATGTCAACAAGCGTTTTAATGGCATGTTCCAGCAGGGGTATGGACATTATTGTAAACAAAGGCTTTGGGATTTTTTTTGTATGGGGTAAGAGCCTTGTTCCAAATCCTGCTGAAAGAATCAGTGCTTTCATGATTTAAAATGCAATCAAAAGAATTAACCGGTCAAGAATATTTTTGTAATATTCAATCTGTTCATGATCCTGGGAGCCTGCAATTCCATTTTTGGTAAAATAATTTGCAGCATTCTTATAATTAATTTGTGAAAGGGATTCTTTAAATGTGATGATTTTGGCCTTATAAAGTTTTGCCCCAAGGGATTGAATTTTTTTAACTCTTTCTTTTCCTTCGTGCTTTTCAGCTTTATATTTTTCAAAGTAAAGAAGGGTGGTTTTATAGGATTCAAAAAATGGCTGTAAAAACGCGGCAACCCATTTGAGTTTTCTTAACCCCTGGGAGGTTATGCGATACATGTCTAATTCAGATGAATCCGGAACAAGTATCCCATCATTAACAAACCATTTTATACATGTTGAAATATTTTCTTCATATGTGGTCTCCTCATCAAAGAAAAACTCATCAGTAAATATTTTTTCCAGGAATTTATATCGGTCTACAAGGTCTGAGGAAGAAAATTGAAACCTGTCAGTTTCAAGAATGGCCACGGCTGTGTATGCAAAATGTACAAAAAAGGAAATCACTGAATTTTTGTAATAGTCCAGAATGGCCCGTTTGTTATCCTTTACAATAAAAATCGTGTTTTCAGTGATATCTTTATCATCTTCATCTGCAAGTTCGATAAAATCTCTTAAAATAAAGTCGTTTATAACTGCGTTCAAGGCATTGTCAGGATCAACCAAAAGAGCATCAGAAACTTCTTCCTTCATGAAATTCAACATATTCATATAGGTATCCACACGGGCAATCATTTGTTTTTTTGCAAAACTGTTTTTTGAACAATTTAATACCGCACTTGCGATGATACCGTATGGAGTGGCCACTGCATTGGTATTTATTGCATTGATTAACTTGTATCCAAACGTTTTTACAAATTCAATGTATTCTTCTTTTGAGGCTTTAGAAAGGTCAATATCTTTATCCTGGATATATTTTTTTAAAGAAATGGGCTCATTAAATTTCATATATACTTTGCCATATTTTTTCTTTAAAAATTTACGGGCATTGATAAGGCCTTTCAATGTTTCCGGGTTCTTTTTACCCCCTTCGATCTCCTTTAGATAAGAATCTTCTTCAAGGACATGATCATAACCTATAAAAATCGGTACAAAATAAAGGTTGTCGCATGCGCCATTATTATAGGCATTAATGAGCATTGCAAGACCGCCGGGCTTTGGGGCTAAGAGTTTTCCTGTTCTGCTTCTTCCGCCTTCAATAAAAATTTTTATATTAAATCCTTCATAAAGCAACTTTTCTAAATATGCTGCAAAAATCTTGGAATACAGAGGGGCGCCTTGAAAGGTTCGTCTGAGGAAAAAAGCACCGGCACGTCTGAATAAAGGGCCCAAAGGCCAAAAAGACAGATTTTTCCCAGCGGCAACATGGGGGCAGGGCATATTGTTTTTAAACATTACATAGGGCAATAAAAGATAGTCCAAATGGCTTTTATGGCAGGGTACAAGGATGAGTGGAGCTTTAGTTGATTTTTCTCTCATCCGGTTGATTTCTTTCTGGTTTAAAACCAGATCATCAAAGATATTTTTAAACACCCAGGTTAACAGCCAACTGGCAAAATTGATGACCTGTAGATTGTAATTTGCAGCAATTTCTTTTATGTAACCGGCAGCTTTTTTATGGGTTTTACTCAATGTAAGGTTGTTTTCCACTGCATATTGGGCCAGGTATTCACGTAAAGATTTTCGGGTTAAGATATCTTCGGTTAGTTCCTGCCTTGATTTTAAAACAGGACCGGTTATGCTTTTCCTCTGTCTGTTTAATATCTCCACCAGATAACTTCGTAATCTATGGGCCTGGAATTCTGAATCAAGCTGTTCTATTTCAGGTCTGTTGATGAAGTTCTGCAAATTAACAGGGCTTGCCAGTTCAACTCTGATTTTTTCAGGATGCCTTAGTATGATATAAAAGCGTTTTATAAAACCTGGTTTTTCATGGGTTCCAAAAAGAATATCCGTTAACGTGGGTTCCTTTCTCATTGGTTTTGTTACATAAATAATATTTTCAGGAATAATTATGACGGATTTATCAATGCTTTTTTGAAGCTGTATCAAAAGGAAGAGAGGATCCGGGGTTGATTTGATAAATCGTTTATAAAAATCTTCCTCTTCAATCAGGCTGATAAACCCGGATTTGCCGTTTATTAATTCTTTTGTGGCATAACTTGTTGTATAGGCATCTTTGAAATGGAAATGGTGGAAAAAATAATCCAGATGACTAAGAAAAATTCGGAACAAACGTTTGACGGGTAAAAGATAAAAAAACCTGAAATCAAATCCTATCTGTGGATAAGGCAGGTCAAGGCTTTTCAATTTAGTATGATAATATAAAAAATCCAGTATTCTTTTGTTTTTGCTGGCATAAACAACGATGCTGTTTTTATCAATATCTTTTATCTTTTCTATATTGTGGTCATCAAAATTAAGTTTATTGATCAATCGTTTAATAAGCTTTTGAATAAAATATCCTGAATTGTCAGGGTAGAAGCACAGAAAATAATCATAGGTGTTACCCAGCATGCATTTGATCATTTTTCGAAGCTTAAGCCTGAAATTTGTAATAAGGCCTGTAAGCTTTTGAAATAATTTCATTAATTAGTCCTTATAAAAATTTTTCACTAAATAATATTAATCTCCATAACTATCAAAGGTTAATTGGAATGGCAATCTTAAAATAGTCTTGATAATTACAAATGCATATGCTATTTTTTTTCATCCATGTTGACAATTTCTATATCTGTTTAATTGTAAAAGAATAATTTAATATTTGAATTAAAATTTTAGGAGGGTCTCTTTATGAAAACGTTAATTGGTGGAGCGATTGCAGTTCTTCTCGGTGTTGTCGGGATAGCCGTTTGGTTTAATCAGTTTTTAATCCTTTTAGCAGGGTGCATTCCACCTGTTCTTCTTTTGGGTGGCGGGCTTGCTCTTTATCTTGGATTTGACGAACTAAAAGATTCATGGAAAAAAGATGATGGTACTGACGTACCAGAACCCCAGGAAGATAAAGCCAAAATCAAAGAGCTTGAAAAAGAACTTGATGAACTGAAAAAAGATAAATAATTATGAGTGGGGTCAGGCTTGCGTAGTTGCGTTTAGGGTTCCCTAAACGCAACTACGCAAGCCTGACCCCACGAAAGTATAGATCAATAAAGGGCCTGCTTTACAGCAGGCCTTTTTTAATGGCAGATGTTGCAAGAAAATCCGCCACCTCATTTTCTTTAATACCTGAATGCCCTTTTACTTTAATGAATGTCAGATCACAAAATTTTTTCATTAATGTTCTGATCTCATAAATAAGAACCTGGTTTTTTTTGGGTTTCCAGTTTTTTGTCAAAAGACCGATGGAATAACTTGAGTCTGAGAAAATACGAACAGGCAAATCATCTCTCTTGAGTTCTTCCAAAGCCATTTTTATGGCGGTTAGCTCTGCAATATTATTTGTTGCCGTGCCAATATATTGTGATATTTCTTTTTTGTTTTCTCCATGAATAAAGACAATACCAACGCCGGAAGGGCCGGGATTACCTGAGGATGCGCCATCAGTATAGATTTTAACGCAATTTTTCGGCAGATCTGTTTCAATGTTTTGTTCTTTTTGTAGTTTATTGGCTTGTGGTTTGAACTGTGATTTAGTAGATGATGATTTGATAGATGGTGTTTTGATAGATGGTGTTTTTTTTTGGGCTGGAACAGCCTGGTCTTCAGGGTTTAAACTCTCAGGTTTGACACGATATTCATAATCTTGTTTTAAATTGTATTTTATTAATACCATTCCTTTCTCAATTAAAAGGTTTTTTTTATCGTCTGTTTGGGCCCAAATTTTGTTGCCTTTAAAACTCATTCTTTTCCATGAGCCGGCTGGATCTTGATCATTCATATAAATGGTATTTTCCTGAAATTGATTTAAACTTTTTAAGTTCTTTTTGCCATTGATTTGATAAAGCAATTAAATCTTTTAAGCTTGTCAGCTTTTGGCGAAGTGTTTTGCTGCCCAGAATCAGATCAATGGGCATCTTTTCAAATTCATACTCATAGGGGGGTTCTTTAAATTTGAAATCATTTTTGTGATATTTTATGATCAATTGCATTAATATTAAAGATGAAAAATAAGGTTTAAATTCTTTTTTTGAAGTAACATGAATTTGAAAGCCTCTACAAACCTGGCCTTGCCACTTCCCGGAAGTCGGTTCAAAGTTTGCCGGACGCAAAAAGACTCCTTTTATCAATTTATCAGCCTCGGCTTTAATTTTTTTATTATCCAGAAAAGGAGCACCAAATAGCTCAAAAGGCAAAGTTGTACCGCGCCCTTCAGAAATATTAGTTCCTTCAAAGATAACCTGTCCAGGATAAACCATGCAGGATTGCGGTGTTGGCAGATTTGGGGACGGAGCGATCCAAAAAAGTCCGGTATCCTGCCAATACATTTGTCTTTTCCAGCCCTTCATTGGGATGATAGTCAGGTCACACCCTAAACCAAACTCCTTATTAAAAAATTGTGAAATTTCTCCAATGGTCAATCCATGCCGCATAGGTATGGGAAATCTTCCGACAAAAGAGGCAAGATTCTCTGAAAGAATGTTACCTTCTATCTGTGTTCCCCAGATTGGGTTGGGTCGGTCAAGGATAACAACTTTTTTCTTAAGCTTTGCCGCTAGTTCAAGGCAATAAGATATAGTATAAATAAATGTATAAACCCTTGTTCCAACATCCTGGATATCAACGAGCAAAACATCAATGAGATCAAACATTTCCCTGGTTGGGATTCGTGTATCATTATACAGACTGAATACTGGAACATTCAATTGCGGTTCCATAAAGTGATTGGATTCAATCATGTTATCTTGTTTTTCAGCATAAAAACCATGCTGTGGAGAAAACAATGCTTTTAATTGCCCTGGGAAAAAGCGATGAATACTTGCTGATGCATGGTTGAACGCATTGTCAACCGAAGCCGGGTTGGATAACAATCCAAGCCTTTTCCCTCTCAGGTATTCGGGCGGGTCTGCAATTAATCTTTCAAGTCCGATGACTATTTTATTTTTCATAAAAGTCCTTAAGTTCATCATTCATCCAAACTTCTCTATTATCATAACCATTGACAAAATTTCAAATCCTAACTAATTATTATTCTTTTCATCATTAAAAGAGATTAGGATATGAAATTTAAAATTAATGAACACATAGCCAAAATTAAACCCTATGAACCGGGTAAACCTCTCAGGGAGGTTGAACAAGAGTATAACATTTCCAATGTGATCAAGCTTGCTTCCAATGAGAACCCAATGGGTTTTTCTCCAAAAGTGTACGATGCCGTCAAAAAGCATATGAAGAACATGAACCGCTATCCGGAATCCTCAGCCTGTGTTTTAAGCAACAAGCTTGCCCAAAGATTTCATATTAGCCCTAAAAATATTGTTTTAGGGAACGGATCAGATGATATTATAGCTCTTTTGGCCCATGGCTTTTTAAACCCAGGAGATGAAGCTTTAATGCCACAGCCCTCATTTTTAATGTACGAAATTAGTGTTAAAACAGCTAAAGGAATACCAGTCATGGTTCCTTTAACTGATTTTTCAACAAATCTTGAAGGCCTTGAAAAAAAAATTTCATCTAAAACCAGATTGATTTTTATCACCAACCCGTTTAATCCAACAGGCAGTACAATTACCTATGATGAATTTAATGAATTTTCACAAAAAGTACCTGAAGATGTCATTATTGTTGTGGATGAAGCTTATATTGAATTTGTAAGGGATGAAGCCGTTTTTAATTCTTTAAAAAAACCATTACAGGATCCAAGAGTTGTAACACTGAGGACCTTTTCCAAGGCTTATGGACTTGCAGGATTCAGAGTAGGATACGGCATAATGGATCCTGAAATTGCTGAAATTTTAAACAGGATCAGGCAACCTTTTAATGTGAACACCCTTGCACAGGAAGCAGGGGTTGCAGCCATTGATGATGAACAATTTTTAAATAAAAGTATTCAAACAACACATGAAAGCCTTGATTTCCTATTTGATGAGCTATACAATCTTGGGATTCGTTGTTTACCGACCCAATCAAATTTTTTTATGATGGATCTTGAAACAGATGCAACAAAGGTGTTTGAAAAGATGCTGCAACTGGGTGTTATTGTAAGGTCAATGAAATCATATGGTTTTGATACATTTATACGAGTGAATACAGGCACTAAAAAAGAGAATATTGCTTTTATTGCAGCGCTAAAAAAGGTTTTAAAAAAGTAGGGACTTAATTTATGAAAACCAGAATTATTACCATTGACGGCCCGGCAGGAGCGGGGAAGACCACTATAAGCCGGCTGCTATCAAAAAAACTGGGATGTGTCTATGTTGACACAGGTGCCCTGTACAGAGGGGCAGCCTATGAAATCCAAAAACAAGGTATTGACTGGGAAAATGATGAAGTCCTTGAAAATTTTCTAAAAAGCCTTGATCTTAATTTTTTAATGGAAAATGATTCGCTTGTCTTAATATCGTCGGGCATTGATATAACAGATTGTATCAGGACGTCCGACATATCCATGCTGGCTTCCGCATCTTCTGCAAAACCACAGGTTAGGGCAGCCCTGCTTGGTATTCAAAGGAATATTGCAAAAACAAAAGATGCGGTTTTCGAAGGCAGGGATATGGGAACTGTGGTTTTCCCGGATGCACCATATAAATTCTTCCTTTTTGCAGATCTAAGTGTTCGTGCAAAAAGGCGATATAATGAAATGCAGGATGTAACAAAGGATATTAATAAGGTTCAAGAAGAGATGGAAATAAGGGATGAAAACGATTCTCAAAGGCAAACGGCACCTTTAAAGCCGGCAAAAGATGCTATTAAAATTAACGCTTCATTTCTAACCATCGAACAGGTGGTTGAAAAAATGATGAAAAGCATTGAGAATGCCTGAAAAGCTTAAGAATTTTTGTTGATTTTTTTATTTTCATTTGATATAAAGGCAAATTGTACTTGACCGCATTTTATTCTTGCGGAGAGGTATAAAATACGTTTAGGGAGATTAATATTAATGAATAACATTGCTGAAGAAAATCAAAAAATGAATACTGAAACCTTAGAGAAAGAAGAAGTAGCTGTAGAGAACGAAGAAACTGCTGCAGAAGAAGTAGCTGTAGAGAACGAAGAAATTACTTCAGAAGAAGTAGCTTTAGAGAACGAAGAAGTGGCTTTAGAAAAAGAAGAAACTCCTTTATCTGAAATTACAGGTGAAGAAACCATGGAAGAGCTTTTGGACATCTATGAGTCCAGCCTTAGTAATTTTGAAGAAGGTCAGGTCGTAACCGGAACAGTAATATCTGTTACCAGGGACATGGTTCTTGTAGATGTTGGCTATAAATCTGAAGGACAAATCTCTATTCGGGAATTCATTGATGAGAAAGGCAATGTAAATGTCAAAGTCAACGATCAATTTGAGGTAATGATTGAAGAGTGGGATGAAGAAGAAGAAACTGTTCTTCTGTCACATGAAAAAGCCAAAAAAGTTAAAGTTTGGGACGCAATTAAAGACATTTACGATGCAGATGAAACTATTGAAGGCGTCATTACCAGCCGCGTTAAAGGCGGTTTTTCAGTTGATATAGGGCTGCTTGGGTTCCTTCCAGGATCACAGGCTGATCTTCGACCCATCCGGAACATGGATGAAATGGTTAATAAGACCTATACTTTTAAAATTCTCAAATATAACAAAAAAAGAAACAATATTGTCCTTTCAAGAAGAGTTTTACTTGAAGCAGACCGGGATAAACTTAGAACAACCACTCTTACTGCCATTGAAGATGGTAAGGTCATGGAGGGGATTGTTAAAAATATCACTGAATACGGAGTGTTTGTAGATCTTGGCGGCGTAGACGGCCTTCTCCATATAACTGACATTTCATGGGGCAGGGTTAAACATCCTTCAGAACTTTTTTCCATTGGTGATAAAATTAATGTCAAGATTCTTTCTTTTGATTTTGAAAAAGAGAGAGTATCACTTGGTATGAAACAATTGACACCGGATCCATGGACAACTGCAGTTGAAAAATACCCGGTTGGTTCAAAAATAACCGGCAGTGTGGTCAGCCTCACCGATTATGGTGCATTTATTGAACTTGAAGAAGGGGTTGAAGGACTCATTCATGTGTCTGAAATGTCCTGGACAAGAAAAATTCGTCATCCGTCCCAGATGGTAACTGTTGGTGAAGAAGTAGAAGCGGTTGTTCTTGACTTGAAACCGGATAACAGGAGAATTTCTCTGGGGATCAAACAGACAGTGGATAATCCATGGGAAATTATTTCTCAAAAATACCCGGTTGGGACTATTATTGAGGGTAAAATAAAAAATATTACTGAATTCGGACTTTTCATTGGAATTGATGATGATATTGACGGACTTGTTCATATTTCTGATATTTCCTGGACAAGAAGAATCAAACATCCTTCTGAAGTTTATAAGAAAAATGAAACTATTCAAGCAGTAGTCCTTGATATTGACAAATCCAATGAAAGATTTTCTCTGGGTATCAAACAAACCCAGGCAGACCCATGGGAATCAGTGAGTCAGCGGTATAAAGTGGGTACTGAAATCTCCGGTGTTATCACCAACTTGACTGATTTTGGTGTATTTGTTGAACTTGAAGAAGGGATTGAAGGTCTTGTCCATGTATCTGAGATCAGCAAGGAAAATGTCAAAAGCCCTAAAGAACATTACAAGATCGGTGAAACCATTATTGCCAAAGTAATGAACATCAATAGTGATGAAAGAAGGATTGGACTTTCTATCAAGCGCCTTGAAGAAGATGATGATGAAAAGCATCTTGAAGAGTTTGCCAAGAACATGAAACCTGCTACTTCTTCTTTTGGTGAAATCTTGAGAAATAATATCCAGGAACAGATCGAAGCCAATAAAATCCAAGAGCGGATTGAAGCAGATAAAATCCAGGAAGTTGAAAAATCAGAAAGCGAAAAACCAGAAAGTGAAAAACCAGAAAGCGAAAAAACTGATACACCTGAAGAAGAATAACGCAAAATCTTCATTTCTGAGTGTTAAATAGGATATGGGCCGGATCAGTTAATTTGATCCGGCCCCTTTTTTTTATAAAAACTTTAATTGGGACGATCATATGTTTGCGCGAAGACATCCATTTCTATTTTTTTTAATGATTATTTCAACCTGTTTAACTATTATATTCATCAGCTTAATTGGTTTTATATTCTATGGTTCAAAAATGTTGAATACCCCGTTTAGTAAGGGTTATGCCTCATCCGATGGAAATATCGGTATTATAGAAATAAATGGGATGATATTTTCCTCAAAAAAAATTATTGAGGATATGAAAATTTTTCGCAAACAAGAAGCAATCAAGGCAATTATTATCAGGATCGATTCTCCAGGCGGCGGTATTGGACCATCTCAGGAAATTTACCGGGAAATTATGAAAACCAGGAAAGAGAAAAAAATAATAGCCTCCATGGGATCTGTTGCTGCCTCCGGGGGATATTATGTTGCATCTGCAACTAACGGAATCATTGCCAACCCCGGAACAATCACCGGCAGCATTGGTGTCATCATGGAATATGCTAATATTATGGAAATCGCTAAAAAAATTGGGATTTCTCCTGTTGTCATCAAAAGCGGCCAGTACAAGGATATGGGCTCTCCATTAAGAGACCTTAAGGATTCAGAAAAAAAAATTTTTCAAGACCTTGTAGATGAGCTTCATCTTCAGTTTGTAAATGATGTTGCCAAAGCTAGAGATATAAATACCCAGACAATGAGCAAACTTGCAGATGGAAGAGTATATACCGGACAGAAAGCGCTCAGTTTAAAATTGATAGATCGTCTGGGCAATCTTGATGATGCAGTCAGGTGGGCAGGTGAAATGGCCAATATAAAAGGCGAATTAAACCCTGTTTATCCAAAGGAAGATAAAATCACCTTTATTAAAAAACTGGCAAATACATTATTCAAAGATATCAATATCTCCGGCACCATTTCGGATAATCTCCGGTACATCATCAATTAAAGAAATCACACTTGAAGGAAACCCCGGAACAGGCCCGCCATCTATAACTACATCAATGGTTTTTATAAAATGCTCATGAAGCAGTGACGGATCATCGAATATCCGCCCATCCGGACGGGTAGCACTGGTTGAAATGATGGGATTACCAAGCTCACTGGCCAGTGCTAATGCAATTTGATTATCCGGGACCCTTATGCCGGCAGTTCTTCGTTTTGTCAGCATTATTTTTGGAACCAGTTTGGATCCCGATAAAACAAATGTATAGGGACCGGGTAATAGTCTTTTCATATTCCTATACGCAAAGTTTGATACTTTTGCATATTGAGAAATATTTTTTAAATCCGAACAGATAAAACTAAAGGGTTTGTTTTTATTTCTTTGCTTTATGGCATAAATTTTTTCAATGGCTTTTTTATTCATAATATCACAACCAATGCCATAAAAAGTATCGGTTGGGTAGGCCACAATTCCGCCTTTTCTAATAATATCCACCACTCTGTCAATTTGGCGTTCCTGGGGATTGATTGGATTTATTTTTAAAAGCATGAATTCTTTTTTATCCGGTTTTCCTGTGGTTGTTATTCAAAACCTAAATATTAAAATTAACAAACGACAAAATAGCCAAAAAAAATATTTATGTCAATCAAATCATCTTCCCTCTGGATATTTGCCATAAGAATCATATTTCCTAACCAGTTTACACCAACCCGTTCCGATCCAGGTTATCTTGTCCGCCCTATACCCGTTCAGGCCAGTTTACCTTTCCATCGCTGGATGGAACATATTGACAGGCTCTATGTCGGTCTGCACTTGTGGCGGAAAAACTTAAGGGTTCCCTCAAACAATTCCCGCCACTTAACGCTCCGCTCGCCAGAGCCTGTAACAACACGTCCCAAAATGCTCATTCAAGGCAAATTGACCTGAACTAGTTGTTGAGCCAACATTTACAATCCTTGAAGAGGATAAGACCAACTTTTATTGCAAAGCGTTGGGTCTAATACCCAGTCGATTGTGGAGGGGAAATTTATCGTAGAGCTTTTAGCAATGTCCATCCAGCGGACGTAAGGCAATCATCCTGTAACGGGTTATGCAAAATTTCTTATGGCAAATATTTATGTATCAATATTGATCTTGCTAAAAAATGTGATATTTGCTAAAAGTTCGTGTTTATATACTGACTTAGTTTTTTAAATAAGCTTGGTGGTTTAAGACCCCATTAGATTGCCGGCCTAATAGTATCAATAAACATTTTCCTTTCTGGAGGCTAATTTATGTCTACTATAATATCCGAGGAAGGACTGTCCTTTGATGACGTCCTGTTATTACCAGACTATTCGGCTATTCTACCCGATCAAGTCAATACACAAACCCGTTTGACCAAAGAACTTGAACTGAATATACCCATTGTCAGCGCAGCCATGGACACTGTTACCGAAGCATTGGCAGCTATCAGTATGGCAAGGGCAGGGGGGTTGGGGTTTATTCACAGAAACCTGAGTATAGAAGATCAGGCTATTGAAGTTGATCGGGTAAAAAAATCAGAAAGTGGAATGATTGTTGATCCCATTACAGTCCATCCCGATGTTTCCATTTCAGAAATTTTAAAAATTATGGCCAAATACAGAATTTCAGGTATCCCGGTAACAGAGGGGGATAAACTTGTCGGTATTGTGACCAACAGAGACTTAAGGTTTGAAACCCAGCTGGGAAAATCTGCAAGAGAAGTTATGACCACTGAAAACCTGATAACAGTTCGGGAAAAATGTAGTCTTGAAGAATCCAAGATCATGCTGCACAAGCATAGAATTGAAAAGCTTTTGGTTGTTGATAAAGATGGAAAGCTCAAGGGTTTGATCACAATAAAAGATATTGAAAAAATAAAAAAATATCCCAATTCATGCAAAGATTCTCTGGGCCGGTTAAGGGCAGGAGCTGCAATTGGTGTTGGGTCTGACATGATGCTAAGGGTCGAAGCATTGTTAAATCATGGGGCCGATGCCCTTGTGATAGACACTTCCCATGGTCATTCAAAAAATGTAATTGATGCGATCAAAAAAATTAAAAATGCATTCCCGGCTTGTCAGCTTATTGCCGGAAATGTGGCCATGGAAGCGGGTGCAAAAGCCTTGATAGATGCAGGAGTCGATGCGGTTAAAATCGGTATTGGACCTGGATCAATATGTACCACCCGTATTGTTGCAGGTGTTGGTGTACCTCAGTTGACGGCCATTCGAAACTGTAATGATATTGCAAAAGCAAGCGGTGTTCCGATTATTGCTGATGGGGGGATTAAATTCTCCGGTGATATCACAAAAGCTTTAGGTGCAGGTGCTGATTCAGTCATGCTTGGAACCCTTCTTGCTGGTACTCAGGAAAGTCCGGGTGAAATCGTCCTTTACCAGGGCAGATCCTACAAGGCATACCGGGGCATGGGGTCAGTTGAAGCAATGAGACAAGGCAGTTCAGACCGATATTATCAGAAAGATACGGGTGAAGACGATGAACTTGTTCCTGAAGGCATTGTTGGCCGAATTCCTTTCAGAGGAACTGTTAAAGAAAATATTGTTCAAATGATTGGTGGTCTTAAAGCAGGCATGGGATATCTTGGGGCATCTACAATAAAGGAACTTCAAGAAAAGGCAAAATTTATTAAAATCAGTGCTGCAGGGCTTAAAGAAAGCCATGTGCACGATGTTGCCATCACCAAAGAGGCACCAAATTACAGGGTAGAAAGCCTTTAATCTAAGAATGAGCAAATTACCATCGCCATTTTATCACCTTCATCTTCATACCGAGTATTCGCTTCTTGATGGTGCTATAAGACTGGACTCCTTGTTTAAGAGATGTCATGAATATGGCATGGATGCCGTATCAATAACCGATCATGGTACCATGTTCGGTATTGCGGAATTCTATGAAAAAGCCAGGAAAGAATCTGTCAAACCAATTATTGGGTGTGAAGTATATGTTGCACCAAGAACTCTGAATGACCGAACCCAGATAGATCATAAGGGATTAAGGCATTTAGTTCTTCTGGCAAAAGATCGTGAAGGATATGCCAATCTGTGCAAGCTGGTTTCCATTGCCCAGCTAAAGGGGTTTTACTATAAACCCAGGATTGATAAAGAACTTCTTGCAAATAATTCAAAAGGATTGATAGGACTTTCTGCCTGTCTTAAGGGAGATATTTCCCAAAATATTATTCAAAATAAAATGGATGCTGCAGATAGTGCAGCAAGGTTTTATATGAATACTTTTGGTGAGGGGAATTTTTTTTTAGAAGTCCAGAAAAATGGAATAGAAATTCAAGATAAAGTTAATCAAGGTATTCTTGATATAAGTCAGCGTTTGTCTATACCCATGGTGGCAACCAATGACTGTCACTACCTTTCCAAGGGTGATGATAAAGCCCATGAAATACTTCTTTGCATTCAAACAGGTGATACGTTTTCCAATCAAAACAGATTCAAATTTGATTCTGATCAGCTATATTTGAAGTCGCCCCAGGAGATGATCGAATCCTTTGGCGATTATCCAGGTGCAATTGAGAACACAAAGGAAGTGATTTCAAAATGCAATGTTGAATTTGATGACAAAACCTATCATTTTCCAAGATATGCCAGGTCAAAAGAAGAATCTGAGGATGACATCTTCAAGAAAAAAGCCATGGAAGGATTTGAAAAAAAACTTAAAATTATTAAGACTTTGAATCCAGATATTGATGAACAGGTTTACAGGGATCGAATTGAATATGAAATAGGTGTGATTCTCGGCATGGGCTTTCCCGGATATTTTTTAATAGTTGCCGATTTTATAGAATATTCAAAAAGCATTGATGTGCCCGTGGGTCCTGGAAGAGGATCTGCTGCAGGATCTATGGTGGCCTATGCAATGGGCATTACTGCCCTTGATCCCATTGAACACGGGCTGATTTTTGAGAGATTTTTAAATCCTTCTCGGTTGAGCATGCCTGATATTGATGTGGATTTTTGTATTGAGGGCAGAGACCAGGTTTATAAATATGTCATAGATCGATACGGCGGACCTGAGTATGTATGTCAGATTATAACTTTTGGAAAACTTAAGGCCAAAGCTGTTATCAGGGATGTGGGAAGAGCATTAGGCGTTCTTTTATCCGAGGTGGATGAAATTGCCAAAATGATCCCGGATAATGCAAAAAATTTAACAAATGCCATTGAATCGGTTCCGGCAATTCAAAAGAAATGTGAAGAATCTGAAGAAAAAACCCTGATGCTGGAAATATCGTTGCTTTTAGAAGGGTTGCCAAGGCATGCATCTACCCATGCAGCCGGAGTTGTGGTTTCTGATAAACCTTTAAACCAATATCTGCCTTTATATAAAGGAAAAGAGGGTGAGACCCTGACCCAGTTTGACATGAATTATGTTGAAAAACTCGGGCTGGTTAAATTTGATTTTCTTGGATTAAGAAATCTTACTGTCATAAAAAACTGTCTTGAATTGATTAAAGGCCAGGGGAAAACACCACCGGATATCCTAAATCTTGATTACAATGATGCTAAAACTTTTGAACTGTTACAAAATGCCGACACCACAGGGGTGTTTCAGCTTGAAAGTTCAGGTATGAAAGATTTGATTTCAAGGCTAAAGCCAGCAAATTTTTCTGATATTGTAGCTCTGGTAGCCCTCTACCGACCCGGTCCATTGGACAGCGGTATGGCAACTACCTATGTGGAACGAAAGCATGGCAGGGAAGAAGTGGTCTATCTTTTTGAAGAACTTGAACCTGTATTAAAAGAAACCTATGGGGTAATTTTATACCAGGAACAGGTCATGAAAATTGCTGGAGTAATTGCTAATTATTCAATGGCAGATGCAGACGGGCTTCGAAAAGCCATGGGGAAAAAAATTGTCTCCATGATGGAAGAGCATCGCGAGCTTTTCTTGAAAGGGGCTAAAGAAAACAACCATGATTCTAAAAAAGCTGCTGAACTTTTTGATTTAATGGAAAAATTTGGTGGTTATGGCTTTAACAAATCCCATAGTGCGGCTTATGCCCTTATTGCCTTTCAGACAGCGTTTTTAAAAGCTAATTTTGCTCTTGAGTTTATTGCTGCGTTAATGACCAGCGAGAGAAACAATTCCGATTCAGTCATAAAATATATTGATGAATGCAGGACCCATAAAATAAAAGTGCTGCCGCCGGATGTGAATAAGAGTGGTGCGCATTTTACCGTGTCTGAAGGTTGTATCCGGTTTGGTCTTGCGGCGGTGAAAAATGTGGGTGAAGCAGCAATTGAATCTATTGCTGAAATAAGAAATAAAGAAGACGAATTTGACAATATCTCTGATTTTTGTGAACGGGTCAATGTTGGTAAGGTAAATAAAAAAGTCCTTGAGGCATTAATCAAGTGTGGGGCATTTGATTCCACAAATACCCGGCGCAGTCAGATGATGGCGGTTCTTGAAGAGGCTCTGGATCATGGATCAAGAATACAAAAGGAAAAAGCTGATTCACAACTGGATTTATTTGCAGATTCAAATATGGGAACCACACTTCCTGAAAGCACTCCAAAACTGCCTGATATTGAAGAATGGGATGATGCCATGCTGTTGTCTTTGGAAAAAGAAACGCTTGGATTTTATATTACAGGACATCCCCTTGATAAGTATACAGATTTGATTCAAAAATATACAACAGTAAATTCCGTCAATATTCAGGATGTGGCTGATGGAAAAATGATCCGCATGGCCGGATTTTTAAAAATTCATAAGCTGCACAAAACTAAAAAAGGGGATATGATGGCATTTTGTGCCATTGAGGATCAGTACGGCAGCATTGAATTAGTGGTATTCCCCGGAATTTATGCAAAAGCCCATATGATTTTAGCAAATGAAGAGATTGTTATACTGGAAGCAGAAGTTCAGAAAAATGAAAATATTGTTAAGCTTTTAGCAGAGAAAATATGCAAGCGTA
>FLOH01001397.1_pt1 | contig 38020 bp, 42 predicted proteins | sample 756751 | NCBI WGS metagenome assembly FLOH01 (sample SAMEA4026879, study PRJEB14308) | marine metagenome | biome: coastal water; material: water | depth 74 m
ACCGCGCATGGGGCGCCATGGCGGAGATATCCTCGCCGGCGAAGCGGATGCGGCCTTCGTCCGGCCTCGTGTCGCCGGTAACAAGGTTGAACATGGTCGATTTGCCCGCCCCGTGGGGGCCGATAACCGCCAGCGCCTCGCCCTCGGCGACCGACAGGCTGAGCCCATCGGTCGCCTTGAGTGCGCCAAAGGATTTCGTGACCTGTTCGAGTTCAAGCAGGAACGCCATGCGGGAACCGCCCGACCTGACCCGACCCGTTCAGGACTTGATCAATTCGAACTCGCTATCCAGCGGGATGTTCGGCGCGGGCTTGTTGAACACGTTGTGCAAATCATATTTGAATTTCTTGCCCGGCTTCCACTGCCCGCCGACCAGCGGCGTGGTGCACACATTCTTGACCGGATTGGTCGGTCCACCCTTCCAGGCAATGGGGCCGACAAGTGAATTATAGCTGGTCTCGGTGATTGATTTGCGGATGCCTTCGGGGGTGAGAGCCTTCGCCCGTTTCAGCACGTCGATCGCGACCTCGAGATTGGCGTGTTTGAAGCCGATGGGCTGGGTCCACTGCTTGCCGGTGGCCGCGGTATAGGCGTCACAGAACTGCTGCGCGGTCTGGCCCGTCAGACCGGATTTGAACGGGTGGTGCTGCGACCACCAAACCTCGGTCGACAGGTTGATGCCGCGATCGCCCAACGCCTCGACCGCCGACGGGAACAGGATCGCTTTCGGCGGGGTCACGATTTTCGGCTTATAGCCCTGCTGCGCACATTGGGTCCAGAAAACCGAGAATTGCGGCGGGTTGAAGATGCCGAGGCAGATATCGGCGTTGATCTTCTTGAGCTGGATGATCTGCGCCGTGAAATCGTCACTGTGCGGCGGGTACAGGCCGAGATTGTGGACCTTGAACCCTTTCGCGCGGAACAGGGGCGGCAGCCCATGCTGTTCGTTGCTCGCCGCGATGCCGTCTGGATCGTTCGGGAACAGCACGCCGACGACCTTGTTGGTGGGAACAGAACTCCACATGTCGGCGAACAAATTGCCGACCATGCCGAAGCCCCAGAAGAAATGGTACGTCCACTCGAAACCCTTCTTCGGATTGCCCTTGCGGCCGAAGAACCAGGACTGCCACGGATCGTCCGCGGTAACGCAGGGAACCTCGTTCAATTCGCACTGGTCCGATACCGGGTTGACCGTATCCGAGGTGGACGAGGCCACCATGATGTCGACCCGGTGGTTATTGATCAGCTGGGCCGCCACTTCCGACGCCCGGTTGGGATTGGACTGGCTGTCCTTGTAAATGATCTCCACCGGGTGGTTGGTCCCCGCGACGGAGATGCCGCTTTCAAGTACCTTGCGGATTCCCTTCAAGACCCATTGGTCGGCCTCACCGAACGCGGCGATCGGACCGGTCTGCGGGCTGACCATGCCGATCTTGATGGTTCGGGCGGCGCGGATCGCCGGTGCCGGAAATGTAGACAGGGCCGCGGCGGCAACCGCGCCGCCACCGTATTTCAGAAACTTGCGCCGGTCGGTGGCGGTCATTTGCGGCGTTTTCTTGTCCTTGGTATCCATTTCCGTCTCCTGATGAAAATTGCCCTGTTTCGATTAAGGACTCAAATGATATTCGTGTTGGGTTCAAGTCCGAGCAGGACTCGGCCATAGAGTTCCGCGCTGGCTTCGTGCAGGAGCAGGCCATGCATGTTGATGGCGTGCAGATCGCGCGCACTCCGCTGTATCGGACTGCGCAGCGCAAGTCCCGATCCGCCGCTCATGAGGAACAGCTTATCGACCGCGTCGAGGGCGAGCTTGACGCCCTGCGAACAATCCATGCGGATACGGCCACGCATTTCCATGGTCATTTTCTTGCCCTCGCGGGCGTAATCGTTGATATCGTCCGCGGCGCGGTACAGGATCAGATGGGCCGCATCGATCAGGGAGGCGGCATTGCCGAGCGCGACGTGGGTCGCCGACCATTCGGACATGACATGTTCCGTGTAGGCGACCGCCTTGCCCATGACGCTCCTGCGAAATTCGGCCAGGGCGCCGCGGGCAAGCCCCAGCGCCGAGCCGCACAGGCAAAGCGACAGGACAGGGACTGCCTCGGCCCGGTGCAGCCAGCCGTCGTAACCGTCCCGGAGTCCCGGCGTGTCGCCGTCGATCATGGCGCCGATGGATAAATGCCGGTGCGCCGGCACTGTCAGGTTCCTGACCTCCAGCGAGCAACTTCCCGTCCCCGCCAGACCCGCGACGTACCAGTCGTCCTTGATGTCGACCTCGGCGGTCGGGACCAGGAAATCCGCCGCATCGATGACGTCTCCATTCTCGTCGACTATTTCGGCGCCAAGCAGAAGCCATTTGGACAGCTGACAGCCCGATCCGAAGGGCCAGAACCCATTGAGTTCGAATGCTCCATCGGGTTTGAGCACGGCGCGGCCGCGCGGCCCGATCACGGCGGAAATCATGATATCCGGAGAGTCGCCGTAGACATCCTTTTGCGCCGCAGGGGGGAAATGGGCCATCATCCAGCTATGGGCGTGCATGACTCCCAATACCCAGCCGGTCGCTGAACATCCCTCGGCAATGGCCGACACCACATCCAGATGGGCGCGCATGGTCAGTTGGTGTCCGCCCCAAGCGCGCGGCTGAAGGACTCCGAGGAGCCCGGCACTGATAATAAGGTCCATGTTCTCGTCCGGAACGCGCCGTAGCTCCTCGGTCCGCGCGGCGCGGGTACCCAGTTCCCGCGCCACCTCCTCGGCCCGCCGTTTCAGTTCGATCGCGACCGCGGCAGAATCCTCCGGCAAATTCGAAGCCGGCGCGTCGGGCATGGCGCCCCTCCCTATATTTGCGATGACCCGCGCTACCGTGGTCCATCACGATTTTGTGAGAGTTTGGCGCTCCCGGTTCCGCACGTCAAGGCCGGTGGGCGTCGGAACGGTCAACCAATCCTTAATCGGAAAACGATAGAACCAATCGGCCCGAACTGGGCCTTTAATTTGGCTATCCTGGTAGATCCCCGACCGATGTTCCGGCTTTTGCGATATTTTTTAATAACCAGCGCCATCACTTTCATCGTGGCGACACTGTCGTTCGCCTATATGTTTCAGCAAAGCGCGGTCGAAGAACTGGTCGAACTCGCCGAGCGCCAGAACATGGTGCTGGCCCAGTCCTTCGCCAACGCGCTGTGGCCTCAATTCGCTTCCTATGTGAGGGGCGCGTCCGAACTCGACGGCGACACGCTAAGGGCGCGGCCGGAAACCCGACAGATTGATCAGGCGATCAAGAAACTGGCGGCGGGGCTAATGGTACTCAATGTGAAAATTTATCATTCAGGGGGGCTAACGGTTTACGCGTCGCAAGCCGATCAGATCGGGCGGAATGAGGACGGGGCCTCCGGTTTCCTGGTCGCCGCCCGACAGGGCCGGCCGTCGTCCAGCCTGACCTTCCGGGAGACCATTCGCTCGATTCTGGGAATCGTCCAAGGCCGCAACCTGGTCGAGAGCTATCTTCCAATCCGGGTCGCCGGCGGTCCGGTGGAGGGGGTGTTTGAGCTCTATCGCGACGTCACGCCGATGATGGCGGATATCGGGAAATCGACCCTAAAGTTTTCTTTCAGACTGTTTCTTGCCTTCGCGGCGCTTTACGCCCTCCTGTTCCTGATTATCCGCCGCGCCGATCGGATACTCACCCAACAATACGCAGCGCTCGAACAGGAAAATGAAGACCGAAAGAAGACCGAGCTTTCCCTTCGCCGGCTCTCATCCATCGTCGAATCATCGGCCGACGCGATCACGGCGATGACACCCAGTGGAGTCATCACCGAATGGAATCAGTCAGCGGAAGACGTATACGGATTCACCGTCGAAGAGGCAATCGGCCGGCACATATCGATCATCACTCCGCCTGATCGGCAGGACGAGATCAGGGAGTTCGGCGAGAAAACCAGTCGGGAAATCCCATCAAACGGGTGGAAACCGTCCGGATGCGAAAGGACGGAACGCAACTTGAGATAGCCCTGTCCGTCACCCCGATCATGGACGCGGCCGGGAATGTCGTCACACTGACTGGCATCCACCGGGACATCACCGAGTACAAACGGGCGGACGAGGCGCTGCGCGAGAACGCACGCATGCTGGAGACGCAATATGCCAGCCTTGAGCAGGCGCATGAAGAACGCACCCGGGCCAATCAACTGCTCGCCCAGGAAATCGCCGAGCGTGAGCGGGCGGAAGCGGCGCTACAGAAGGCGCGTGACGAGATGGAGGATCAGGTTGTGGAGCGTACAACGCAGCTGAGCGCGGTCCTCACCAGCGCGGTTACCGGCATTATCACCATCGATTCCCAGGGCATTGTTCTCTCTTTCAACCCGGCCGCCGAACGGATGTTCGGCTACGCCGCCGACGAGGTGATTTCCCGCAACATCTCCATGCTGATGCCGGAGCGCGATGCCGTCGAGCACGATGCATTCCTGGCGGGGTATCACTCAGATCAGAAATCAAGGGTTCTGGCGCGGGTGCGGCAAATTACCGGCCGCCGCCGCGACGGCAGCAAATTTCCCTTAGACCTTTCCGTCGGCAAGATGGTTGTCGACGGCAAAATCAGCTTCGTCGGCAATTTGACCGATATCAGCGAACGGCTGGAACAGGAATATCTGCTTCACCAGTCCCAAAAAATGGAGTCGCTGGGCCAGCTGACCGGCGGCGTGGCGCACGAGTTCAACAATCTTCTCACCGTGATCAACGGCTTCGCCGAGCTGGGAGAGCGCAAGGCGGACGATATAGAGCTGACGCGCGAATATTTCGCCGAAATCATCAAGGCTGGCGGCCAGGCCTCCGGGCTCACGCGTCAGATGCTGGCGTTCAGCCGCACCGAGATCGTCGAACGCCGCCTGACCCCCGTCGGCGAAACGATCACCGGGCTTGCACCCATGCTGAAACCGGTGACCGGCTCGAATATCGATCTGCACATGGATCTGAGCGATTCTGAAATTCACGCCATCGTCGATCCCGGCCAACTCTCCCAGGCGATCCTCAATCTCGCAATCAACGGCTGCCATGCCATGCCCGACGGCGGCGAGCTGGTGATCGGCTGCGGTGAGGTCACACTATCCGGCCGACAGATGATGCTGCACCCGGAAATGCGCGACTGTCGTTGCGTCGCCGTCTACGTCACCGATCACGGTTCCGGTATTCCGGACGATATCCTGCCGCAGATTTACAATCCGTTCTTCACCACCAAGGAGACCGGCAAGGGCACGGGGCTCGGCCTGTCGATGGTCTATGGCATGGCCGATCAGTCCGGCGGATTTGTCGATGTCGAGACCGAGATGGGCACGGGCGCCACATTCACCATCTACCTGCCGCTGGCCGAGCCGAGCGAAGATACTCCCGAGGTGGCCGGATGGACTGGAACAGTGCTGATCGTCGAGGGCAAGGCCGGGGTGCGCGAAATCGCCAGCGAGACTCTGGAGGCGCTGGGCCATGATGTTCTGACCGCCGAAAACGGCGCGGAGGCCGGGGAACTGTTCCGCACACAATCGGGCAAAATCGATCTGCTGGTCACCGATATCGCTATTTCCGACCCGAGCGGGCAGGAACTCGCGCGCCGACTGATGGCCGGCAATCCAGACCTCAAGGTCATCTTCCTGTCGACGGACGCCACGCCCGGCGCGGACGCCGACGCAGATTTACAAAATGTAAGTAAATTTCTGCAAAAACCCATAGACCGGCACGAACTCGACCGGCTTGTTGGAGAGCTATTCGAGGGCGTGGACGAACCACCCGTTTAATTAATCCGCTTCCATAAATCCACGGACCTTCCGGTCGTTACCGCGATACAAATTAGGAATAATTATGTCCATCGACCTGAAGAAAATCCGCTTTTTGGTTGTGGAGGACCAGCCGCAGGCGATGTTACTGCTGACAACCATACTGAAGGAACTCGGTGCGGTGGAGGTCTACACCGCGAACGACGGCGAGACGGCGCTGAACCTCCTCGGCAGCGCGGAAGATCTCTTCGACATCATCCTCTGCGACTGGATGATGCCGCGTGTTTCCGGTTTCGAAGTGCTCCAGTTCGTCCGGTCGGAGAAGATGGATATTCCGTTCGTCATGATCACCGCGAACGTCGACGCCAAGTCCGTTATGCTCGCGCGCGGGTCCGGCGTGAACGCCTATATCACCAAGCCATATAAAGTCGAAAACATCGCAAGCACCCTGAGCGACATCATCCGACAAATGTGAAAGCGAAAGCGGCCACGAAAGATGTGAAAACGAACGCGGCCACGAAAGAAGCGAAAGCGTAAGCGGCCGGGTCTGAGACCGCCCCGATATCGGTATGGTATTTTACCGGGGACGACTCCGGGAGTTTTATTTAAGCCGGGGCGGGGTTTTTATCCGTTCGGGCACTTGGTGTCCCATCCCCTGTTCCCGGGCGCGGGCCAGTATATCGACGGCGAGCGCCATGTCCGACAGCCCCATCCCCATCGCCTTGAACAGGGTGAGATCGGCATCCGCGGGGCGCGTGATGTTGTTTTCGATCAGGGATGCAACGCTCCGCACCTCTTTCCAGGCCCCATCGTCGCTATCGTCATCTCCGAAATGGGCGCGGAACTCACTGGAAATCGAGCGGATGGTTTCCAGATTGTCGACGGCGATCACATCGCACCGGGGGAAAATATCGCCGGTGAATTCAGACCGCGCGAGCACGATGGCGCCCATGGCGTTGATGTGCACGCCCGGCTTCACCATCTCGGATGTCAGAAACGGTTGGGTCGAATTGGTCACCAGGGTAATGACGGGCGCGTCTGCTACCGCCTCTTCCAGAGTTTCGGCCAATGTAATTTCGAGATCGAACTGCGCCTTAACGGCCTCGGCGAGCCTTTCGCGGTTTTCCGCCGTGCGGCTGAAAATCCGAAGTTTCCTGAGCGGCATTACGGCGGCGCAGGCGGCGATCTGCGGCAGCGCCTGTTTGCCGGTGCCGATGATCGCCATGTCATCGGCGCCCGCGGGCGCCAAACGCCTGGTGCCGACCCCGGTCATTGCGGCGGTACGGGTCTGGCCGAGCGCGGTGGCCTCGATCACCGCCTCGCAGGCGCCGTTTTCCAACGAGAAAAGAACCACGACGGTCGAAGACTGCCCCCTGATGTTTACCCATGTCTTGAAGCCGCACAGGCCAGCACCCGCAACCGATGCGCCGAGCACATGCATCGCGTCATTTTCGCCCACCATCAGGACGCCTTTTTTCATGTTTCTGGCCTGGGACCGCGCCTCCATGGGAAGGATGCGTTCCAGCGCTTCGATTGCCTGGGGGACATTGATCAGCGCGACGACCTCGGCCTCGGTGATCCATAACGGAATCTGTGTCATTGATGGTACCTGCTGCTTCACTGTGTGAGGGCTTTATAGATCAGTGCGCGGCGCCCCGCGACCCCCGAAGAGGCGCCCGCACGGTCCGGGACGCTTAGCCAACGCGGCGGCGGTCTATTTAACCTGCTATCGACACGGTACATGGCAGGGTAATATGACCCTTGAATCACGGAAAATGCACAAGGCTTCGAGGCGGCCATGCAGGGCGAATTCAACATGGAGACGGATACGGCCATTGAGCGTCAGGGGGAAGACAGCCCCGAGTCGCCGCGCAGTCATGCGGCGTCCACCCGCCATGGCAAGGTCAGCCGGGTCAGCGGGTCGGTCGTCGATATCACCTTTCCCCAAGGGGAACTTCCCAAGATCAATAATGCGCTCGAAATCGGATGGGACGGCCCGCACAAGCTGATCGCGGAGGTTCAGCAACATATCAGCCGCCGGACAGTTCGCAGTGTCGCCATGCAGGAAACCAGCGGTCTTCAATGCGGTGTCACCGTGCGGGATACCGGAAAACCCATCTGTGTGCCGACGGGGGCGGATGTGCTGGGACGGCTCATCAATGTTGTCGGCGATCCGATAGATCATGGCAAGCCTTTCGGCCCAGAGGTGTCCTATCAACCCATTCACGGGAAAGCTCCAAAGCTCAGCGCACAGACGGCGAAGCCGGCGCCCTTTATGACCGGGATCAAGGTCATCGATCTTCTTGCGCCACTCGCCCAGGGCGGCAAAGCCGCCATGTTCGGCGGCGCCGGCGTGGGGAAAACCGTTCTTATCATGGAGCTTATCCGCACGACTGTTGAGAATTATGCGGGCATATCGGTCTTCGCGGGTATCGGCGAGCGTTCGCGGGAAGGTCATGAATTGTGGCTGGAACTGCAGCGATCGGGGGTGCTTGATCGCACGGCGCTGGTGTTTGGCCAGATGAACGAATCGCCCGGGGCCCGGTGGCGCGTGGGCATGACGGCCCTGACGATTGCCGAGCACTTTCGCGACGTGAAGCATCAGAATGTTCTGTTCCTGATCGATAACGTGTTCCGGTTCGTTCAGGCCGGCGGGGAGGTCTCCGGCCTGCTTGGGCGGCTCCCGTCAAGCGTCGGATATCAACCCACTCTGGCCACGGAAATTGCTGAACTGGAAGAGCGTATCGCCTCGGTCCAGGGTGGCGCCATCACCTCGATCCAGGCTGTTTACGTCCCTGCCGACGATTTCACCGACCCTGCCGTGTCGGAAACGTTCAAACATCTTGATTCGTCGATTGTGCTTAGCCGGGAGATGGCCAGTGAAGGACTTTACCCGGCCATCGACCCTCTCGCGTCCACATCGTCGACACTCGATCCTCGTATCGTCGGGGACGAACATTATGGGATTGCCGAGGAAGTCAGACGCCTTATCGAGCATTATCGGGAGCTGCGGGAAATCATTTCGCTGCTCGGCATGGAGGAACTGAGCGCCGCCGACCGCGCTGCTGTCCGCCGGGCGCGCCGTTTAATTCGATTTCTGACTCAGCCCTTTGGCGTCACGGCGCAGTTTACCGGGCTAAAAGGCGCATTGGTGCCGCTTGCCGAAACGCTGCGTGGGTGCCGCGCAATTCTTGATGGTGAAGCCGATGACTGGGCCGAAAGCTCCCTGTACATGGTGAGTGATCTGGAGGACGCGCGCCGGAAGGAAATGGAAGCGACATCGATGAGCGCAACGGATTCATGAGATTGCTTGTCACCACGCCGCTGTCGGTCATCGTCGACGAAGACGTGCGCCATGTCCGCGCCGAAGACGAAACAGGCGCCTTCGGTATTTTGGCGGGCCATGCGGACTTCATCACGACGCTGGATATTTCGGTCATCACGTGGCGCAACCATTCGGAGGAAGAACATCACATCGCGGTGCGGGGCGGCGTGCTCGCGGTGCGTGACGGAAATCTTGTCGAGGTGGCGACCCGTGAAGCGGTCGGCGAAGACACCCTGCGCCAGTTGGGCCGGGCGGTGTTGGCCCGTTTCCGCGAGGAAGCGCGGGCCGAAGAGACATCGCGGGTCTCGGCGACGAGATTGCACCTGGCGGCGATCCGGCAGCTGCAACGATATCTCGAAGCCGGTCGCCAGCCCGTGCCGCAAGGTCCGCCGCCTTCCATGGTATCCGGGATTGCCCGGGGTGAGGCGCCCGGCGACGGAGAGTTGCCATGACGACGCCCCGTCGCAACGATACGCACAAAAAGATGCGTCGCGCCGTTCGCTTGCGAGAGAAGCGGCGCGAACAATGGGAACAGGAAGGCGAACGGCCGCTCTGGAAAAACCTTTCGATGATCGGTGCGCTGGGCTGGCTGATCGTCACACCCACCTTAATCGGCGTGTTGATCGGCCGTTGGCTCGACGATACCTTCGGTACGGGAATCACGTTCAGCGGAGCCTTTATTTTTTTGGGCGTCGCGCTCGGCTCTTATCTCGTGTGGCAGAGGATTACCAAGGAATGAACGCGTTGTCTCCGGCAGAGTATGTCGCATATCCACTGGCCGGATTTGCTCTGGGCGCTTTCTATTTTTACGCTGTATTCCAGACGGTCCGCCTGCATGTCGCACTGGCCGCGCAGTCGAAAATCCTGCCGCTTTATTTGCTTCGAAGCATTGTCGCCCTCGGCGTATTTTGGCTTATTGCCCTGCAGGGAGCATTGCCCATGATGCTGGCGCTGGCTGGTTTTATGTGCGCCCGGTTCATGGCCCAACGATTTTTGGGGTCGGCATAAAATGGATGCCAGCCCGTTCGCAATCGAGATTTTATTTTACGTTGGTCCCGTTCCTATCGGTCGTTCGGTCGTAACAACCTGGGTGATCATGGCTGTTCTGACTATTTTCTGCTGGCTTGGGCTACGGCGCGCCCGCATCCATGCAGGCACCGTCCAGACGGTTCTGGAAATAATCGTCGAAACAATATCGACACAAATCGGAGAGATTCTTCGTCGGGATTCGTGGCGATACACACCGCTGCTGGCGACGTTGTTCATCTTCCTTGTCTGCGCGAACCTCGCCGCGATCGTCCCCGGCCTGAAGCCGCCGACCGGACATCTCGAAACCCCGGCGGCGCTGGCCGCAATCGTCTTTTTCTCGATTCATTATTTTGGGGTTCGATCGCGCGGTGTCATCGATTACGTCAGGCGATACACCAAGCCCAATTTGTTGCTTTTTCCGCTCAATGTGTTGTCCGAGATCACCCGGACGTTTTCGCTGATGGTCCGGCTCTTCGGCAACATGATGAGCCATGAATTGGTAATCGCCATTATCGTATTTTTGGCCGGTCTGCTGCTGCCGATCCCCTTCATGCTTCTCGGTATTCTGGTCGGTCTTATTCAAGCGTATATCTTCACCGTGCTGGCCGCGGTTTTTATCGGTGCAGCAGTGGGCAGCGTCGACTCTGAATGAAGGAAACAATATGACGATTGAAATGTTGAGTATCATTGGCGCGGTCATCGCGGTGTCGTTCGGCGCCATAGGCCCGGCCTTTAGCGAGGGGCGCGCCATCGCGGCGGCAATGGATGCGATCGCCCGCCAACCGGAATCGGCGGGTCCTCTGTCCCGGACCCTTTTCGTCGGGCTGGCGATGATCGAAACGATGGCGATTTACTGCCTGGTGATCGCGCTGTTGTTGCTGTTCGCCAATCCATTCGTTAACTGACGATGCAGATCGACTGGTGGACGCTGGCGCTGCAGGGAATAAACTTCCTGCTTCTCGTCTGGCTTCTGGAGCGGTTTTTATACAGGCCGGTCAAGGGCATCATCGAGAAGCGGAAAGAGCTGGCGGAGCACGCGTTCGCCGAGGCGAAAACGGCCAAAGAAGAGGCCGAAGCCGCGGGCCGTCGGTTCGATGAGGATCGCACCCAATTGGCCCGGGAACGTCAGGCGTTGCTCAAGCATCTGCACGAGGAACTTGAGGCGGAGCGGAGCAAAACCATCGAACTGGCCCGCGCCCAAGCGGATGGCATCCTGAAAGCCGCGCACACGGCCATTGCGGAGGAACGGACGGCAACCCTTTCCGAACTTCGCGAAGAAATCGTGACCCTGGCGATCGGCATGGCGTCCTCACTCTTGCGGACGTCCGGATCGGGGATCCCAAATGACACTTTTCTGGTGCAGATTGAGGAAAAACTGAAAAGCCTGTCCGATGACGAACGCGAGAGGTTGAAGACGGATATGGCGGGCAATGGCGCAGGCCTGACAGTAGTGACGGCGGGGCCCCTTGCGCCAAACGACGAAGACCGGTGGCGGGCGCGGATCGGCGCCTGTCTGGATCAAACCGGGAGCGCCAACTTTCTGTCGGATCCCACAATTCTTGGCGGCGCGGAACTCAGGTTTCCCCACGCCGTTGTCAAAATTACCTGGGCTGACCAGATCGAAGCCGCAAAACAGGAATTGTGTCGCGATGACCCTGTTTCGTGATGATCTGACCCGCTGGCTGACCACGGTCCATGGCCGGCTCGACAAGCTGGAACCGACGCCGTCGTTTGAACATGTCGGCACGGTCGAGCGGATCGGTGATGGCGTCGCGACCGTTCACGGTCTTCCCTGGACGCGCCTCGATGAGTTGCTGCGGTTTGACGACGGCACCTTCGGGCTCGCCCTCGATGTCGACGAAGAAGCGACGGGTTGTGTTCTCCTCGGGCACGGCGACAAGATAACGGCCGGCTCCAAGGTATATGGGACCGGAGAGATTCTCCGCGTCCCCGTTGGGGAAACGCTTTTAGGCAGGGTCGTCAATTCCCTGGGGGAGCCACTCGACGACGGCCCTCCTGTTTCGCCTGACCGCCTGGATCCGATCGAGCGGTCCGCTCCCGCGATTGTTGATCGAGATCTCGTTACCCAACCCCTGATGACAGGTCTTACGGTGATCGATGCCATGATCCCGCTGGGCAGAGGTCAACGGGAGCTTATCATTGGGGATCGCAAGACCGGAAAGACCGCCGTGGCGGTCGATGCGATCATCAATCAACGTAACTCGGATGTGATCTGCATCTATGCCGCCGTGGGGCAAAAGACGTCCACCGTCATTCAGGTCGTCGATGCGGTGCGCAGCTATGGGGCGATCGATCGGTGCATCTTCGTGGTCGGCCAGTCGGATGCGCCGCCTGGCGCGCAATGGATCACCCCGTATGCGGCCTGCACCATGGCGGAATTTTTCAGAGACCAGGGACGCGACGTACTTCTCGTTATCGACGACCTGACCAGACACGCGATTGTCTATCGGCAGCTTTCTCTGCTGCTTCGGCGGCCGCCGGGACGCGAAGCCTATCCGGGCGATATCTTCCACATCCACGCCCGGTTGCTCGAACGGGCGGCCAAGCTGTCAAAGGAACTCGGCGGCGGATCGCTCACGGCGCTGCCGATCGCCGAGACACAGGCCGGAAATCTCAGCGCTTATATCCCGACAAACCTGATTGCCATCACCGACGGCCAGATCTATCTGGAACCCAAACTGTTCTACGAAGGACAAAAGCCTGCGGTAAATGTCGGTATGAGCGTCTCGCGGGTGGGCGGTCAAACCCAGTCCCCCGCCATGAAGGACCTCGCCAAGAAGCTCCGGCTCGAATACATGCAGTTCCTTGAACTGGAAGTATTCACACGCTTCGGCGCCATGGTTGACGACCGAACGAAGCGGACCATCGAACACGGACGGCGCATTCGTGCAATTCTTGAGCAACCCGAGTTCAAGCCGCTCTCCCTTGCGGCGCAGGTGACGCTGCTTCTTGCAGTCGGTGACGGCAAACTCGACGACATGCCGCTAGCACTGGTCCAACGCTTCAAGGCCGCAATCGGCTCGCTGCTTGACGAACGATGCCCGCGCACGGCTGCGCGCATCGAAGCCACCGGAGAGCTTGTCGACGAGGACCGGCATGACCTTCTGGACGCGCTTGATGCCTTTTTGTCCGAAATAAAATTGGCCGCCGCGAAGGATCATTGAATTGGAACAGCTGCCGCGGCTCAAGGCACGCATTTCAAACCTGCAGGAACTGAGGGACCTGATGCGGGCGATGCGCGCCCTGGCCGCGTCCCATGTTCAGGAGGCCCAGGACGCCTTGACCGGTATTCGCCGCTATGTCGATGTCATGGAGGACAGCATTGCGGAAGTCGTCGGCTTGCTGTCCAGGTCGGAAAGCAGGCCACCCGGTCCGTCTTCGCCCGCGAAAGCCGTGTTGATCGTCATCTGTTCGGAACATGGCTTTATCGGCGCGTTCAATAACGCGCTGCTTGATTATGCGGCGGCGAAGCTGACGCCGGGCCGGCAACTCGGCATCATTGGGCAACGAGGCGCCGTTTTGGCCGACGAAAGAGAGATGAATATTGCCTGGCGCTTCCCGATGGCGACCCATGTGGGTGGTGTCCTTGGCGTGACGCGCCAAGTCGCCGATCGCCTGGCCGACGCCACCGCAGTCGATATCATTTTCGGACGCTACCGAATGGGCGGGTTTTACGACGTCGAGGCCAAGACGATCCTGCCGCTGGATCCGCAACTTCTCGCCGAAACAAACCGCCATAGCCGGCCATTGCACCACATTGATCCAGAAAAACTCCTGCAGCAGGTTGCCAGTGAATATCTCTTCGCCGAAATCACCGGTGCCGTCGTGGAATCGCTGGCAAGCGAAAATGGCGCCCGTCTGCAGGTTCTGGGGGCAGCCGACAGCAACATTGGCGACAAGCTGGAAATATTCCATCGTCAGGAAAACAGTTTGCGTCAGGAAGCGATCACATCCGAACTTCTCGACGTGGTCACGGGGGCGGAGGCGATCATGGGGCGGACCGACTAGGGTGCACCCCTAATGGCGATAGCCTGACCGGCCCTCCCGAAAACGCCATCAGCGACCCGAACCATTACCCGCGATGCTATGTTCCATCCGTTCCCGCAACTCCGCCGTTACGGTGGGTTCAATATTGAACCACATTTTCCAGGCGGGTGGGCCCTGATGTAACAGCATGCCGAGGCCGTTAAGCGTGGGATTGCCCCGTTCCCGGGCATCGGCAAGGAAGGGCGTTTCAAGGGGCGTATAGATAATGTCGGCGGCCAATGCGGATTTTGACAGCTTGTCGAGCCGTAAATCCAGCGCAGCCTGGCCGTCCATTCCCTGGCTGGTGACGTTGACAACCATGGCCACGCCATCAAGCGTCTCGTGGCGGTTCTCCCAGGCCACGGCCTGGATCGGTCCGCCGAATTCCTCAGCCAGGGCCTCGGCCTTTTCGAGCGTGCGATTGACCAGCCGGATTTCCGTGGCCCCTTCCTGCAACAGGGCATAGCAAACCGCACGGCCACCACCACCTGAACCGATGACGGCGACCGGACCCGCATCGGCGCGCCAATCCGGCTGTGCCTGTTTCAAATTCCCAAGGAAGCCCAACCAGTCGTTATTGGTGCCGAACAGGGATCCGTCCTCCCGCACAACCACACAGCTGATGGCGCCGATTTTTTTTGCCACGTCGTCCACTTCATCGACGATCGTCATTGCATCCAGCTTATGGGGAATCGTCAGGTTGCAACCGGAAAATCCCAAGGGATGCAGCGCGCGCAGGGCCGGAGCCAACGCGCCGGGCTTGATGGCAAGAGGGACGTAGGTTCCGGCCAGGCCCTGCTGGTCCATCCAATAATTATGCATGAGCGGCGAGCGCGAATGCATCACCGGCCAGCCCATGACCCCGGCCATGTAAAAACGGTCTGATTCTGTCATTTATGCGCCCTGATCCAGCTTGGCGCTGAAATGATCCCAGGTGCGCTTGAACAGGTTTTCGTTCCAGAGTTTCTCGCGGCACATGGCAAGTTCATCCGGGGTGAATTCATAGGGTTTGCCGATTTGCATTGCCATGTATTGGCGGTAGGCGTTGTCTTCCAGATAGTTGAGAAGTACGAAGGCGTCGACGATGGTCTTGCCGGTGGTTACCGCCCCATGAGCCTTCATCAGAGCCGCCGGTCTGTCGCCGAGGATGTCGGTCAGCTGTTTGGCCATGTCCAGGTTGTTGATGGAATTGGGCGAATCGAGTACCGGCAAGGGGTAGACCAGGGAGCCCTGGGCATAGACCGGCAGATACTCCACGCCGGCCGTCGACAGGATGGTCGACCAGTTGGGGTGGCAATGAATAGCGGCGTCGACGTCAGGCCGCGCCTTATAAATGCCGGCATGGAGGTGAAACTCCAGCGGTGGCTTGCCGTTGCCTTCGATCACATTACCGTCGAAATCGATGGTGCAGATATCGTCGGTGGTGAGTTGACTGCGCTGGCAGGAGCCGATGTTGATCAGCATGCGATCCCCGTCAAGACGGATGCTGGCATGGCCATTGTAATCCATGATGCCAGACCGCTCGAGCATGCGGATACACTGCACAAGCTGTTGTTTTTGCGCCTCTGTTCCGGTCATAGGCCGTTTGCTCCCCTCATCATCACCAATTGGTTTCTTCACGCACTGCCCGACGCCAGAGATCCCACGAGCGCATGCACGCCATCTGGTTCGGCACGTCGGCCAGGCGGCCTTCTTCTTCATCGAGTGCGGCTATGGGCATACCGTCGCTGAGCGCCACAGTCCAGTGCTGAACGCGGGCGTTGACCTCGGTAAAAACGGCGCGAAAAACCGCCAGCTGCAGGTTGGCGCCGCAGGCCACGGACCCATGGGCGCGCATCAGGGCGACGTCCCTATCGCCCAGGACTTCCGCAAAGGCGATGCCCTTCGGGCAGTCGCTGACCAGCATGTCGGTCTTGCCGAATTTCTCGCTGATATCGAACACGGGCACGCCGGCCGCCAGAAAGGCGGCGTTGTGGAACATCGCCTGGACCTTCTTGTCGACCAGGCCGAAAGGAATGACCGACGGCGAATGGCTGTGCACGATGGAATTGAGGTCGGGCCGGGCCTTATAGATTTCGCCATGGATGAAACGTTCAAGAAAGCTTCCGCGCCCCTCAGCGTTGCAGGGAACGCTGTCCAAACTGTATTCAATGATATCGTCAGGCGTCACCAGAGCCGGCGCCATGGAGCGCGACATGAAATAGCGGTCGGGCGCATCAGGATGACGATGGGAGACATGGCCAAAGGCGTCAACCACGCCCCGATCGGCCAGAATGCGGCTCGCCGCGGCCAGGTCCGCAATGAAGTCGTCGCCGACAAGCCCGCCTGAAATCGGATCATCACTCATTATTGCATCTTCCGTTCGGTGTTCAGTGTTCGGGGTTCAGGATTTGAGATGGGAAGGCGCATCCGCCGCCGGCACGACACCGACCACATTCGCCATCATGCCGGTTGTACAAAAATGACCGATGGCGCCGACGATTTCAACGATGCGCGTGAGACCGAGTGCCGCCTCGGCGGATTTGAACCCGTCATCGGACAGCGTTCCGGTGGCGAGCAGTTCACGGGTTGCAGCGTACACGGCGGCATCTGCTGCATCTTCAAAATCCGGCTGCTCGCCGTCATTGATCGCCTCTATTACGGCGGGATCCAACCCCGCGCCCAGCGCCGTCTTTGCCTGGGCGCTCCAGGGGTAGGCGGCCTTCCAGTGGCGCACGGTCATCAGCGACACGATGCGGACCTGCGCCGGCGTCAAAGAGCAGTCGAGAAGATGTGCGCTGGACATGTTGTGAACTTGCCAGACGCCGGCCGAATAGGCATAGCCGATGGCCGGTCCAAAACCGACCCTTCCGTTGTTCGCCACGATCCTGTCGTGAATGGCCTGTTGGTTGGCATCCATTTGGTCTCGGCTTAAGGGCGGTATTCTTGTCATGTGCGCGATCCCCGTCTGACGTTACAGTAAATGCAGTGATTTTATTCCGCGTAGGCGGCAATATCCGACCGGCAACGCTGGAACGCCGAATTCAATTGGTCATGGTTCAGTTTTCGGCCGATAAAGACCAGCCGCGAGCGGCGCGGCTCCCCTCCCCAGACCCCGACATAATCGCCTTCCAGCATCATGTTCACGGCTTGCAGGGCAAGTTTTCGGCCCTCGCCGCCGATGGACATTATCCCCTTGGTTCTGAGGATGTCGGCGCCGTGACGCGCAAGCAGATCCTGCAACCAGGCTTCCAGACTTGCGGCGTCAAGCGGGGCATCGCAAGTCAACGACACACTGGTTATGCCGTTGCTATCGATGTGATCGTGATCATGGGCGTCCGAGTCCGGGGCGAGCTGCACCTCGACACGGTCCAGATCGAATCCGCGCCGGTTCAGAACCGCGCCGGCCGGAACATCCGACCGGTTCGCTCTCGTGATAGGCGCGAAGGGGTTCAATTGTCGAAGCCGGGCTTCAATATCGCCGATTGGCGCGACCGCATCATCCACCTTGTTCAGGACAATATGGTCACTGAACGCTATCTGGTCGGCCGCATCGGCACCGTCGGCAAGCTGGTCGAGAATATGCGCGGCGTCAACCACACACAGGACAGAATCCAGCCTGCATTGCACCCCGATGACCTGATCTACCACCATTGTCTGGATGACCGGGCCGGGGTTGGCCAGTCCGGTGGTTTCAATGATGATGCCGTCCAGGTCCGGCTTTTTGATCAGAAGCGCGCGGAGTTCCCGGATCAGATCGCCCCGAACCACGCAGCAGATACAGCCGCTGTTCAGTTCGATGAGTTCTTCATTACCGGTTATGATCAGGTCACCATCAATGCCGATATCGCCGAACTCGTTCACGATGAGCGCAAACCGCTCCGCGGAAAATTCCGACAATACCCGGTTGAGCAAGGTCGTCTTTCCCGCGCCGAGAAATCCCGTCAATACAGTGACGGGTATTCGCGGATCAGGGACGCCGATATGATCGGCCACGATTCATTTCCAGGGCATCAGTGAAACGTGAATGACGTCTCCGCTGCCGCCGACCGCATTGATGGCCTCGTGCGTATCCTTGAGCCCAAAGCGGTGGGTCGTGATCTGGCTCAGATCAAAGCGGTCGGAATTGAGCTGTTTCAGCGCCAGTTCACAGCTTCTGTAATTATGGCCGCGGGCCGCTTTGATGGTGATGTATTTATTGGCGATCTTGCCCATTGGGAAGTTCGGGAATTCCGGCACCTCGCCCTGGATCAATAATGTGCCGCCCTTGCGTTTCATGGCCTCGATCCCGAGTAATACAGGAATGGTGCCCGCACCCGCGGTGCATTCAAGCGACACATCCATGCCCTCGCCCGAGGTGATTTCCATGATCCGCTCAAGCGGGTCCTCTTCCTCGACATTAATGGTGTAGTCGGCGCCGAGATTCTTGGCGACGGCAAGGCGCTTTACGTCCTTGTTGGTGCCGGTGATGATGATCAGCGATGCGCCGGCCTGCTTGCAGGCCACAACCTGGCTCAGCCCCTGCTGGCCCGGCCCCTGAATCAGAACACGGCTGTCATAGCCGACGTTGCAATCGAAGAGCGCCCACTGGATACCGTTGGCCATGGGCGTGACCACACCGGCCAATTCGGGCGAAAGCCCGTCGGGCACTTTGTGCAGGATCGAGTTCCACGGCAGATACATGTATTCGGCAAATCCACCAAAGAGATGGGGCGCGCGTTCCGCCAGGGTATAGCCGAACCGCAGCCCTTCAGGGTATTTTCGCCAATCCGTCTCCAGGCACAGGCGATATTCGCCGGCGTGACAATGTTCGCAGTTCATGCAGCCGACATAATGTTCGGCAAAGACGAGATCGCCTTCCTTCAGGCCTCGGCGTTTCAGAAATGTTTTGCCGGCCTTGGCGATATAGCCAATATTTTCGTGCCCCATGATGACGGGCCCCTCGAACGGGGGCTTGGAATAAAACTTCACATCCGTGCCACAGATTCCGGCGACTTCCACCTTCAGAAGGGCTGCTTCATCGGGAATATCCGGCATGTCGTATTCGCGGAATTCCGTTGTCTGGGGGGCTACCCGCACAGCCGCTTGAACTTTTTCTGGCACGTTAATCGCTCCTGATATTATATTGTCCAAGGACTACCAAAGCGGTCAGGTGGAAGCAAGAACGATGTCCCGCAAGGCATCGCCGAGACCGGGCGCAGTCTGGGTGAGATCAAGGTAGGCATGATGTTCAGGCGGTTTGAGCCGGGGAACCATATTCTGGAAGACATTTCCCGGGTTGAGGTTCTGGTGCGGGAACGATTCCGGATTGACGACGCCGAGATCGTCCTGGTCTCGGAAGATCCGGGGACAAAGCCCGGATATCCGCCCCGTGAAACCAACATGATCTTCTGGAAAGGCAGCAAAAGATACCGTCTGAAGATATTTTCGCCGGTGTCGGATATCCTGGACGCCGATCTGCCGATCCATTGGCTGCTTCCCTCGCTGGAAGATAACGGCGATGGGGACTGCTGCTAATTAAAAGAAAGACAAGAAACACATGACCAAAGCCACATTAAAAACAGTCTCCCGGACCCAGAGCAATAACCGGGCGCTGAAAGAAGGCCGGATAACCCTGCCGGATTTCGATCTTGAGTTCGAGGAAGTTCCCGTCCTGGTGCACGGGTTTCGCCGGATGGTTCGGGAACTGGCCTATGATGTCTGCGAAATGGCGCTGACCACCTATATCTGCGCCAAAGCCCATGGCGTGAAGTTCACGGCCCTTCCGATTTTTCTGGTGCGCGATTTTCATCACGACGCGATCCTGCATCATGTGCCGTCGGGTCTCGGGTCACCCTCCGATCTGTCGGGAAAGCGCGTCGGGGTGAACCGTGGATACACTGTGACGACGGGCGTATGGGCGCGGTCGATCATTCAGGATGAATATGGCGTGGATTTGGCTTCAATCACCTGGGCGCCGTCCGGCGACGAACATGTTGCGGATTATCGGGCGCCGGCAAACGTGCTGCCCCTTGAGGACGGCGATCTGGAAGGCCGGCTTGCATCGGGAGATCTTGTTGCGGCGGTCGGCGCAAAATTCGATCATCCGAATGTCGCAACGATGATCGACGACCCCTTTGCGGCGGGTGTGTCTGCGCTGAAGACCCGTGGGTTTTATCCGATCAACCATCTTGTGGTGGTGCGTGACGAGTTGCTGGACGCGAGGCCCGACGTTGCAATGCAGCTATTCGATGGCTTCGCGGCCTCCAAGAAGATTTATGTCGATGACCTGAAGGCCGGCCGGATTTCAGAGCCGGGCCCCGTTGACAAGGTGCATCTCGCTGCCCTGAATTTCATGGATGATCCGCTTCCTTATGGGATCGAGCCCAACCACGATACGCTGGAACGGCTGGTGGGCCATGCGGTGACGCAGAAGATCATCCCCGAACGAATGGCGCTTGAAGACCTGTTTGCAAAGCCTGTTCTGAACGCTGTCGCCTGACAGGCCAATTTCACGTCAGGCAGGAATAGAGTCCAGAAAATCGAGAACGCGCTTCGGGGCATTTTCTTCTGTTTGCTCGTCCACGGGGACATCCCAATATTCCGAGCCGGTCAGGCATTCATGCAGATAGCGCGCCGCCGAGGTGGCATGAAAATCATCGTTCCCCGGCACGATAAGGCTGGGAATTGCCAGAGCCATCAAATCTTCCGGCTCGGCTCCAGGCGCCGTGTCACGATCGATCAGCCCGCGATACATGGCTGTGACGGTCAGAAGATACTGCGCCTTGTCCAGATCGGCATATGCTTTGGCGAACTCTTCGGAGTTCCGGATCGGTTGCCCCCAGGGTCCGCCGCGCGGATCGGCTGAAAAATTCTTGTCGTGGCTGCGAACCAGATCAACAACGGCCTGCAAACCGTTTTCCTCGACAAACGCCAGATGGCGCGTGAAACGCTGGTGCCCGCTAATCCGGTATTTCGCGCCGCCGACAGGCCAGTAATGCACCATCGACAGCGTACGCTCAGGATGGGCCACACCGAAAGCCGCCACCGGGCAGCACCCCATGCAACCGCCCATGACATGGGCTTTATCCACGCCAAGAGAATCCAGCAAGCCGGCGCCCTGACGGACGAAATGGTTCCAGGTGATCTGCTCCACCCGCCCCCCCGACTGACCGTTTTCGCGCCGGTCAAACAGGATGCATTTATATTTTTTCGGAAGATGGTCCAGCAGCTTTATGCGCTGATAGATTCCCAGGTCGGTCCACTGCTCGATGCGCGCGTCAAACCCGCCAGGCGAATACATTAACAGGGCGGGGCCGTCGCCCAGAACGTCGTATCGCGTTTCGAGTCCATCAATCGCTATGAAGGGCATGGTAAAAATCTCTTTCCCGGGAGCCATGGAAGACACGGAACCCCACAGGTTTTCGCTCCGCAAGTACCTACTGTCAACGGCACAGCCAATCGCCTTATGGTTAAAGGATTTGATGGCCGCCATTGACATAAATCATTTGGCTGAACATGCCCGGACGGCTATAGACATGCGGAGAAAATGGTGGATACCGGCTGCAAAGCCGTATTTTTAAAGTGTTATTAGGAGAAGGCCCATGCTTCGGAAGGAAGTAAACGATTTACTGACGCAAACGGACGCCGGCACGCCCATGGGCGACCTGTTTCGCCAGTACTGGCTTCCGGCCCTGCTGGCCGAGGAACTTCCCGAAAACGACTGCCCCCCGGTACGCGTCAAACTCCTGGGCGAAAACATGATCGCCTTCCGTGACAGCGAGGGCCGCTATGGGCTGGTGGATGAATTCTGCGCACATCGCAGGGTATCTCTGTGGTACGGCCGCAATGAGGACGGCGGCTTACGCTGCCCCTATCACGGCTGGAAATTTGATGTCACCGGTCAATGTATTGATATCCCATCGGAACCTGAGGAAAGCAAATTTTGCGAGGGAATCAGGCTTAAATCCTATTCCCTGATCAAGGTGGGGGACGTGCTCTGGGCCCATATGGGTGACCCGGAAAACCGTCCGCCCGAACCCGAATGGGAATTTGCGACGGTCAGCCCGGAACAGACCGTGACTACCAAGCGGCTACAGGAATGCAATTGGCTGCAGGCCCTGGAAGGCGGCATTGATTCCAGCCATGTATCGTTCCTTCATTCCAACGAGCTGGAGAGAGACCCGCTCTTCAAGGGCGCCAAGGCCAACCAGTACAATCTAAACGACACAAAACCTGTGTTCGAGGTTTCACCATCGGAGGGGGGGCTGCATATCGGTGTTCGCCGGAATGTGGACGATAAGTATTACTGGCGGGTCACCCAATGGATCATGCCCTGCTTCACCATGATACCGCCCCGCGCGGATCACCCGCAGCACGGGCACTTCTGGGTGCCCATCGATGACGAAAACTGCTGGACCTGGAGTTATGATTACCACCCCGAACGCCCGCTGACCGCCGTAGAGCGTCAGGCCTGCCTGGACGGCAAGGGAGTTCACAGCGAAAACATTCCCGGCACGTTCCGGCCCGTGCAAAACAAAGACAATGACTACCTGATGGACAGGGAGGCCCAGAAGCGCGGAGAAACCTATTCCGGCATCGCGGGATTTGCGATGCAGGACGGCAGTCTCCAGGAATCCATGGGACCGATCATTGACCGGACAAGGGAAAATCTGGTCGCCACCGACTACGGAATTGTCATGACCCGGAACCGTCTGCGCCGGGCGGCAACAGATCTTCGCGACAAGGGCATTGCTCCTCCAGGCCGCGATGCCGAGCAACATAAAGTGCGTTCAATATCTGTAATTCTGGAACCCGATCAGAATTATGTCGAGACGTGTCGCGACGCAATGATTGCGGAAAAAGGAAAACCCCGGGCAACGGTGTAATATCCGCCCGCCGCCGGAGACGGTCGGGGAAACCACATTGGATGGCAAAAAGCGCTCTAATCTGCCAGGGCTTGTGACTATTGCCTATCAATCCGCAAATTTGTCGGCGCTATATGCGGCATCGAGACCACCGGCCATCTCAATAAAGCGGGCAATATCGACCAACCCGGATCCGTCCTTGAGATTTGAAAATATGAAGGGCCGGTCGCCGCGCATTTTCCGGGCATCCCGGTCCATGATTCCAAGATCGGCGCCAACCAGAGGCGCGAGATCGATCTTGTTGATCACCAGAAGATCGGACCGCGTAATGCCCGGTCCGCCCTTGCGGGGGATCTTATCCCCGGCCGACACATCAATGACATAGACCGTCAAATCGGCGAGTTCCGGGCTGAATGTGGCGGCAAGATTATCGCCGCCGGATTCAACGATCACCAGATCAAGCGCCGGGAATTTGAGGTTCAGATCCGCGATTGCCGCCAGATTGATCGAGGCGTCTTCCCGGATCGCCGTATGGGGGCAACCGCCGGTTTCCACGCCCGTGATGCGCTCCTTCGGCAATGCGCCCGACCGGGTCAGGAACTCGGCGTCCTCCTGGGTGTAGATGTCATTGGTTACCACCGCGATCTCGAACCGGTCGCGCAAATGCTTGCACAGCGCGTCGGTCAACGCTGTCTTGCCGGAGCCCACCGGCCCGCCGATACCGACCCGCAACGGGCCATGGGGAGAAGATGTCATGATCGAAAAAGCCTCGAATATTGGGTTTCGTGATGGATGGATTGGAGATCGAGCATCGGCGCGGCCGAACCGATATTTTCCAGAGGAATGGTCATCGCCTGTGCCGCGGCCTCGGCCACAATCGGCTCCAACGCCGCCAGCGCCAATTGTCCGTCCGACTGCCCAAGCGGTATGAGCCGCACGCCCGCCGAAACAAGATTGCTGGCAAAGCCATGGAAATAGCCGCCAAGCCCGTCAAGAAGATCGATCCCATGGGCGGCGCAGGCGAGACCTACGGCGACCGGGTAGACCGCGCCACCCGCAAGACGGTCCAGCGCGGAAGATGGCCAGGCGTTACGCGTAGCCGTCAGGAAGGCGTCGCCCTGGGACCGGGACTCGAGCGCAATCTCGGAGGTGGGCTGGAACGCCGCGCCGAGCTCGGCCATATCATCAAGGGCATCCCAGTCCTGTTTCCGTGTCGCCAGATAGACTTCCCGGAACAGCACGCCGTCCACCCGCCCCGAGCCGAACAGCAATACGGTCTCGATCCAATCGATGAGACCATTCCGATCCGTCACCTGGCCGGACTCGACCGCATATTCCAGACTGTGGCTGTAGGCGAACGCGCCGACAGGGAAACTCGGCGACAGCCAGCTCAACAACCGATAGAGATCACCCTTATCCGCCATGTTGATGCTCGCCCGCATAGGCGCCGCCTTCAGGATCAAACGGTCGGCGCGTTTTTGTCAGATGCGCGCCCAGCCCTTCCAGCATGGTTTCGAGCACATGGTCCCCGCGGATATAAATCTGATTGAGCTGAATTTCGGCCGGGCAGTGGCGATTGCCCAGATGCCAGGTGATTTTCTGAAGCTCCAGGGCGGTATCGGCGCGGATTTCGACCAGGTCCTCCGCCGCCGCCCGGATCTCGATCCAGCCGCCGGACTCCACCCGGAGCCCGTCGCCGTCGCGCATGGCGGTGGCATGTTCCAGATCGAGCAGAACGGGTTCTTCCAACCCACAATCGAGCCGGATGCGGCGGCGGTGGCGGGAATCGTAATCCAGGGTCACCGTGCCCAGCGCATCCGCGGCGGGCCAGGACCCGCGCGGGACAACTTCGATAGCTCTTTTCATCGCTTCAGGCCCCCGGGCTCAAAACAGAAAGTAGCGCTGCGCCATGGGCAGGATTTCCGCCGGTTCGCAAACCAGAAGCTCGCCATCGGCGCGGACCTCATAGGTTTCCGGGTCGACGTCGATATCCGGCGTGGCGTCGTTCAGAACCATGGCGGATTTGCCGATGCCGCCCCGCGTATTGGACACGGGCAGAAGATCACGCTCCAGCCCCAACGCGCCGCCGATACCGGCATCCAGACTGGCCTGGCTGACGAAGCTGACCGAACTGCGGGTCAGGGATTTGCCGAAGGCGGCGAACATGGGGCGGTAATGCACCGGCTGGGGCGTAGGGATGGAGGCGTTGGGGTCGCCCATGGGAGCGGCGGCGATGGAACCGCATTTGAGGATCACGCTGGGTTTCACGCCGAAGAACGCCGGGTCCCACAACGCCAGATCGGCCAGCTTGCCGACCTCGACCGAGCCCACATGATCGGAAATGCCCTGGGCGATAGCCGGATTGATGGTGTATTTGGCCACATAGCGCCGGACGCGGAAATTGTCGTTCTCTCCGGTTTCTTCCGCGAGCCGACCGCGCTGGCGCTTCATCTTGTCGGCCGTCTGCCAGGTGCGGATGATGACCTCACCGACCCGGCCCATCGCCTGGCTGTCGGATGCGATCATCGAGAAGGCACCCAGATCATGGAGGATATCTTCCGCCGCAATAGTTTCGCGCCGGATGCGGCTCTCCGCGAATGCCACATCCTCGGGGATGCGTGGATCCAGATGATGGCAGACCATCAACATGTCGAGATGCTCGTCGACCGTGTTGATGGTGTAGGGCCGTGTCGGATTGGTCGAGGACGGCAGCACGTTCTCCTCGCCACACAATCGGATGATGTCCGGTGCGTGGCCGCCCCCCGCGCCTTCCGTATGAAACGCATGGATCGTCCGCCCCTTGAAGGCGGCGATGGTGTCTTCGACGAAACCGGATTCGTTGAGCGTGTCGGTGTGGATCGCAACCTGGACATCCATCTCCTCGGCCACCGATAGGCAGGCATCGATCGCCGCGGGGGTCGTGCCCCAATCCTCGTGCAGCTTGAGGCCGCACGTGCCGCCCTCGACCTGCTCGGTCAACGCCGCCGGCAGAGTCGCGTTGCCCTTGCCGAAGAAGCCGAGATTGACCGGGAACCCCTCGGCGGCCTGGAGCATACGCGCCAGATGCCAGGGCCCCGGCGTGCAGGTGGTCGCGTTGGTCCCCTCTGCCGGGCCGGTCCCGCCGCCCAGCATCGTGGTCACGCCGGAATACATGGCCTCCTCGATCTGCTGCGGGCTGATCCAGTGGATATGGGCGTCGATACCACCCGCCGTGACGATCCGGCCCTCGCCCGCAATCACCTCTGTGCCCGGCCCGATGATGATATCGACCCCCGGCTGAACATCGGGGTTTCCGGCCTTGCCCACGCCGGCGATGCGGCCGCCACGAATGCCGATATCTGCCTTCACGATGCCCCAGTGATCGACGATCAACGCGTTGGTAATGACCGTGTCCACGGCACCTTCCGCACGGCTGGCCTGAGATTGTCCCATACCGTCGCGGATGACCTTGCCGCCGCCGAACTTGACCTCTTCGCCGTAGATCGTGTGGTCGCGCTCGACCTCGATTATCAGCTCCGTGTCGGCGAGGCGCACCCGGTCGCCGACCGTGGGGCCGAACATGGACGCGTAGTCGGCATGATTTATGGAATACGCCATCGTCTAGTCCTCCAGCGCGCCGTTGACGCGGCCGTTGAAACCGAACACCCGACCCGACCCGGCATAACGTACCAGCGCGACCTCGCGGGTCTGTCCCGGCTCGAACCGCACGGCGGTGCCGGCCGGAATATCGAGCCGGAAGCCGCGTGCTGCGTCCCGGTCGAAGTCCAGTGCGCCGTTGGTTTCGTGGAAATGGAAATGCGAGCCGACCTGGATCGGCCGGTCGCCGGTGTTGGCGACGGTCACGGACAATGTCTCGCGCCCTTCGTTCAGAATGATGTCGCCGTCGGCGGGGAAGAGTTCACCTGGGATCATGGTCGCCTCACCGGATCGGATTGTGGACGGTGACCAGTTTGGTCCCATCGGGAAAGGTTGCCTCGACCTGGACGTCATGGATCATCTCGGAGATCCCATCCATCACATCCGCGCGCGTCAGAACCTCGCCGCCGGCGCTCATCAGGTCGGCAACGGTCCGGCCGTCGCGCGCGCCCTCGACCACGAAGTCGGAGATCAGCGCGATCGCCTCGGGGTAGTTGAGCTTCACGCCGCGCGCCATGCGTTTGCGTGCCACCTCGGCGGCGAGTGCGACGAGAAGCTTGTCCTTCTCTCTCGGTGTCAGATGCATACCCAGTCCTCCTAAATCGCCCACAGGCGCGGCATCTCCGCCGGAAAATCTGCGACACGGTGCCGGAAATCGGCCCAGAATTGCCCATACGCATCACGCAAACGCCGGGCGTCACGATCGAGCCAGCGCACGACCAGCACATCGCCGACACAGGTGGCCCCGACACACAGCCCGGCCGGGTCCGCGCCGTCGGGCAGCAACTCACGGGCAAACGGCAGGGCGCTCTCCGCGTCGTCGCCGACAAAGACGATACTCGCGAACGCATGCGCCCCGTTCAGGCCCGCGTTGGCCGCCAGTGTCGTGGGCAGGTCGTCATCCAGATGCACCGCATCCGCCCAGACGAGCCGATCATCGCGGCGCACATCCCAGGCCTCGTGGACGAGCCCGCCGTTAACGCTCTCGCCCATGGCCGTGCGCCCGAGAACGATGATCTCCCCCGCCAGGAGCCGCGCACCGGGCGCCACCTCGAGCACAGTGTGCCGGCGCAGGCGTGCCGCATCGAAGATGATAGTTTCCTGGGGCAGCCATTCGAGCCAGCTGCCCTGCTCGGCGATCAGCGACATCTCGATACGGACGTCATCACCGGCGGACCGGTAGATCTTCTCGGCCGCCTGGCCGACGATCCGACCCACGGCGCCGGCGCCGCACCGGACCTTGATCGACAGATTGTCCCCGCCGACCAACCCGCCGGACGTGGTCACCAGCGTCCCGGTTTCGGGCTCACCCGGACCGGTGTTCGGGAACAGAATGCGCAACGGGTCGCTTTGGTACAGATGCGCCAGACGGGTGCAACCGCCAGCGTCAACGAACTCGATCTCTGCGCGTCCCGATGCCATCAATATCCAGCCTGCATGAATTAGACCGTAAGGTGCCGACGAATCTCGGATTCGGGCAAATCACCGATTGGGCCGGACAGCACGATCTCACCCCGATCCATCACCACCACGTCGTCGGCGAGGTCGCGGGCGAACTCGTAATACTGCTCGACCAGCAGGATCGCCATGTCGCCGCGCTGGCGCAGGAAGACGATGGCGCGGCCGATGTCCTTGATCACCGAAGGCTGGATGCCTTCGGTCGGCTCGTCGAGGACCAGCAACTTGGGCCGCATGGTGAGTGCGCGACCGATGGCGAGTTGCTGCTGCTGGCCGCCGGAAAGATCGCCGCCGCGGCGCTTCAGCATCGAGGCGAGCACCGGGAAGAGCTCGAACACCTCGTCGGGAATCTTGCGCTGGTCGCGGCCGACCGGTGCGAAGCCGGTCTCGAGGTTCTCCTTCACCGTCAGCAGCGGAAAGATCTCGCGGCCCTGCGGCACCAGCGCCACGCCGCGCCACGCCCGCTCGAAGGGCGGCAGCTTCGAGACGTCCTGGCCATCAAGCGCAATCGAACCTGAGGCGATCGGCTGGAGACCGACGATGGCACGCAGCAGGCTGGTCTTGCCCACACCGTTGCGCCCCAGCAGGCAGGTCACCTTGCCGATTGTCGCCGACAGCGAGACGGACCGCAGCGCCTGAGCGGCGCCGTAGAAGAGGTTGACGTCCTGGACCGCAAGCATCGTCATCGCCCGAGATAGACTTCGACGACACGCTGATCGGCGCTGACCTGGTCGAGCGTGCCCTCGGCCAGCATCGAACCCTCGTGCAGCACCGTCACCTTGACGTCGAGAGCGCGCACGAAGCTCATGTCGTGCTCGACCACTACGACCGAGTGCGTCTTGTTGATCTCGCGCAACACCTGCGCCGTCGTCTCGGTCTCGACATCGGTCATCCCGGCCACCGGTTCGTCGACCAGCAGAAGCTTGGGATCCTGGGCCAGCAACATGCCGATCTCCAACCATTGCTTCTGGCCGTGACTGAGGCGCGCGCCCAGCATGTGCTGCTGCTCCTCCATGCGGATGATGGAAAGGATCTCCGCCAAGCGGTCGTTCTCCGCCCGGGTCGGCATGGCGAGCAGGAGACGATACCAGTTGCGCAGGCCGGAGAGCGCCAGCAGCAGGTTGTCGCGCACGGTGTGGTTCTCGAACACGGTGGGCTTCTGGAACTTCCGTCCGATGCCGAGCGTGGCGATGTCGGCTTCGTCGAGCTTGGTGAGATCGGCCCTGCCGTCGAACACGACCTCGCCCGAATCGGGCCGGGTCTTGCCGGTGACCACGTCCATCATCGTGGTCTTGCCGGCGCCGTTGGGGCCGATGATGGCCCGCATCTCGCCCGGCTCGACCAGCAGCGAGAGGTTGTTCAGTGCCTTGAATCCGTCGAACGACACGGTGACACCGCTGAGATAGAGCAGCGCCGACGTGCTTCGCATGCTGGTGTCGGTCATGTCGGCGCCCTCGCCTTCTTCGCCTGCGAGCGCGCCTTGATCTGGCCCCACAGGCCGACCACGCCCTTGGGCAGCAGCAAGGTGACAACGATGAAGAGCGCGCCAAGCGCGAACAGCCAGACCTCGGGCAGCGCGCCGGTGAGCCAAGTCTTGCCGAAGTTCACGATGAAGGCACCGATGACCGGCCCGATCAGCGTGCCGCGGCCGCCGACCGCGACCCAGAGCACGGCCTCGATGGAATTGGCGGGGGAGAATTCGCTGGGGTTGATGATGCCGACCTGCGGCACATAGAGCGCGCCTGCGATGCCGGCCATGGCGGCCGAGAACACAAAGACGAAAAGCTTGTAGCCCTCGACCCGGTAGCCGAGAAAGCGCATGCGACTCTCGGCGTCACGCACCGCGGTCAACGCCTTGCCGAAGCGAGATCCGACGATCGCCGCCGACACGATGAGCCCCAGCGCCAGCGTGAGGGCCGAAGCGAAGCAGAGCACGGCGCGCGTACTGTCGGCCTGCACGGAAAAACCCAGGATCTCCTTGAAGTCGGTCATGCCGTTGTTGCCGCCCAGGCCCATGTCGTTCCTGAAGAACGCCAGCATGAGCGCGAAGGTCATCGCCTGGGTGATGATCGAGAGATAGACACCGGTGACGCGGCTACGGAAGGCGAACCAGCCCAGCGCAAAAGCCAGAATACTCGGCACCAGTACCGCCATGAGCATGGCGAATCCGAAGTTGTCGAAGCCGTACCAGAACCAGGGCAGTTGCTTGTAGTTCAGGAATACCATGAAGTCGGGCAGAAGCGGATTGCCGTAGACGCCGCGACTGCCGATCTGGCGCATCAGGTACATGCCCATGCAGTAGCCGCCGAGCGCGAAGAAGGCGCCGTGACCGAGCGAGAGGATGCCACAGAAGCCCCACACCAGATCGACCGCCAGCGCCAGCAGGGCGAAGCTGAGGTATTTGCCGATCAATTGCAGCAGCCAGGCCGGCACGTGAAACGGGCTGCCGGGCGGCATCAACTGGTTGAGCAAAGGCAGCGCGACGCCGACCGCCAGCACCAGCAGCACGAAGAGGCGTAGACTCCGGTTCATGCCCTGGAGCAGGAAACGCGTGATCATTCGACGGACTTCATTCGACGGACTTCATTCGACGGAGCGGCCCTTCAGCGCGAACAGGCCGCGCGGCCGGCGCTGGATGAACAGGATGATGAACACCAACACCAGGATCTTGCCCAGCACCGCGCCGGCATAGGGCTCCAGGAACTTGTTGATCACGCCCAGCGTCAGCGCGCCGATCAGCGTGCCGAACAGATTGCCGACCCCGCCGAACACCACGACCATGAACGAATCGATGATGTAGCCTTGGCCGAGGTTGGGGCTGACGTTGTCGATCTGGCTGAGCGCCACACCGGCGAGGCCGGCGATCCCCGAGCCCAAGCCGAACGTCAGGGCATCGACCCGCGGCGTGCGGATGCCCATGGCCGAAGCCATCGGCCGGTTCTGGGTGACGGCACGCATGTTGAGGCCGAGCGGCGTCTTGCGCAGCAGCAGGATGAGCGCCAGGAACACCATGAGCGAGAACACGACGATCCACAGCCGGCCGTAGGTAATGTTGAGCTGGCCGACCTGGAAGGCCCCGGACATCCACGACGGCGCGCCGACCTCGCGGTTGGACGAGCCGAAGATCGAGCGCACGGCCTGCTGCAACACCAGCGACAGGCCCCAGGTGGCGAGCAGGGTGTCGAGCGGACGACCATAGAGGAAGCGGATGATGCCGCGCTCGATCAGGATGCCGACCCCGCCCGCAACTGCGAAGGCGAGCGGCAACGCGATCAGCAGCGAAGCGTCGAACAGATGCGGCGCCGAGGTGCGGATAACGTCCTGCACGACGAAGGTCGTATAGGCGCCCAACATCACCATCTCGCCATGCGCCATGTTGATGACGCCCATGGTGCCGAAGGTGATGGCGAGTCCGATCGCCGCCAGCAGCAGGACAGAACCGAGCGATATGCCGTACCAGATGTTCTGCACCGCCCCCCAGGCGGCAAGCCTCTGGCGGATGGCATCGGCGGCGGCGGCAGCGGCCGCCTTGACCTCAGCGTCGGATGCCGACGAAGCCGTTGCGGCCAGAACGCCCAGTGCGTCACGATCGCCACGTTCGCGCACCAGCGCGTCGGCCTCGAGCTTCTGCGGTGCCGGAGCATCTGAGCCGAGCACGATGGCAGCACGCGCCTCGCTCATCGAGCGCTTGATACGGGGATCCTTCTCGGCGGCAAGAGCTTCGTCCAGGGCCGCGAGCGCCGTTGCGTCGCGGCGCGTGAACAGCGAGTCGGCTGCCTCGGCGCGGACCCGCGGATTGGGGCTCATCAGGGTGAGCGAGCCGACGGCAGCCTCGATGACGCCGCGCAGCCGATTGTTGACCCGCACGCGGTCGAGTTCCGCCTCAGTGGCGCTGCCAGCCGGCTTTCCGGATATCGCCTCGGTCAAGGCGAGCTGATTGCCATCGGGCTTGCCGATCAGCACGAGGTTGTCGGATTTGCGAACGAAGAGCCGGCCGGCGCCCAGGGCCTCGAGGATCGGCGCGGCACGTGGTTCGCCCGACGCTGCCAGTGCCCCGATCGCCGTCTCACGATCACCGAAGCCCCCGGCGGTAAGGTTGCCCACGAGAGTCGGCAGATCGGCAGCGAAGGCCGTGGCGGCGATCAGCACCGAGGCCAGTGCCGACAACAGCGTCGCGAGCGTACGCAGGAAAAGCATGATTGAGAATTAACCCGGAGATGGGAACGGGGCGACTCGAAAGTCGCCCCGCCCTGTGAGTTGGTTGTTGCTGAGACTAGGGCCCTACTTGCCCTTGCCGCCGCACTTGCCTGTGGCAACGTTGAAATTGCCGCAGTTCATCGGCTTGCGCCAATCGGCGATCAGGTCTTTGGAATCGGGCAGGTAGTCGGACCATTCGTCGCCGACGACAAGGGGGGTGGCCGACACGACGTCGAACTGACCGTTGCCCTGGATCTCGCCGATCAGCACCGGCTTGGTGATGTGGTGGTTCGGCATCATGGCCGAGAGGCCGCCCGTCAGGTTCGGCACCGCGATGCCGATCATGGCGTCGATGACGGCGTCGGGGTCGGTCGTACCGGCCTTCTTCACCGCCTCGACCCACATGTTGAAGCCGATCACATGGGCTTCCATGGGGTCGTTCGTCACCCGCTTCGGATTCTTGGTGAAGGTCTGCCACGTCTTGATGAAGGCCTCGTTGGCCGGGTTCTTCACCGACTGGAAGTAGTTCCAGGCAGCGAGATGGCCGATCAGCGGCTTGGTGTCGATGCCGGCGAGTTCTTCCTCACCAACCGAGAAGGCGACGACCGAGATGTCCTTGGCCTTGATGCCCTGGTTGCCGAGCTCCTTGTAGAACGGAACGTTGGCGTCGCCGTTGATGGTCGACACGACGGCAGTCTTCTTGCCAGTCGAGCCGAACTTCTTGATGTCGGCAACGATCGACTGCCAGTCGGAATGACCGAACGGCGTATAGTTGATCAGGATGTCTTCCTGCTTGACGCCCTTCTGCTTGAGATAGGCTTCGAGGATCTTGTTGGTCGTGCGCGGATAGACGTAGTCCGTGCCGGCCAGGACCCAGCGCTGCACCTTCTCGTTGGCCATCAGGTAGTCGACGGCGGGGATCGCCTGCTGGTTCGGAGCGGCGCCGGTGTAGAACACGTTGCGCGAGCTCTCTTCGCCTTCGTACTGCACCGGGTAGAAGAGGATACCGTTCAGTTCCTCGAACACCGGCAGCACCGACTTGCGGCTGACCGAGGTCCAGCAGCCGAACACCACGGCGACCTTGTCCTTCTGCAGCAGTTCGCGAGCCTTCTCGGCAAACAGCGGCCAGTTCGACGCCGGATCGACGACGACTGCCTCAAGCTTGCGGCCCAGCAAGCCGCCCTTCTTGTTCTGCTCCTCGATCAGCATCAGCATGACGTCCTTCAGGGTCGTCTCGCTGATTGCCATCGTGCCTGATAGCGAATGCAGAATGCCGACCTTGATCGGCGCCCCTTGGGCGAACGCGCTGCCCACCGCTCCGGCCAGGAGGCCGGCGGCGACCAGTCCCGTCCGCATCATTGATCCAAATTTCATCCCGCTCTCCATGTTGTCGTAACGGACACCCCCGCCCGCAAACCATGGAAAGCGAATGCCGTGCCAAACTCCCCGTCCGGCCCCAAAAAACTCCTACTGCGTGATCAAGGCGAGGGCGCCACCGGCCACCACGACGCCACCAAGAGCCCTCAAACCGAGGTTTCCGCCCCGTCGCAGCATCACCCGGCCCAGTCCAAATCCGACGGCCTGCAGCAGGGCCGTCGCGATAAGAAACCCCAATACATAGACTCCGGCCGCCTTGACCGGCGCTTCCAGCGCGTGGGCGTAACCATGGAACACGGCAAAAAGCCCCACCACGGTCATGGCGCCGATCATCGGCATCCGTACGGAAGCCAGGACGAGTCCGCCAACGACGAAAACCGAAGCGATGATTGCTGCCTCCGCAAAGGGCAATTTTATGCCTGAAAATGCGGCAATTGCGCCAGCGGCCATCATGATCGTGAATGCCGCCGGCACGAGAAAGCCTGACGCGGGCTTCCGCGTGGCCAGCAAGGCGGCCCACAGGCCGACACCGACCATCGCCAGCAGGTGATCGATCCCGGTGAACGGATGGAGAAATCCGGAAGCCTCGTGGCCGGGATGAGCCGACGCGGGGCCTGCCAGAGAAAACAACGCGGCAGCCAGGAAAATCGTGCGTAGCATAAATCTCTCCTCTTTCCGTTTCCCTTGGCGTCAGCGCGCCGGCAGGCCGCCCTGACGCACGATGAAGGCGGCGACGTCGGCGACGCCCTTGTGCTCTTTAAGGTTCGAGAAAATGAACGGCCTCGCGCCGCGCATTTTGCGTGCGTCGCGGTCCATCACGTCGAGGTTGGCACCGACCAGCGGCGCAAGGTCGATCTTGTTGATCACCAGCAGGTCCGAGCGGGTGATCCCGGGACCACCCTTGCGTGGAATCTTCTCTCCCGCCGCCACGTCGATGACGTAGATCGTGATATCGGCCAGTTCGGGCGAGAACGTAGCGGCGAGATTGTCGCCGCCGGACTCGACGAAAACGATCTCAAGCTTCGGCCATTTGCGCACGATATCCGCAACGGCGGCGAGGTTGATCGAGGCGTCCTCGCGGATCGCGGTATGTGGACAGCCGCCGGTCTCGACGCCGACGATCCGATCGGGTGTCAATGCGCCGGCACGCGTCAGGAACTCGGCGTCTTCCTTGGTGTAGATGTCGTTGGTGACCACGGCGATGTCGTAACCATCGCGCATGCTCTTGCACAGACGCTCGATCAGGGCGGTCTTGCCCGACCCAACCGGACCGCCGACGCCCACCCGCAGGGGACCACGCGCACTCATCGTTCCATCTCTCCAGCCAGCAGCGCGAGATAGCCCACGCCGAACAACAGGCAGTAAGGCGAATAGTACCGCTTGTCGCGCATGGCAAACGGCTCGTCGCGAAAATGGCCGCGCCAGCGCGGACTGTATCCTGCCCAGCCGCGCGCGACGAAGACCCCGGCAATCGCAAAGGTGCCTGTCAGCGCAACCGGCTCCGATCCGCGGCCGAGCACGTACCATGGCCACATCGCCACCAGTGCCAGCACCGCGGCAACGGCAAAGCATTGCCACGGCGGTGGCATCCGCCGCCGGCCATCTCCGACGACGCCGCGCGCCAGCGCTTCCTCGTTCGCCTCGGGCCAATGACTGCCCATGCCCCACAGCGCATGCACGACGGCAATGGCCCCGACACCGGCGAACAACAGCAGGGCCAACGCCGTATTCACGAGCGAAACAGCCGCGTGTACTGCGTTTCGTGGCGCAGCGAACACCAGTCGAGCAGCGGCGTTGCGGTGCCGATCTCGTCGAGCGAAGCCGCCGCCACCGCAGCTTCGGCGGTCCGCTGGACCGCAGACTCCAACGCCGCCAACGCAAGCTGGCCATCGGTCTGGCCGAGTGGTACGGCGCGCACCGCCGCCGAAATCAGGTTGGCGGTGAAGGCGTGCAGGTAGCCGCCAAGGACTGCCCCAAGCGCGATGCCGTGCGCGGCCGCCGCGAGCGCCACCGCCACCGGCAGCGCAAGCTCGCCACCGCATCGCTCATGCCCGGTATCGAGGGCGGGGTGCGGCCAGGCCGTCCGGGTGATGGATAGAAACGAGCCGCCCTGCTGGCGCGACTCCAGCGCCATTTCGGACGTACCTCGCCAGGCTGCCGCACGTTCGGCGACGGCATCGAACGTCGGCCAATCGCCGGCATCGACTGCGCGCCACGCCGCGGCGAACAATGCTCCGTCTACCAGACCGGTGCCACGCTCAAGCACACTTTCCAGCCAGGCGATCAGCGAGACGCGATCGGTGATGAGGCCTTCCTCGACCGCCGTTTCGACGCCGTGACTGTAGCTGAAGGCGCCGACCGGATAGGCCGGCGACAGCCAGGCGAGCAGCCGGTAGAGCGGATCACCCCCGGCCTCAGCCATGGCGCTGATCGTGGACATGGCCGTGAGGGTGGCCGAGGTCGTGATTGTGCTGGCCGTAGGCGCCGCCTTCGGGATCGAACGGTGCGCGCACGGCGCGGACCTCGGCGCCAAGGCCCTTCAGCATATCGACGATCACATGATCGTCACGGATCAGGATACGGTCGGCATCGATCTGGGCGGGCAGATGGCGGTTTCCGAGATGCCAGGCAATCCGCGCGAAAGCCGCCGCATCACGCCCGCGGATTTCGACCAGATTCTCCTCGGCGGCCTTGACCTCGACGAAGCCGCCGTCCTCAAGTCTGAGACCGTCGCCGCCGCGCAGTACAACGGGCTCGGTGAGATCAAGCAGGAAGTCGAGGCCGCCATCGCCCAGCATGCGCAGGCGACGACGGTAGCGGTCGTCGAACAGCAAGGTGACGGTGTCGGTGCGATCCGGCGTGGGCCACTGGCCGGCACGCACGACTTCAAGGGCGCGCTTCATGATCAGAACAGGAAATACCGTTGCGCCATCGGCAGCACCGTCGCGGGCTCGCAGGTCAGCAATTCCCCGTCGGCACGCACTTCGTAGGTCTCGGGATCGACCTCGATCCGGGGGCAGAGCGCATTGTGCACCATGTCCTTCTTACCGATCTTGCGGGTGCCGTTGACGGCCAGCAACGGCCGGGAGAGGCCCCATTTCTTGGCCACATTCTTGGCGAGCGCGGCCTGCGAGACGAACAGGGCTGGGCTCATGACCAGGCTCCGGCCGAAAGCGCCGAACATCGGCCGGTAGTGAACCGGCTGCGGCGTCGGGATCGAGGCGTTGGGATCGCCCATCGGCGCCGCCACGATCGAGCCACCGATCAGCACCATGTCGGGCTTGGCGCCGAAGAAGGCTGGCGCCCACATCACCAGATCGGCGCGCTTGCCGACTTCCACCGACCCGACGTGCCCGGCGATGCCGTGGGCGATCGCGGGATTGATGGTGTACTTGGCGACGTAGCGTTTGACGCGGACATTGTCGTTGTCGCCTGTCTCCTCCTTCAGCCGCCCGCGCTGCTTCCTCATCTTGTCGGCGGTCTGCCAGGTGCGGATAACCACTTCGCCGACCCGGCCCATCGCCTGGCTGTCGGACGCCATCATCGAGAAGGCGCCGAGGTCATGCAGGATATCCTCTGCGGCGATGGTCTCGCGGCGGATGCGGCTTTCGGCGAAGGCGACGTCCTCTGGAATGCGGGCATCGAGATGATGGCAGACCATCAGCATGTCGAGATGCTCGTCCACGGTGTTCACCGTGTAGGGCATGGTGGGATTGGTCGAACTCGGCAGTACGTTCTTCTCGCCGCAGAGCCGGATGATGTCGGGCGCGTGCCCGCCGCCTGCGCCCTCGGTATGGAACGTGGCGATGGCGCGGCCCTTGAAGGCCGCCCGCGTCGTCTCGACGAAGCCCGATTCGTTCAGGGTGTCGGTATGGATCGCCACCTGCACGTCGAAGCGGTCGGCCACGGTGAGGCAATTGTCGATCGCCGCCGGCGTGGTGCCCCAGTCCTCATGCAGCTTCAGCCCGCAGGCGCCAGCCTCGATCTGCTCTTTGAGCCCGGCCGGCTTGCTGGTGTTGCCCTTGCCGAAGAAGCCGAGGTTCATCGGCAGCCCCTCGGCCGCCTGCAGCATGCGGCCCATGTGCCACGGCCCGGGCGTTACGGTTGTGGCGAGCGTGCCGTGGGCCGGACCGGTGCCGCCGCCCAGCATCGTCGTGATGCCGCTGTAGAGCGCATCGTCGATCTGTTGCGGGGCGATAAAGTGGATGTGGCAGTCGACGCCGCCCGCCGTGATGATCTTGCCCTCTCCCGCAATCGCCTCGGTGCCGGGGCCGATGATGATATCGACGCCTGGCTGGATATCGGGGTTGCCGGCCTTGCCGATGGCGACGATCAGCCCACCCTTGAATGCAAGCGTA
>FLOH01001398.1_pt1 | contig 37939 bp, 33 predicted proteins | sample 756751 | NCBI WGS metagenome assembly FLOH01 (sample SAMEA4026879, study PRJEB14308) | marine metagenome | biome: coastal water; material: water | depth 74 m
CACAAACAGACCCTAGCTTACCTGGATTGAAGAGCAGCTTGGGATCAAGCGCACGTTTCAGATCACTCAAGACCTGGTGTCCCGCATTCAGTTCTTGACCGATCCACTTGTCTCGAAAGTAGCCAATACCATGATGATGGCTGATGGTGCCGCCCATTTCGAGGCAAAGGCCCATCACAATGTCCCATATATCCGAATGCATGGGCAAAGCGTCTTCATCCGGCATGGCAGGAAACTTCGTCGTCATATACATACAGGCACCATCTGAATACGCGTGGGACCAGTGAGCGCTTAACTGAACCACGGGGTATTTTTCCACCACCGTTGCATGGATTCTGTCGTACATGACTGCGAGCCTGGACCAGGGCGCGGCAATCTCAATCGTGTCATAAAAGCCGCCCGCATCAACAAATGCATCCGAGTGGGATTCAAAGCGAACCATCTTCCATCGCCTTATTGGCTGATCATCCAATATCACGCCGCCATGTTTCTCGAATATTTTGTGGGCTTCTTCGAATTCCGATTCAGCAACGGCGCGACGACCGATGAATTCGAACATGCATATAACCGAGTTGGAACCAATGGGGAGATCATCCTGTCCCCACCGTTCGCTTTCACCCTGATCATAAAGCCGGGCCAGCGATGGCTTGAGTTCTGCCTGCATGACGTCGCGAATGGCATTCAGGCCTTCCTCAATGCCAGGGAATGCAACGACCCCCTCAATCTCGTGTTCCGGGAGCCGCCAGATTTTCATGGTTAACTCGACGATGAGTCCAAGTGTCCCCTCTGAACCAATAAACAACTCAATCAGGCTTGGCCCCACAGAGCGCCGCGGCACATGGCGGACTTCCAACAGTTCGCCTGAGGGAAGCACCACCTTCATACCGACAATCATGTTTTCGATGTTGCCGTAGCGTGACGACGATTGCCCGGACCCTCTACAGGCAGCCCATCCCCCCACCGTCGATAAGTCCATGGACTGCGGATAATGCCCACATGTAAATCCTGCATCACACAACGCGGATTCCAGGACCCGGCCATTTGTTCCTGCCTCCATGCGCACGACGCAGTTGCTCTCGTCGATATCGAGAATTTTGTTCATCCGGTTCGTTGCGATGATCAGTTCCCCGTTGAACGGCACCGTTCCACCAAGAACGCCGGAACCGCTACCGTAGGGGATGACCGATAACTTCTGCTCTGCGGCAAACCGAACCACTTGCTGTATTTCGTCAGACGATCTTGGCTCAACAACCGCGCTCGGTAACGTCCCGGTCAGTTGCTTCGACCGATAGCGGAAGCGACCGAACGGCAATCTGTCCCTGCTGTGTTCAACACGGGTTTCAAAATCTGACCGGACATGTGACGAACCGAGCATTGTCTCCAATGCCTGTAGCCAGGGAGGGGGCGGATTGGAAGCCTCCGCTGACTGTGCGCTTTCGATAGAAATAGCTGCTGAAAGGGCCGCACCCTGGTGTAATTCCAATATTCATGCTCCAGAACAAAAATTACTAAATCGTTTTACCAATTCAGTAAACAGCTTTTCCATCTTTCATGTCAATAGGCTTGCTGATCAATTCGTAATGCAGGGGACGGTCAGGCCAATGGCTCGTTTACCTTAGCGGTGCTGTGGACGCCCGCTCTATGATTTCGACATCCTCCAGTGTATTGCCCGCAAGTTCCCCCTTGCCCTCGATATAGTCTATGAGGGATGTTGCCGCCTGATATCCCATGGTATCGAGCGGAGTGCGGACCGTTGTCAGTGGAGGCGCTAGTATCTCTGCGATCGACCCATCATTGAACCCAATGACCGACATGTCTTCGGGGATCCTGATCCCTTCTTCCCTTAGCACGCTCATGGCACCCGCCGCGACCAGCAAAGTCGATGCGAAAATTGCGGTTGGCGGCTTGATTCCGGAATCCAGAAGTGCTCGGGCTGCGTTCGCTCCGCCCACTTGGGTATACCCTGCCTCGACCACGAGGCTCTCATCAAACGGAAGGTCGGCGCGCTGTAAACCATCCTTATAGCCAACCAGGCGGCATTTGGAATTATACCGATGGGGAGAGCCAGATAGATGAGCAATTCGGCGATGCCCCAAGGAGACGAGATACTCTACAGCTTTTTGCGCGCCGCCGTGATCATTGATCACCACAAAATGCTTCACGCCTTTCGCTTTGCGGTTTACCAGCACGAACGGGGTCTCGAGCTTGTTCAGTGCCATAACGCCGCCTTTTTCGTCCTGAAGGGTCGCAACGATAAGGCCATCGACCCTGTTCAATTGCACAAGGCGTTCATAGATCGAGGTTTCAGACATTCCGATATCGCGGTGCGCAATGAGCATAGAGTAACCTCGTTCGGCGGCAGCGCGCTCGGCACCGAGAATAATTCTGGCATGGACGGGATTATCAAGTTCAGGAACGACAATTCCCAGTGAGAACGTTCGCGATATACGCAGCCCACGGGCGACGGGATTTGGCTTATAGTTGAGTTTCAGCGCCGCATCGGTAATTCGTTTCCGTGTTTCGTCCCTTACGACAAATGTCTTATCGTTGCTCATAACCCGTGAAACAGCAGCCAGGGAAACACCTGCGAGTTTCGCAACATCCGATATGGTTGGTGAACGCCGTTTGTTTTTCAAAATTGATGAGCCTTTTAAAATTGGATCATATGAGCAAATCCGTTCTGGAAACAGTGTATTAGTGGGAATGTTTAGGGCAACCGTTCGGTACGAGAAGCGATTTCCATCCGGTTCCGGCAAACGACAAGTCGGTTTGAATCCAGTTGACAAACTATCGTGCATCTTTGATGATATTTTAGTAAATCGTTTTAGTGTTTTCAAGACTGGCACAGATCATAGGTCAATTGAAGTATTGTAAGGGCCAAATGAATGGTCGAGAAAGAATTTGATTTCATCGTGATTGGTTCTGGTTCGGCGGGTAGCGTATTGGCGAGCCGTCTGAGCGAGGACCCCGCCAACAATGTCCTCGTCCTGGAGTACGGTGGGCGGGATAACAGTATTTTCATCCAAATGCCGACCGCTTGCTATTTGCCGATGAAAAGCAAGCGGTTTGACTGGGGGTTTATGACAGAACCCGAGCCCGGTCTCAATGGTCGTACCATTCATCAGGCACGTGGCAAAGTCATTGGGGGTACCTCATCCATTAACGGCATGTGTTACGTGCGGGGACATGCGGGAGATTTCAATCAGTGGGAGGAACTCGGTGCCAAAGGCTGGGCCTATCGCGATTGCCTGCCATATTTCCGCCGTGCCGAGACCTGCCAATATGGGGAAGATTCCTATCGGGGAGGTGATGGCCCACTGCATACGTGCAATGGTAACAATATGGAAAACCCCCTCCATGGGGCTTTCATCGCGGGAGGCAGGCAGGCGGGTTATCTGCAGTCCGACGACGTTAACGGTTATCAGCAGGAAGGTTTTGGTCGCATGGACCTGACCATCAAGAATGGGGTTCGATCCTCCACGGCGAACGCCTATCTCAAACCTGCCATGACCCGGTCCAATCTCAAGGTTGAGATGCATGCTCTTACCCATCGCATCCTGATTGATGGTAAGAAAGCTGTCGGCGTGGAGTACGTGAAAAATGGAATCCGCATGCGGGCAAAGGCTCGCCGAGAAGTCGTTTTATGCGCAGGGCCGATAAACTCACCGAAGCTACTGATGCTTTCAGGGGTTGGAAATTCATCCCAACTCAAGGAGCACGGCATTGAGACCGTTCATCACCTGCCGGGCGTGGGAGAGAACCTGCAGGACCATCTGGGTGTCTCACTACACTATGACTGTCCGCTGCCGATCACGCTAAATGGCAAGCTGGATCCGTATTCAAAGTTGATGATCGGTTTGCGCTGGGTTCTTTTTAAAAATGGACTGGGTGCGACACCACACTACGAATCGAATGGATATATCCGCAGCAAACCCGGCGTCCCGTTTCCCGATATTCAGTATCATTTTATGGCGGTAGCCGCGCTTTTCGATGGCTCCAGCACCTACAAAGGCCATGGGTTTCATGCGTTCATGAGTCATGGAAAACCCTTTAGCCGCGGCAACGTGACACTGCGTTCGAGTGATCCAAACGATCCACCAAAAATTTTCTTTAACTATCTCGATCACGAAGAAGACATACTGGCCCTGAGACGAGGCGCAAGGTTGACCAGAGAAATCATCAGTCAACCTGCGTTTGACCCTTACCGGGGGCCTGAAATACGACCTGGTATCGAGGTTGCGACCGATGATGAACTTGACGCGTGGATCGCCAACAACGCGGGGACATCCTATCACCCGAGCGGAACCTGCAAAATGGGTGTTGATAATATGGCCGTTGTTGATGCTCAAACCCGGGTCCATGGAATTGCCAGTCTGCGGATTGTGGATTCCTCAATCATGCCCGTTATCACAAACGCCAATCTGAATGCGCCGACGATCATGATCGGCGAAAAAGCCGCAGACATGATCCTTGGCAAAGCCCACCTGCCGTCTGCGAATACGCCCAGTTTCTATGCCGACGGATGGGAAACGAACCAGCGAACTGGGTCACCGGAACGCGAACATGCCCCACAATAGTTCTCCGGTGCCGGCAACGCCAAGCGGCGCTTTTGCCTATGATTTCGCCACAGGGAATACGAACCCGCAATCCTTTCCTGCGGACGGTTTTGCCGATGCGGCAGCCCGGGTTATTCCAACCATGTCAATACTACTCAATCGTTATCCGGGAAAGTACGGTCACGAAGGGTTACGCCGTCTCATGGCGGAACGCGAATACGAGCGTGAAGGCATTCACATCGACCCGGATCACATTATTCTGACCAATGGCTCCATGCAGGCCATCACCCTTGTTGCGCAGGCTTTGTGTCAGGGTGATCAAAGCCTGATTGTAATGGAAGAGTATTGTTATCCAGGTTCCATCAATGCATTCAGGACCATGGGAATCGAGATGGTTGGTATCCCGGTGGACGATAAGGGAATGCGAACGGATGCCCTGGCCGACACACTTGAGAAATTGGCCAAAGAAGGTCGCCTCCCCCGATTTATCTATACGCTGGCAACCTACCAAAACCCCACCGGCGCGGTCATGCCGCGCGACCGGCGAATGCAGCTCATCAAGCTGGCACACCAGTATGATTGTATTATCGTCGAGGATAACTGCTACGCAGATGTCCACTTCGATGGTGAGAAGCCGCCAGCATTCTATGCCTTGGACAATGATCCGCGGCACATCTATCTGTGTTCCCTTTCGAAGATCTTCGCACCCGGCGTTCGTTTGGGATATCTGACGGCTGCGCCTGAGATGCTGGAACGGATACTTGCCCAGCGCCACGATGCCGGGCCCAATACACTGGCTGCCGCCATCACCGATGAATACCTGCGGGATCGACTGTGGCAGCATGTGAATATGGCGAATGCGGCACTGAAGAAAAAACGCGATACAATGCTCGGTGCATTGAGTGAACACACCGGGAATCTTTGTTCCTTCACCCGACCGGTCGGTGGATTGTTCATCTGGCTGCAACTCGCCGACGATATTGATCCCATTCGCTTGCTGGAAATTGCCAATGAAAACTCGGTCAATTTTTTGCCCGGAGCGAATTTCCATGTTCACGGGAAAGCAGGCCCTTATTTGAGGTTGGCCTTTGGATTTCCAACAATTGAGGAAATTGAAACCGGGATTGCCCGCCTTGCTGATAGCATGCGAGCAGCGCGTCGAAGTCAATAAATAGACCCGAACGAAAGGGAAGGAGAACGCTATGCTGTCACCGGATGGACGCGTCATCATGATTGCGGGAGCTAGTGGAGGGATAAGCAGAGGAATTGCTACTTGCCTCTACAATAAAGGATACACATTGAGCCTCGGTGCCCGAGATACAGGAAAACTTGAAGGCATGATTTCTGATTGGGATGCATCCAGGATCATGGCGCATTCCTACGAGGCGACTGACCCCGAGAACAATGCAACCTGGGTACAGGCCACTGTTGATCAGTACGGACGCATTGATGGCCTGGTCAATGGTGCCGGCATGGGTGGTATGGTCAATCTGGAAGACGATAACGAAGAAGTTTTTGATGCTCTTTGGGCCGTCAACACAAAAGGCCCCATGCGCATGATCCGTCTAGCACTGCCGCATCTCAGAGCCTGCGGGAACGGGCGTATCATCAATGTTTCGTCATTGTCGGGAAAACGAGTGACCAATGACGGGACCGGTTACGCGTTGAGTAAATTCGCCCTCATGGCCGTGACCCATGCGACAAGGCGGGCTGGATGGGAAGACGGTGTGCGCACCACGGCATTGTGCCCCAGCTGGGTCAATACGGACATGGCAGCGCGGGCCGAGGGGATAACCCAGGAGGAAATGATCTAACCCGAGGACCTCGCCGAACTCGCCGCAACCGTCATCGCGTTGCCCAATAATGCTGTGATTGCAGAATTGTTGGTCAACTGTTCTCTCGGTGATTTGTTTTAGGTGCCAGGGAATCATTATGTCGTCTGGTCATGTCACGGTCATAGGTGCGGGAATTGTCGGCGCTTGCACCGCTCGTTTTCTTCAGCGGTTCGGGCACGATGTCACGCTCGTGGATCGTGAGGATCCGGGCATGGGGTGCTCATTCGGAAACTCTGGTGCCATCCTCACACGCGAAGCTTCGACCCAATTGCCCGGGCCTCGGCTGTTACGGCAGGTTCCCAAAATGCTCTTTGATCGGGATGCAACTCTGGTTATCCGCTGGCGATATATGCTCCGGATGATGCCTTGGCTGTCGGCGTTTCTCTTTGGATGCACCGGCGTACAACAGCACCGCACCGCACAGGCCATGGCATCACTCCTCTCGGGAACGACGGGGGCCTATGATGCTCTTGTGAAAGGGACATCTGCAGACGAGTTGATTCGTAGAAACGGTGCCCTCGGGATATCGCGTACCAACGAATGGTTCGCGGCGGATGGCTGGCGGCGCGAGTTGAACGCCTCACTTGGGGCAGAAATGCAGGAACTCGCGCCGGATGAAATTCGGCAAATGGAACCCGCCCTGTCAAATGAGGTTCGGCGTGCCATGTATTATCCGAAGGCATATGGCGCAACTGATCCTGCGCTGTTGACGCGCAGGATCGTTGACGGGATTGTGGCCCAGGGCGGAAATTTCGTGAAAGCCGAGGTCCATGGAATCGGCATCGAAAACGGCCGCCCTACAACCGTGACGACGGATCGGTCCGAACTGAAAGTAGACCGTCTTGTGATTGCCGCCGGTGCTTATTCACACCGAATTGCACGAATGATGGGAATCCGGGTACTGTTAGATACCGAACGTGGCTACCATGCGGATATCGATAATATCGATACAGGCCTGACACGGACACTCCTTCATGGTGAACACGCCATTGCCGTCAACCCGAGCCCAAACGGTGTGCGGATCGCCGGGACCGTTGAGTTCGGAGGTCTCGATGCGCCACCTAACGATGATCGCGCGCGCGCCGTTTGGCGCAGAGGCCGCACAGTGCTTAAAAAGTTACAGGGCATCGAATCGCCGAAAATGACCTTTTGGATGGGCTGTCGGCCGACCATGCCGGACTACCGGCCTGTGATCGGGGCGGCTCCCGGTGTCACCAACTGCTGGTTCGCCTTTGGTCATCAGCATCTGGGAATGACGCTCGCGGCCAGAACGGGAGAAATTCTCGTCGATCTGGTTGGAGGCCGTGATCCGGGTATCGACCTTGAGCCATTCAGAGCTGATCGATTTTAGGATATACCGACCACAGAATTCCAACTACGAACACTTACAAAGGGAGACCAGCAATGTCATGTTGCCACTACTACGCACCAAGCACTGGTGGTGATACTGCCTTTTCCGTCGACACCAATGCCATCACCTTTGGAAAAGGGTGCCTCAGGGAGGCGGGTGATCATGCGAAAGCGTCCGGCATTAAACGGATTGCTCTGTTTACAGACAACGAGTTGGTTAAACTTCCGCATTTCAGGATCGTCAAAAGCTCATTGCTTGATGCCGGCCTCGATGTTGTTGTCTATGACGAAACCAGGGTAGAGCCGACCGATGTATCCTTCAAGGCGGCCAGCCAGTTCGCCGTTGAGGGTAAATTCGATGGCTTTATCTCGGTTGGCGGTGGATCGGTCATCGATACATGCAAGGCCGCAAATCTGTACTCATCCTGCCCGGCGGAATTCCTAACCTACGTGAATGCCCCTATCGGTGGAGGGCAACAGCCGAATGGCCCGCTGAAACCTCACATCGCGTGCCCCACCACATCTGGCACCGGCAGTGAATGCACAGGTATTGCCGTTTTTGATTTGCTGGAGATGAAAGCGAAGACGGGCATCGTATCCAGACAATTGCGGCCAACCCGTGCGCTGGTCGATCCCCTTTGCACCCACACCATGCCAAAGAATGTCATCGCGTCGAGCGCGTTCGATGTTCTTTCCCATGCACTCGAGTCCTATACAGCCAGACCCTACACCGCTCGCCCTGCGACGGATACACCGAGCCTCAGGCCCATGAGCCAGGGTGCAAACCCCTGGAGCGATATTGGTTGCAAGGAGTCTCTCAAGATTTTGGGGGAATTTATCCAACGCGCCGTCAACGATTCGGGCGATTCGGAAGCCCGTGAACAGTTGATGTGGGCGGCGACACTGGCCGGAATCGCTTTCGGCAATGCCGGTGTTCATGTTCCTCATGGCATGTCCTATTCCGTGGCCGGGATGGTTAAGGATTTTCGACCTGATGGATACCCGAAGAACGAGCCTATCTGCCCGCATGGCATATCGGTGATCGTCAATGCCCCCAGTGTTTTCAGACACACCGCCTCCGCCTGCCCTGATCGTCACCTTGCGGCGGCGGGATGGCTGGGAGTTGATTTGCGTGGATCATCAGAAAATGACGCCGCGGAGGTTCTATCAAATCAGATTATCCACCTGATGCGTTCTACGGATATGCCCAACGGGATTAGTGGTGTTGGATACGCCCTCGATGATGTGACCGCTCTCACCGCTGGTGCATTCCCCCAGCAGCGATTGATGCAGAACGCGCCCTGCGAAATTACCGAAGGTACCCTTTCTGACTTATTCAAGGCGGCCGTTTCATATTGGTAGGCTCATCGATTACAAATATTTATGCGCATAGACTGCAGTGAACCCGAGGTAATAAAATATGATCCAAATGGGGTGACATGCCCCCCAACTTGTCCTCATTCATAAGTGGAATCTGTTCTGGGTATGCGCGTTCTTTATAGCGATTGATTATCACGCAAGAGTTTTACAATGATGGCCAGATCTTCAATCCAGATCCGTCGGATGGCCGCAGAGAAAACCCTTCCATCGATTGTAGGCCCAGCTACGATTGGTTGCGAATTGAAAACTTATCTGGGAAACATTGATTTATTATAGTGGGGGAAAACGCATGCGTATTGGTTATATTGGTTTGGGAAACATGGGTGGGCCAATGGCCGCTAATCTGGTGAAAGCCGGATGTGATGTCCTTATCTATGACTTGGAAAAGACAAAGGTTGATCAGTATGTCGCATGCGGCGCAACCGCAGGGGTTTCCGGCGAGGATGTTGCTGCGCGGGTTGATATACTGTTTACGTCGCTACCCGAACCGCGTCACGTCGAAGCAGCCATCCCTAGTCTTCTTGATGTCATGCAACCCGGGTCCATTTGGGTCGATCTAACGACCAATAGCCGTGATCTGGTGAAAAGCCTCGCTGCACAAGCCGCTAAAAAGAACATATTAGCTTTGGAAGCGCCGGTGACAGGTGCGGTCGATGGCGCACGCCTCGGTAAACTTACGTTCTTCGTTGGTGGCGATACCGACGTTATTGAGCGGGTTCGTCCCTATTTCGAAATCATGGGAAAATTGATCATTTGCGGTCCTATTGGTACTGGCAATGTCGTAAAACTGATCACCAACCAAATCTGGTTCATTAATGCCGCCGCCATAGGAGAGGGGCTGGTGCTCGGCAAGAAGGCCGGGATCGACTTAGCCGTTGTATGGGAAGCAATGAAAAACAGCGTTGGCGATACCTTCGTCGCCCGCCACGATGCGCCCTCGATTTTTTCCGGTGACTATGATCCCTCGTTTTCCCTTGCTTTGTGCTGCAAGGACCTTCGTCTCCTGAAAGAACTCGGCGAAGAATTGGAAACCCAGATGGATATGACTCTGTTGGCCCGTGACAAGTTTGAAGAAGCCAAAGAGACATTCGGCGGCGATGCTGCTGAATTGCATGTATGCAAACTCGTTGAGGACGCCAGCAATACAGATTTGCGCCTTGATGGCGACTGGACGAAGCACTGGGAAGTATGACGTCTAACTTCTGAAGGCCGACGATCCAGGCGTCCTTACCCAGCGCCCTGTTCATCAGCATGAATAGCTTGCCCATGCTCGACGGCAACAGGATGGTGGGGGTTTCTAAGAAATCTCACGCTACTGCCGGACAACGGTCCAATGATTACTACGGGAAGGGCAGCATCGACCGATGCGGCCTGTTCTTTTATCCGGCTAACACCCAGTCAATGAGGCGAAGACAAGACGTCACGGCATGGCGGCGTGAAATCAAGGTGTCGTGGATGGACATGCCCAACCACATACCGTCAGACAATCCAATAAAGTCGATGGCGGCCGCGTGAGAGTCGATGGAAATCTGCCGTTCCTGCGCAGCATCTTCGAACAGGCGTCTCATGCGGGCAACATATCCTCGATAGAGCTCCTGATTGGCCTCCCGCACAATGTCGTTGTAGCGGGTTTCATGCCAGAGGCTCAGAAACGCACTTCGGTTTCGCTCTGAGAAAACAGAATTGGAAAACAGAACAACAGGCAGTTTTTTGAGTCGTTGTTCTGCGGTCAGACCGGGTTTGGAAATCTCTTCGTGCACCGGCCTAGAAACGTCGTCGTATAGATGGCGAAGTGCTGCCGCCATCAGTTCATTCTTGTTTTCGAAGTAATGCGCGATCAATCCGCGCGACGTGTTAGAGGCGGCACAAATAGTGCTAATGGTCGTCCCGGCGATACCGTATTCCGCCAGCGACTGAATGGTTGCCTCAATCAGATCGCTACGCCTCGCCTCGCTAATACGCGAACCGGCGTTTTTTGGGGCCTGTGTTTGCATCACTATCCAGTCATTCAAAACATTGAGAGGGCATTCTAATGCGGGGGTGAAATTATTACATCAAAAACTGGACGATCGTTCAAATTTTGTATACTCATATGCTACCTTTCAGTTGTGCCGATGTGGGGAACCAAAATGATGCCATCACAATTGTTTCCGGAAGAAGTGGTCAATGTGGACGACTATCCGGTCCACGAACGGGATAATCCGGCGCGTGCTGCGCTCGTTACGCGATGCCGGGCCGGGCTTGATGCCACCATGTACTGCACGATCCCCAATTTTGTGCGCCCGGAGGCTCTGGCGGTCATGGCTGCCGAAGCCACGCAGCTTCGCCCCGTGGCTCACGACAACAATGCAAACCGGAACGTTTATCTACAGCGTCAGAAAGATCCCTCCTTGCCGGAAGATCACCCAAGAAACATCTTTCATCCCGCCAGTGTTCGCATGATCGCATATGACCTGATTCCGTCGACGTCCCCCCTCAAGACGTTTTATCACTGGGAAGCTGTCCGTGACATGGTCGCGGAAATTGTTGGCGACACACCGCTTTATGACAATGAAGATCCATGCCAGCCGGCAAACTACGCCTGCTGTGAGGATGGCGATCAGTCATCCTGGCACTATGATTCTGTGAACGCCTTTACCATGACGCTAATGGTGCCGGCAGCGGATGAAGGAGGGCACTTTCAGATGTCCCCTAACACCCGCACCGATGACGATGAGAACTATGACCACGTGGCGCAGGTCCTGGCGGGTAAACGGAACGACACCATCGTCGAGGTGGCGCGGGAGCCGGGGGCCTTGTGTATCTTCCGGGGATGTAATTCGCTTCACCGGGTTTTACCCGTCAAGGGAAATACCATGCGGATCATGGGTGTTTTCGTCTATGAGAAAGAACCCGGTGTTGTGGGTGTCCGTGAGGTCAACGAGACCATCTACGGGCGGGCACCGGTAAAAGCCGCAGAGTGACGTATCCCCCCTCTTTGTCTCCTCCGTCAATGATATAGGAGCGAGACAACAGAACTGGCCGCCATGGGCGGCAAACACCGCGCGATGTTCTATCAAATCATCCACCTGATGGGCTCTACGGATATGCCAAACGGGATTGATGCTTCCTGTCACCCAGGGCGTACACCTGCCAACCCATCACGGTCACTGACGGAAACACAAACACTGACGAGCACGCGCGGCTCTGAATAGGGCCAAGGCCGTCCACGGTGAAGCGTGGCCCGCTCATCCCAGATGATGAGGTCGCCTTCTTGCCATGGATGGGACAGGATTGCCTCTTCTGTTGTCATAGCTTCGATTAGCTCGTCGATCAGTGCAGCCCCTTCCTCTGCATCCATACCGTCAACCGCATAGGTGTGTGATGCAATATAGAGAGCGTCTTCTCCTGTCACAGGGTTGGTCCAGACTGCGCGCCATGCCTGAGGTTCCCACTTGCCGATGAACTCCTGAGTAGCGAGTTCAGTGGTGACCTTTGAACGGGAGTGCGCGTACTTGTGCCATAGTACGGCATGCTTAACGCGCTCTCTCAAAGCCGGGCTTAATCGGCGCAGACCGGCTCGGGTAGAAACAAACTCAGTCTCGCCGCCACTAGACGCTACAACACGGGCTTGCAGAATATTGGCCAGCGCTGGCACAGGCAAAAATGTGCTATCGGTGTGCCAGAATTGATTGGCAATATTATTAAGCGTGTGGAAACTGTCCACCGCCGACACTTCTCCATTTTCCATAACATTGGAAACCATTGCCAGAACCCGTTCGTCTGTGGATTCGCGGTCTTCCAGCGGCCCGAACAATTGGGCCAAGGCCAGGTGCTCATCGTCCGTCAGATTTTGCCCCCGAAACAGCAACAGGGAATGTTCATCGAACGCTGCGCGAAGCTCTCTATAGCCAGATTCAGATGTCACCTGGCGCAGGTCCACGTCGGTGACTTCCATGCCGAAATCCGGATGAATCGGTGTCAGGTGCATACCGGGACTCCTCTTTCTTCTCGCAATAATTTGATACTGCCGCAAACATTGCGCCTATGTCTATCTGTCTGAGTCACAAGCCTTGTCATTTGCGCTCCTGAATTTGCCCTTCACTCGCTCCTGTCATCGGAACGGTTGGTGCGAATTTTCGACCCTATTGTTAAACCAACGCCATTGCGTCCAATTCTGATGTGCTGTGGCTCTCCTTTTTCTGATCTCCGCAGCGAGCATCGGGCCGAGCCGGTTCCACCAGGCCCGCACCGTTTCATAGGTGATATCGACACCCCGCTCGTGAAGCAGATCTTCGACCTGCCGTCATGGCGGGGGATAGCGGACATACATCATCACCGCCAGGCGGATGATATCGGGCGAAGTCTTGAAGTAACGGAACGGGTTTCTCATTCGAGCAAGCTACGTGACCCACCTCGCCGACCCAAGTCGGCTCCTCTGACAATGTCCTTCAAACACTGCCGGCGAGATTACCTGGGATGGACCTCTTGTGTTCTTCCGATGAAAACGGCCCGACCGCGTACGTACATTCCACGGTCACGGCTGTCGTGGTTCCGACGACGTTCTCACCTGCACGATGGGTCGTCTGGTCATCGGGAAAATCCAGGTCCCATTGGGTGCGGCGGACAACGAAATTCGTGCAGCCTTCCTGACCAGGACGTGAAATCGTCACCAGATCACCGGTCTGCGGTATACTGGGTAAATCGAACGACAGGCTGTGATTTGGCTCATCCTCTTCGTCGAGGTAGAGCAGAAATTGGACATTCATAGCCTGTACTCCTTTATGATCGGTGGTCGTCGGCACGATCATTTGGTCTCCGGGACCATCTTGATAGCGCCGCACGGGCATTCGGCTGCGCACAAACCGCATCCCTTGCAAAAATCATAGATAAACTCGAAACGCTTGCCCGGACCCAGCTTTCTGACCGCGTTGTCGGGGCAGACCCCATAACAGTTATCACATTCGAAGCAATTGCCACAGGACAGGCAGCGCCGCGCCTCGAACAGGGCATTTCCTTCATCCAGATCGCCGACAACTTCCTCGAAGCTGGTCTGGCGGCGGATAATGTCGAGTTCCGGCTGCACCGATTGCGGCGCGTCGTCATAGTACCAGGTGTTCAGGTTCTCGAACCCGGCCAGTTGGCTCGTTTCCGGTTTGTCATAGGTCTTACCCCTGAGCCAGGAGTCAATATGGCGGGCCGCTTTCTTGCCATGACCGATAGCGACCGTGACGGTACGCTCCGAGGGCACCATGTCGCCGCCCGCAAACAGGCCGACATATCCTGTCATCATCCGTTCATCCACATCGACCACTCCGTCGGCGGCGACAACAACGCCAGTGACGGTTTCGAGAAACGACGTGTCGACGTCCTGCCCCAGGGCCAGGATCAGGGTGTCGGCCTCAAGCGTCTCAAACTCTCCCGTCGGCTGCGGTCGTCCGGTGTCGTCGATTATCATTTTCTCAACCGTAAACGTCGTCTCGTCGATCTGTTTGATGGTCCGAAGCCAGTGGATCAGAACGCCCTCTTCTTCGGCTTCCGTCGCCTCGAAGTCGTGGGCGGGCATTTCGGTCCGCGAGCGCCGGTAAACGATCATGGCTTCATCGACGCCCAGGCGCTTGGCCGTGCGGGCCACGTCCATGGCGGTGTTGCCACCGCCGTAGACAATGACCCGGCGACCCAGTTGTGGCGGCTCGGCACCCGTTTCCATGTCGTGCAGGACGCTGGCGGCGTCGAGAATTTTGCCCGCAGCGTGGGCCGGAATATCGATCCGTTTGGCCAGATGGGCTCCAACGGCAATGAACACGGCGTCGAAACCGCCGGTTTCGAAGGCCGCCGGAATATCGTCAACCTTGCAGTTAAGCTCAAGATCAATGCCCAGATCGAGGATGCGCTGGATTTCCTTGTCCAGTACGTCTCGCGGCAGACGGTATTTGGGGATTCCGAAACGCATCATACCGCCCGCCAAGGGCCCCGCCTCGCGAATGGTGACAGAATGTCCCAGGAGCCTCAGGTGATAGGCAGCCGATAACCCGCTCGGCCCGGCACCGACGATGAGCACCCGTTTGCTCGTCGTCAAATTCCCGTGGTCCGGTGTCCACCCGTTTTTCAGGGCCTGATCGCCCAGGAATCTCTCGACGGCATGAATGCCGACGGCCTCATCCAGATCAGCCCGGTTGCATGCACCCTCGCACGGATGATAACAAACCCGGCCCATGACCGCCGGCATGGGGTTATCCCGCATCAGCAATTTCCAGGCCGTTTTGTAGTCGCCTTCCTCCGCATGATAGAGCCAGCCCTGGATGTTCTCACCGGCCGGACAGGCGTTGTTGCAGGGCGGTAACACGTCCTGATAGACGGGTCTCTCAGTGCGCCACGAGCCGGTGTGATTGGCCAGACTGGTGCCGGGATCAAGGGTGATGGCGTAGGGAAGCTGCTTCTCCTTCATGTCCATGGTCATGGCTTTTCTCCATCACCCAGCAGACTAAAGCGTTCGATATTGTGATCAGCCATGCGCTGGAAGGCCGCAATGCTTTCGCTGTCGATGGCACCCTTGCGAAATAAATGAGCAAAGCGTTTTTGCATGCGCAGGTAGTCTTCGACCGACACCTGGCGACGGATTTTCCCGACATGTGTTATCGCCCCGTGTTCGGCCTCAAACAGCGGGAACAGGCCGCTCTCGACGGCCATTCGGGCGACGTGAATGGTGGCGCATGATTCAGTCCCCCAACCCAGCGGACAGGGAACCAATATATGAATGTAGCGCGATCCGGATATACCCATCGCCCTGGTCACCTTGTCTTCCAGGTCGTGCAGGTCAGCGACGGAGGCTGTCGCCACATAGGGAATGTTGTGAGCCATGGCAATCAGCGGCATATTCTTGCCGGTACCGAAGACGTTACCCGGCGCGTCGCCGATGGCCTGTGTCGTCGCCGTGCGGGCTTTGGGCGGTGTGGCACTGGAGCGTTGAACGCCGGTATTCATATAGGCTTCATTATCGTAACAGATGTAGAGCACATCGTCGTTGCGTTCGAACATGCCGGACAGGCAGCCGAACCCGATGTCGGTCGTGCCGCCATCACCGCCCTGGGCGACGACCCGGATGTCTTTTCGGCCCTTGACACGAAACGCCGCCGCGACGCCGGTGGCGACGGCCGGCGCGTTGCCGAACAGGGAATGCAGCCATGGAAGCTGCCACGAAGTTTCAGGGTAGGGGGTGGTGAACACCTCCAGGCAGCCAGTGGCATTGACCGCGACCAGTTGATTGTCAGTCGCGCGCAAGGCCGCGTCCAGCGCATAGCGCGCGCCAAGGGCCTCGCCACAACCCTGGCATGCCCGGTGGCCGGAGGTGATGGCGTTGGAACGGTCCATGCTGGCTTGCACCGTCCGCCTGGTTTCGTCGAGCAGCCGGTTGCCGACGGTGTGGGTGCCGGTCTGATAGAACTTGATGGGTTGGGGCGTGCGATCTGTCATTTGCCCCCTCCTCCGGATTTCTGGCGCAAAATATGCTCGGCCGTTGGACCGGAACGCCTGGTCCTGCGGGCACGGATGATTTCATGCTCGACCGCCGCGTGGTCGAGATCGAGGAACTGGACCTCCGGCAGCCGATCCTGACCGGCTGCTTCGAAGACTTCCTGCAGGGACACCATGGTGATGGCGCGCCCACCGAGGCCGGCAATAACGGTGTAGACCGGCAGGCTCACGTCGCGTAGTGCGGTCCGGACGTTGGAGGCAACGACACCGCCAAGCCCGGGGGCCAGACTTTTTTCGATAACCACGATCCGTTTCGCGCCTGCCAGCGCCGCCCTCAATTCATCAAGGGGGAACGGGCGAAACGAGCAGATGCTGACAGACCCGATAGAGGTCCCGTCTTCGCGCATTGCGTCGATCACGTCCTTGATGGTGCCATTGACGGAGCCCAGGGCGACGACGATGGTTTCTGCGCCCTCCGTCCTGTATTCGTGGATCAGCCCTCCCGATTCCCGCCCGAATACATCTTTGAACACATCGCCGATTTCAGGGATGAGGCGCAACGCCTGTAGTTGGGTGTCATTGGCCAAATAACGCACCTCGGTGAAGGCTTCAGGGCCAACCATGGCACCAATGGAATAGGGGGCATCGGGATCAAGAACCTGTACTGGCTCGAAGGTCGGCAGAAAGGCGTCAACCTCTTCCTGGGTCGGAATATCGAGCCGTTCGTAGGCGTGGGTCAGGATGAATCCGTCCATACAGACCATGACCGGACAACTCAGTTCTTCGGCCAGTCGGAAGGCCTGGATGTGCAGATCGAGCGCTTCCTGATTGGTCTCGGCATATAACTGAATCCAGCCAGCGTCGCGCATGGACATGCTATCCGAGTGATCGTTCCAGATATTGATGGGGGCACCGATGGCCCGGTTGCCGATGGTCATGACAATGGGCAGGCCCAGTCCGGCGGCGTTATAGACGGCTTCACCCATAAACAGCAGGCCCTGACTGGCCGTCGCCGTATAACTGCGTGCTCCCGCAGCGGATGCGCCGATAGCAACCGAGAGGGCGGCGAATTCGGATTCAACGTTGATGAATTCACAATTGGTCAACGTGCCATCCTTGACCAAGGCACCGACCCCTTCGACGATGTGGGTCTGCGGCGTGATCGGATAGGCGCAGACAACTTCCGGTCGGCATAGCGCTACGGCTATTGCGACGGCTTCCGATCCTTCCATCTGTTTCAGCATATCCGGTCTCCTGTCAGGCGGATTTGGCGATCTCGAATGCTTCACGGGCGGCGGCGACGTTTGCTTCCCCGACGGCACCCGGGAATTTTTCCATAATTGCCTCGGCCACCGAATCCATATGAAGCTGCCCTGAAATGGCGGCGAACCCACCCAGAAGGGCGGCGTTGGGAACGGGGCGCTTGACGTGCTTCATGGCCAGTTCCGTCGCGCCGACATCGCAAACATGGTGAGGCGGAAACCTGGCGACGAAATCGGCGATGTCCAGTTCTTCAAAAGTTCGGGTCGAGTTAATCACAATGAAACCGTCCGTCTTCAACCCCTGGAAGACGTTGACGGAATGCAGCAGGGTTGTGTCTTGAATAATCAGCGCATCCGGTTCCTGAATAGGTTCGCGCAGGCGGATTTCCTTGTCGTCGAGGCGGCAAAACGAAACCACGGGCGCGCCCATACGTTCCGACCCGAAGCTGGGAAAAGCCTGGGCGTGCTTGCCTTCGATAAAGGCCGCCACGGACAGCAACTCGGCCGCGGTCACGACGCCCTGCCCGCCTCTGCCATGAATTCGTACTTGAAACACCAGATCACCCCAGTTGCGTTTTCCAGGCACCTGTATCGCCGGGAACACCATACGCACTCATCATAGGCCTCCGCCCGTGACAGACATTGATTTCCGTCAATTTCGGGGGGCAATCGAAAAAGACCGACCTTGATTCAGGTCACATACGACGGCCCCTGTTTGGAGTACAATGACGTGTATTGAATTGAGCGTTTGGGAGATGTGAACAAAAAATACAGAACCCTCTCGGAAGAGAGGCTCACCAACCCCGGAGGCCACCCGTACTCGCCCTGGCGTGGTCGGGCACGGATGTGAACACGGTGCAACGGAGGTACGCTGTCATGCCCCTAAAGAAAGCCGCTATCGAGAATCCTACTTTGACACTCATCGACAACCGAACCGGCCGTGACTGGAGCTTCCCCATCCTGTCGGGGACCCTGGGTCCGGATGTCATCGACATTAGACGACTTTACGCTGAAACCGGGATGTTCACATTCGACCCCGGCTATACCTCGACGGCAAGTTGTGAATCCGCCATTACCTTCATCGACGGCGACGAGGGCGTGTTGCTCCATCGCGGTTACCCAATCGAACAATTGGCGGCCAAGTCGAATTATCTGGAGGTCTGTTATCTCCTTCTGGAGGGCGAACTCCCTACCAAGGCGCAAGAGAAGACGTTCCTGAAAGGCATTACCTACCACACGATGCTTCATGAGAAGCTCATTCATTTCTTTCAGGGCTTCCGTAGCGATTCCCACCCCATGGCCGTCATGTGTGGTGTCGTCGGGGCGTTATCAGCATTCTACCACGACAGCCTCGATATCCACGATCCGGAACACCGCCAGTTGGCCATCTACAGGCTGATCGCCAAGATGCCCACCATCGCGGCTTACGCCCACAAATACTCACTCGGACAACCCTTCATCCTGCCCCGGAACGATCTTGGCTTCGCCGAGAACTTCCTGCACATGATGTTCGCAACGCCGTGCGAGGAATACAAGGTGCGGCCAAAGGTGGCGCGGGCCATGGAACGGGTGCTCATCCTGCATGCCGACCATGAGCAAAATGCCTCTACCTCGACCGTACGGTTGGCTGGATCATCCCAGGCCAACCCGTTCGCCTGCATCGCTGCTGGCATCGCATCGCTCTGGGGTCCGGCGCACGGCGGTGCCAATGAGGCCGTCCTCAATATGCTGACGGAGATTGGCAGCAAGGACCGTGTCCCCGAATTCGTCAAACGGGCCAAGGACAAGGACGACCCGTTCCGGCTGATGGGATTCGGCCACCGGGTCTACAAGAACTATGATCCACGGGCGGCGATCCTGCGCGATAGTTGCCACGAAGTTCTCAACGAGCTTGGGATCGAGAATGAGCCACTGCTGGATCTGGCCATGGAACTGGAGCGCATCGCTCTCGAAGATGAATATTTCGTCGAGAAGCACCTCTATCCCAATGTGGACTTCTACTCGGGCATCATTTACCGGGCAATGGGCATACCCGTGTCAATGTTCACGGTGATCTTTGCCGTTGCCCGCGTTGCCGGATGGATCGCCCAGTGGAACGAAATGATCCAGGAGCCGGTGCAAAAGATCGGTCGGCCACGGCAGTTGTTTACCGGTCGTCAGCCGCGTGATTTTGTGCCCATCACCCGACGCAACTCGGATTGATCGAAGGTATCACGTATTGGACAGGTTCCCTTTGCCGTAGCTCATAGACGGGGTCGGCGGCATCAAGAGCCGAAAGGAGGTAACAAATGAGCGCGACGATCGACAAGCTGCGGATCGAACACCGTGGAATGGCGAAACTGCTGTCTCTTCTGGACCGGGAGGTTCAGGCATTTGCTAACAGCGAACCAGTGGATTTCGAACTGGTCCAAAGTATTATGGAATATAACCTCCAATTCCCGGACATGTGCCACCACCCCAAGGAAGACGTGATATTTCAGCGTCTGTGTGAGCGCGATGCTGAGGCCGCAAAGGCTGTTGGTGATCTGGCGCAGGAGCATGAAGAACTTCATACTTATGCCGTTCGGATTGCTACGGCCGTGGAAAATATTCTGACAGATCACGAACTGCCCCGAGAATGGTTTTCCGAGCTTGCAGGTGACTACCTGCGCCGCATGCGACGCCATATGCAGATGGAAGAAGTGGTCTTTTTCCCGGCTGCGGAACGGGTCCTAACAGGCGATGACTGGAAGACTGTTGATCTGCAAGTCTTCGGTATGGTCAGTCCGTTGTTCGATGGCCACACGGATGAACGTTATGAATCTCTGCGTCAGGCTATTTTGCTTTGTGAAGATGGCACCGGCGCAGCGGCACAGTAACAGACATCGCCTGGCGCGGTTGGAGCGCCTTGCCATGAGGTTTCTGCGGGACAAAGGGAATTTATGAAAATCCATGCGCGATAGCTTTCTGGTTAAGTAAAATGGCCTGCAAACCCTGTTTCTCGTTCAACGGGGTGATTTTCGAACTTTCCGTAAGTTTCTGCACCAATTGATTGAGATCAAGGCACGGCTAGATCATTCAAAGTTATAATTTAAAATCAATCTGTTAAGTCACTGGATCCGGTGTGGAGATGTGCCCAACACCAGCCGCCGAGAATAAATGCCAACGGGACGTTTCCGCACCTGCGAGCAGTGCTGGCAAGGGATCAGCCTACGAAATCGTTGCCCGCGAAGATTTCTCCGATGTGACGTTCCTCCTTGAGTTTTCTCACCCGCAATTGGCCAGAGCGGCCAAGCCAGGCCAATTCGTCATAGTCCTGGCCCACGAACACAGCGAACGTATTCCCCTGACGATCGCCGATTTTGATCGCGATCGGGGAACCGTCACGCTGGTTATCCAAGCTGTTGGTAAGACCACCAGGGAAATGCAGGAGACCTGTATTGTCGGGACAACGTTGTTCGGTGTTGTTGGACCTATGGGGATACCCTCGCACATGGGCAATGTTGGGAAAGTCGTCTGTGTGGGTGGCGGCCTCGGTGTGGCACCAATTTTCCCGCAAGCTAGAGCCTTCAAGGAAAACGGGGCCTACGTCATTGGCGTTGTCGGCTTCCGGTCCGAGGATCTGATATTCTGGCACGATAAATTCGAAAGCGTCTGCGACGAGCTTATCATTTGCACGGATGACGGTTCCTTGGGTGTCAAAGGCCTGGTGACCGATGGGATCAATATGGCCATAGAAAAGCATGACGACATTGATGAAGTTGTCGCCATCGGGCCGCCCATCATGATGAAATTTTCGGCCGAGGCGACACGCCCCCACAAGATCAGAACCATGGTCAGCTTAAATCCTATCATGGTTGATGGCACCGGGATGTGTGGGGGATGCCGGGTCATTGTCGATGGAAAGCAGAAATTTGCGTGTGTCGACGGACCGGATTTTGACGGCCACAAGGTTGATTTCGACGACCTGATGAACCGCCTGAAGCGATTCACTGATGAAGAAAAACTGTCGGTGAGAAAATGGTCAGAGCACTGCCATCAATCCGAGCCGCAATCTCAGGCGCTGGCAAAGGGTTAATGCGGGGGAACGAGCGTGGCAAAGAAAACCATCCGGACGATTCCACAAGAAAGGACACCGATCCCGGTCCAGGACGCCATGGCGCGGATCGCGAACTTCGCTGAGGTGGCGCTCGGCTATAGCCAGGAAGACGCCCTGAACGAATGCGAGCGCTGTCTGTTGTGCCCCGAGCCCGCCTGCGTCAAGGCCTGTCCGGTGTCCATTGATATCCCGGGGTTTATTGAGGAGATATCGAAAGGTAATTTCCACGCCGCATACAACATTCTCAGTGACGCCAACTTTCTGCCCGCCGTCTGTGGCCGGGTGTGTCCACAAGAGGATCAATGCGAAGGTGTCTGCCCGGTTGGCGACACCCTCGAACCAGTGGCCATCGGTCGGCTTGAGCGCTGGCTCGGCGATCTTGCCATCAGGGAAGGCTGGGCCGCCAATCCCTACAAGGAGCCATCGGACTTCAAAATCGGTATTATTGGGTCCGGCCCGGCGGGTATGGCGTGCGCTGCCGACATGGCCAAGGCCGGGTGTGAGGTTGTGGTCTATGAAGCCCTGCACGCGCCGGGGGGGGTGCTCAGATACGGCATCCCCGAATTCAGGCTGCCCAATCACGTCATCGATGCCGAACTCTCCAACCTGACCAAACTGGGCGTCCAAATTGAATGCAATACTCTGGTGGGACGGCTGTTCACCATTGAGCAGATGCGTGAGGAGATGGGGTTCGATTCCGTGTTCATTGGCACCGGAGCCGGATCACCAAAATTTATGGAAATTCCCGGCGAGTCCCTGAACGGCGTGCTTTCTGCGAACGAACTGTTGACCCGTTGCAATCTCATGGGTGCCGGAGATTTTCCAGCCTCCGACACCCCTCTGGGGCTTGGCAAACAGGTGGCGGTGATCGGTTCGGGCAACACGGCCATGGATGCCTTGCGGGTCGCCAAGCGGCTGGGTGCCGAGAAGGTCTATTGTGTCTACCGGCGCACGGAGGCCGAGTGCCCGGCGCGCCTCGAAGAACTGGAACACGCCCAGGAAGAAGGTATCGAGTTTCACTGGCTGACGGCACCGGTGGAAATACTGGATGACGGCGAAGGGAATGTCGGCGCCATGCGGTGTATTCGCATGGAACTCGGCGAGCCTGATGACTCAGGCCGACGTCGACCGGTCCCAATCGCTGGCAGCGAGTATGAATTCGAGACCGATATGGTGGTTTACGCTATCGGAACAAACCCCAACCCCATCATCGGTCAGACATGCAATCTCAAGCTCAACAAATGGGGCTACATTGAGACTGATGAAACCCTCGCCACATCCATGGCCGGTGTTTACGCGGGCGGCGACATCGTCACCGGGGCGGCGACGGTCATTCTGGCTATGGGTGCCGGTCGCAAGGCGGCGCGCAACATGAAAGCCTACCTTGGCATTCGCGACAACAGTGCCATTTGCGCCACTGCATCCAGTGACAGGACCAATACGCTGTTCGGTATTGACGTTGCAGAAAAGAACTTTGTTCGCGCCCGCCTCGCCTAGGCGGCCGCCATACGGAAGACCGAAGGAACGACGAACGGAAAAGACGATGGATACGACTCCCAATCCGGATATGGGCCTCGCCGACAAACCAATGACGGTGCCGGTACCATTGGAAAAACCGGTAGAGATTTTACGCGAGCACATCGTCGAGGTGCTAAGCGATTCCGGTGAAGGTGCCCAGAAATGTGGGCAGACCTTCGCCGCCATCGCTGCCAGGATGGGAAATGGCATCTGGACAGTGGAGATCATTCCCGCCGAGATCCAGCCGCCTGCGCGTAGCATCGAAGGGGCCAGCGGAAACCGGGTTCGCGTCGGCGCACAACGCATCTCCAATGGTGGCGATGAAGCAGACCTCGTTGTTGCCTTCAACGAACAGGTTCTGATCGGACGTTTGCATGCCAACGAGCTTAAACCCGGTTGCACCATTCTGCTGGAGAACAAATGGTCCCATGACCGAGACCCGGAGATCGTCGCCTCCTATATGGAAACCCGTGATGATCTTATCCATCAGGGTTTCGATGTCCGCGAAATTCCCATGGAGGAAGAGTGCCTGCGACATGTCAAGGACGCCAAGAAAGGTAAGAACATGTTTGTTCTGGGCATGTTGTGCAGCCTGTACAGCATGGACATGGAGATGGCACGAGAGCAGGTCGCATTCGTCTTCCGCAAAAAAAGCAAGGCAGTAATTGCAGCCAACCACACCCTCTTGCAGGCCGGCAATGACTGGGCGGAAGACAATCTCGATATCAAATACGAAATCCCGGCGACAAAATCCAGGGAAGCCCAAATCGTCGTCAACGGAAACACCTCGCTGGCCCTCGGCGTCATGGCGTCGGGTATGCGGGTATGCGCCATGTACCCCATCACGCCGGCAACCTCCGCGTCGCATTATCTTAGTGAAGTTTTCCAGAAAGTCGGCGGCGTCGTCCATCAGGCAGAAGATGAGATCGCCGCCTGTGCCTTCGCCATCGGCGCATCCTACGCAGGCAAATGCGCCCTGACCATTACATCTGGCCCCGGCTATTCCCTAAAGCAGGAGGCCATCGGCCTGGCGGTAATGGCGGAAATTCCACTGGTTGTCATCAACGTTCAACGGGGCGGGCCGAGCACAGGTCAGCCAACCAAGGGCGAACAGAGTGATCTGTTAGCGGCATGTTTCGGCAATCACGGAGACGCACCCAAAGTTGTCATGGCCGTATCCGGCATCGAGGATTGTTTTTATTCGATGATCACGGCGCGGCGCATCGCCGAGACTTTTCACATGGTTGTGGTCGTCTTGACCGATGCCAATCTGGCAACCGCACAGCAACCCTTCGCGCGACCGCAGTTCTCCGAGGGTTGGGTCGCGGCACCCGTCGACCAAAACAGCCTGCCGGACGGAACAGCTCCCTATGACTGGGACGGACGGACCGGCCTCGCTCGCAGGCTGGTCCCTGGCCAACCCCACGGGATGCATTGCCTGACCGGCTTGGCGCATGACCGAAACAGCCGTGTCGCTTACGATCCTGAGATCAATCAGGACGGCATGCGGCATCGTAGCCTGAAGTTGGCAGCGCTTCAGAAGACCCTGAAAACGCCATCCGTGTTTGGTGGCGACGATGGTGACTTGCTTATTGTCGGATGGGGCAGCTCCAGAGGTGCCATTGAAGAAGCCGTCGAGCGTTCTCGTGCCGATAATCTGAAAGTCTCCTCGTTGCATTTGAAGTTCATTCAGCCATTGCCGTCCGGGCTAAAGAATATTTTCCAACGCTTCGACAAGGTGATGACGGTGGAGAGTAACTGGAACGACAGTATGGAATCCGATCTCATTGATGAGGATAATCGCCGATATTCCAACTTGGCCTTGCTTCTCAGGAGTCGCTACCTGATCGACTTCGATTGCTGGGGTGAAGTCAAGGGCCAGCCCTTGAAACCAGGGGCGATCTGCCAGGTTATTCGGAAAAAACTAAACATTGAAGGGGGCTCGTGATGCCATCCGCCACAACTGAACGGCTGTTAAGATCGGATACCGATCGGCACTCCATCGAAGACTACCAGCGATGCGTTCCCCGGTGGTGTACGGGATGCGGAAACAACGCGATCCTGACAGCTATGCAACGCCTGTGCCGGGATGAAGGGCTGCCAAGGGAGAAAACGGTTTTCGTCTCCGGTATCGGCTGCTCCAGCCGCTTTCCCCATTACATGAACACCTATGGGTTCCATGGCCTTCATGGCCGCGCGTTACCCATTGCTGAAGGCATCAAGATGCGCCGCCCGGATCTTCATGTGTTCGTTAATACGGGCGATGGTGATTGCTGCTCCATCGGCGCAGCGCACTGGATCCACGCCATCAGGTACAATATGGATATGACCGTACTGATGCACGACAACAATATTTACGGGCTGACCAAGATGCAGGCCTCGCCGACATCGCCAACGGGGTTGATAAGCAACACCAGTCCGCGGGGCACGCAACTGCAACCGATCAATCCTCTCAGTGTCACGCTCGGGGTCGCCAACGCATCATTCGTTGCCCAAGCCGTCGACTGGATTCCGGACATCCTGTATCAGACGATCTCCCGGGCTTTCCATCACAAGGGATTCTCCTTCGTGCGCATCCTGCAGCGATGCCCGGAATATGTGCCAACGCTATTCGAGGAGGCCGTCAAAGATCCCTCGAAAATTCATCTGTTGAGCCACGAAAATGGCCTTCGGATAAGCGCAGACCTCTCAAAGGTCTATCGCAATCAGGAGAACCACGACCCCCGCAATGCTGCGCGCGCGAGGGAAATTGCGGCGATGACTGACTCCATACCCGTTGGCATTCTCTATCACAACCCGGATGCACCGCGTCATGAGAATGTCGAGGATTCGGATAAGCTGGGAACGCCACAGATGATCAAATCTGCGCTGGATGAAGAGTTCGATAAATTCACGATTTGGCCAGCCGAGTGAAGAGCGATGCTTGCTGTAGAAAGTGAAGAAACCTTCGACGTCATGAATGAGCAAACGATCAACCTTGCTGCCTTTCATCTAATCGGTCGAACCGCCGAGAGCGGGCTTGATGACATTTGCGGTTTGGAGTTTCAGCCCGCGCTCTACGCGGGCTTCAGGGATTTAAGCACCCTCCGATACGACTTCCCTGTCGTACTTGGCAATTACAACGATGCGGGGGATTTTGTCCACTCCCTCTCCGACATCATCAACGACGTCCTCGCAAAAAACTCTGCTCCGGGTGCGGAAGGCGAATTTATGAGATGTCAGATCCTGAATCTTGAGCAGGAAATTCGTATGATCGCCACCGATGGTACTGGCACTTCCTTGACGAAGGCCTGGGGGACCGCCATTCGCCGCTTGCGTGCGCGCGCCGGGAATGGGTCGCTTGAGGCCCTGGACAAATGTTTGGAACAGATCCAGGACGCATTCTGGTTCGACGATCAGGTCATTGACTGCAATGCCGAGACGCCCATGGCCCTGATACGGCAGGCGTGGGCAATCGATCAACGCGCGAAAGCCCACGTCTCCAGAAAAAGAGTGGATGAGCTGATCCTCAGACTGGAAAATATCCTGGGGGCTGAAATCAAAAAGTCCGAGGCAGCGCTTTTGCCTGAGAACCTGAAGGGGTCGGTGGGTGCCAGTTTCGAGAGCGCGTTCGATTTCGACGCCATGTCTCGCATCCTGACTCCGGCCAATCCGCGCGACCAGTTGCCCGACGATCGACGACAACGTATTCGTTCGGTTCTTCTTGTCCTGAAGTCACAAAGATTCTTCAGGACGGCGAAGTGGAGCGACAAGAAAGGTCGCAAAATTTCCCCGTATTCGTTTCTCTATCACAATGCCATCTCGGCATTGCGGGTGATACGGGACCGTATGCCGGAGATGGTCGAACTGACCAAGGCGATCTCGATCGCCGAACTGGAAATCGCGAACCGCTACGAAGCAGCAAAGCACGATGCCTTCTTTGCAGCGTTCGACGAGACGTCCCTGTTGCCGGAGGATATGGCCTTTTTCCCCACCTATCTGATCGCGCTTGATGGGGGGCATCACGACCCGGCGGAGGTGGCCAGAATTCTTGAACTCCTTTCGTCCGGTATCCCGGTTAAAATTCTCGCGCAAACGGACGATATTCTGGATGGACTGATGGGTTCCGACGGGCACCTTCCCTTTGGTGACATGAGTTGGCAACTTGCCAATATGGCCATCGGCCTCAACAACGTCTTCGTCCTGCAAACGGGGGGGGCGAACCTCTATAGGATGCACGGCAAAGTATGGGACGGGCTGACCTATTCGGGAGCAGCACTATTCAGCGTGTTCTCAGGCGGTATCGGCAGTGGTTCGGGAGTGTCGCCTTATCTGGTGTCAGCGGCGGCAACGGAATCACGTGCATTTCCGACTTTCTCATACGACCCGTCGATGGGCCCCGACTGGGCCTCACGGCTATCCATTGACGGCAACCCGCAACCGGAGAAAGACTGGCCAATCCATGAATTTATCTACGAGGACGAGGGGCTTCAACGGCTTTCTGAGGAAATCGTCTTCACGTTTATCGAGTTTGTCGGCGGCGATAAAAGGTTTTCCAAATTTTTCGCCCGCGTCCCGAGGGGAGAATGGACAGATGCCATGGTTCCAGCCGGTCAATATCTGGAGCTGGCCTCTGGCAACGGGCAGGAAGCCATTCCGTATGTCCTCATGGCCGATGAAAACAATATGCTGCACAGGCTGGTTATCGATGACAGATTGATTCGTGCAGCGCGCCGGTGCCGCGATACGTGGCACAGTCTCCAGGAGATGGGCGGCATCCACAATTCCCATGCCCTGAAACTTCTGAACAGTGAGCGAGCGCGCTGGCAAATCGAAAAAGACCGCACGTTGGCGGAAGTCGGAAGCCGACCGGAGCCAGGCACTACCGCCACGGCTATCGAAGATAAGCCGTCGGCTACAAAGCCGGAGGTGGTTGATGAACCCGAGGAAGTTCCGGAAGTTGCTTCGGAAGATCCGGTCATCGAAACGCCCCGTTGCACAACCTGTAACGAGTGCACGGATATTAATTCGAAGATGTTCGCCTACAATGATAATAAGCAAGCCTACATTTCCGATCCCACAGCCGGAACATACAGACAGTTGGTCGAGGCGGCGGAGAACTGCCAGGTTTCGATCATCCATCCGGGGAAACCGAGAGATATGAGCGAGCCGAACCTGGAAGAACTGATGGACCGGGCTAAGTTATTTGACTAGGGCTAGCTGTTTAGTCCCGGAGTGTGGCGGCACGTTTAGGGGGTACAGCATGTACCGGTAAGCAGAAATTACACACCGCGTCCCCTGGGATGGGGAACTCGGCGACGGTCCCTTTCTTTCACCTCAATATCCAGATTGCCGCGTATTGAGGCTGTTGTTGACCCATTGACCCAACTGAGACATTCCGAGTTGGTGATAGCTTCTATGGCAGGTGATGCATGACTTGTATCAATGACATTTGTTACCGGAGAGGCGACAATTCTGCGAATTGGCAAGTGGCGGAAAAAATTGAGAAGTTCGCACGTTGATGCGCTCGGTCAGTATGTTTTAACGGAAGGAGAGGCCAATGAAAAAAATACTGGTGGCCTTAAATATTACGAGAGGTGGCGGTTGTGACACCTGCATCAAGACGGCGCAGCAGATTGCCGGCGCATTTGATGCAACACTTGTCTTTCTGCATGTATTCGAACCCGTACCCACTTTTGTGATCGCGCAAATTCCAGGCGGCGTGTACGAGAAACGGAAATTGTATGTGGAGGAGGAACTAAAAAAATTGGCGGCGCGGTATGGTGTTTCCGACGCGGTTGTCCGCGAAGGGGCTCCTGCGACCGAAATTATTGAGTACGCATCGGAAATCAATGCAGACCTCATCGTGCTGCATTCTCACGATCCGGGGCTATCTGATTATTTCTTTGGCTCTGTTGCCAGCCGGGTGGTTCGACATGCTCATTGTTCGGTGCACGTTGTGCGTCTGCCCGAAGAGCACGCCTAGGGATAAGTCGCGTAGCGGGAGTTAAGCAGACCAGAATTGAAGCTGCGTGGAAACTCGGCTTTTGATCTTGAGCAGCCATCCTCCGCAGGAGTTCTGGGGATGCCATGCTTGTGTCCGAACCTGAGGCGGACATTGAGTATGGTGGCCCCTTATTTAACCCCTTATTTATCCGGTGCGGTGAGTGAAGGCTCTTCGCCTCAGGGCCTAGCGCCGCCAGACTTCCGGGTATACATCCGTGCCGACCCTGTCGCCCGGCTTGAGCCCGAGTTCAGTCATCACGGCGCTGTGGTCCGGGTCCATGCCGTGGTCGCGGAATTTGATCCGCACGTCGTCGCCCAGCCATTTGGTATTGAACACCCGCAAATCCCGGTCCCCGGCCAGTTTGCCCGAGCCGCCATGGATCACACGGCCATTGAAGGCGACACAGTCGCCCGGCTGCATGGCCCAGCTTGTGACGTTATGGGCCGCCGGGTCGGCATCAATATCAGGCAGGGGTTCGTCGCCAAAGCCCGAGAAATCCACCTGGTCGATTTCCGTCTGCCGGTCGGGATTGAGATCACCAAAATTACGCTGGATGTAGCGCCTGTTGCCCTTGTGGCTGCCGGGCACGAACGCCAGGGCGCTTTCCTTTGTCACCGGAACCAGCGGCATCCAGATGCTACAGGTATCATAACCGTCCACCGTCCAGTAGGGCTCGTCCTGATGCCACGGCGTTGCGAACTGGGTGCCGGGACTGCGCACAAAAACCGCATCGAAAAAGAAATTGACGGAGGACGCCCGCAACAGCCGTCCGGCGATTTCCGCACAGGGGGAATCAACCACGAACTGCCGATATTCTTCGATCCGCGTCCAGGCTTGTGAATCGTAATAAACAGCGCGGCCTGCCTCGTCGCGGTCCCAAACGCGGGAGCGATCAGTGGGTGCGGTCATGCTGTCGCTGAGGCCCTTGTCCAGTAACGCGATCCAGTCAGCATCGAACATCTGTTTCAGCATCACTACGCCGTCGCTATCGAATGTTTCGATTTCTTCGGCCGTGATCGGGCGCTTCAGACTGGTGTTCATTTGTGGACCTCTGGAACATGGGAAATGCCGAGGCCCAAATGAAAATCCCGATTGAGCGTCACCGCAACTGAAAAGAATTTGCCGTTAAAGCCGGTTTGCGGTGGAATGAACCAGCCCGTGGCGCGAATTTTCTTTTCACCGCAGCTACACTTGTTACGGTAATTCCATTCTGCGCTGGATTGTGGCAGGGTCGGGACCATGAAACGAACGCTTGAAACAATCGCGGTTGGTGCCGTGCTGCTGACGTACTTGGGCGGGGTGCCGCTCATGGCTACCGAAGTTCTGGACGGCATCAAGGGTGCCGATGACCGCCTGACCATGGTCTCCCACGAGTACCCGTGGAGCGCCGTGGGCCGCGTCAATACGGAGACCGGTGGCCACTGTACCGGCGTTCTGGTGGGGCCAAAGCTGGCGATCACAGCGGCGCACTGTCTGTATGACAAGCGCAAAAAATGGTTCGTGCCGCCATCCCAGGTGCATTTTGTCGCAGGCTACTTTCGTAAAGATGACGAATACACCGGCGGTGAGGTGGTCTATCAGGCCACGGAGTATGTGGGCCAGACCACGGCGCAGAGCTACTTCGTTCCGGAGGCCTATGAGGAAGGCATACCGCCGACGGGGAAAATCGCCGTCAACGACTGGGCGTTCCTGGTGCTGAAGGACGATATTGGTATTCAAAGCGGCTGGTTCGGGGTCAGGCCTTTGGACCGCCCGGCGTTACTGCAGTTCATGGAAATGCGCACCCCGTTCGTGCAGGCGGGCTACAGCAAAGACAAGAAACAGGAACTGACGGCCCACATCAATTGCCAGATCGAGGGCTTCGCCAAGGATCTGCCGCTGGCCGTGCACAATTGTGACGCCGTGCCGGGGGATTCCGGCTCACCGATCTTTTACTTCGAAGACGGTCTGCCGGTGCTTGTCGCCATCCATGTGGCGACCACCCGCCAGCAAAAGCCGGTGCGCGGCATTGCCGTGCCAACGACGACCTTTATACAGGGCGTACGGGAATTGAAACTGGGACGAGCAGGTGTGCCGTCATCCGATGATTCATTGCCCGTGGAAACGGCGCGGACCCTGCTGGCGCATCTGGGTTATACAGGGGGTGGAAAACTTGAAGGTGCCATTCGACGCTTTCAGGAAGCCGAGGGGCTGGACGTCACCGGCCAAGTTTCTTTCACGCTGGTCGGTGGTCTGGTAACCGCCACAGCACGTAAACGTTAAGCCCCGGAATGCCAGGACATCCATGACCAGCGCCAATCTGTTTGCCCTCCTACAGTCACGTTTCCCAGAAGACCCGGACGCGGTGTTTCTCGAATGCCCCGATCTTGAAAACCGGGCGGGCGGTGTGCTCACCTATGGCGAGGCGGACGTTCTCTCTGCCCGCATGGCGGCAACCTTGCGGGGAATGGGCGTGGTCCCCGGCGAGCGGGTCGTGGTGCAGGTGGACAAATCAGCGCAGGCCGTGGCGCTCTATCTGGCCTGCCTGCGGGTGGGGGCGATTTATATCCCCCTGAACACGGCTTATACGGCGGCGGAACTGAACTATTTTCTGGGCGATGCAGAGCCCCGGGTGCTGGTGTGCCAGCCTTCGCAAGAACAGGCGCTTCGCGCCCTTGCTGAAGGCTGCGGCGTGGCGCATGTGTTGTGCCTCGATCCGAACGGTTGCGGGACCTGGATGGATGCGGTCGCCGGACACATGCCTGACCCAACGATAGCGGATTGCACAGCGGATGATATCGCCGCCATCCTCTATACCTCCGGCACCAGGGGGCGCTCCAAAGGGGCCATGCTGAGCCACGGCAATCTGGCCTCCAACGCGCTGATGCTGCACCGGCTCTGGGGCTTCCAGCCGGGGGATGTGCTGCTCCACGCGCTGCCGATCTATCATGTCCACGGCCTGTTCGTGGCCCTGCACTGTGCCATGTTGAACGGCTCCAGGGTCTGGTTTCTGCGCCGCTTCGATGTGGGCGCGGTGATGGACCTGCTGCCCCAATCCACGGTGATGATGGGCGTGCCGACGTTCTATGTGCGGCTCTTGGGCGAAGACCGGTTTGTCCGCGCCCTGTGCCGTTCCATGCGGCTGTTCATCGCCGGGTCGGCCCCCCTGCTGGCCGAAACCTTCGAGGCCTTCGAGGCCCGCACCGGCCAGCGTATTCTGGAACGCTACGGCATGACCGAAGCGGGCATGATTACCTCCAACCCCTATGAAGGCGAGCGCGTCGCCGGGACGGTGGGCTATGCGCTGCCGGATGTTGAGGCGCGGGTCTGTGACGGGGATGGTGTGGAGGTTGAGCGCGGCGAGACCGGGGTGCTGGAAATCAGCGGCCCCAATGTGTTCGGAGGTTACTGGCGGAATGCGGAAAAGACCGCGGCAGAGTTTCGGGATAACGGCTTTTTCATCACCGGCGATCTGTCGGTGATGGATGCGGACGGGCGCATATCCATCGTCGGGCGGGCCAAGGATCTGGTGATCTCAGGCGGGTTCAACGTGTACCCGAAGGAAATCGAGGCTGAAATTGACCAGATTGCGGGGGTGCAGGAGTCTGCGGTCATCGGGGTGCCGCACCCGGATTTGGGCGAAGGGGTGACCGCTGTGGTCGTGGCCCTGCCCGGTGCCGGGCTGACAGCGGACGCCATTACCGGCCACCTTGCGGGGCGGCTGGCAAAATTCAAACAGCCCAAACGTATCTTCTTTGTCGGTGAATTGCCGCGCAATGCCATGGGCAAGGTGCAGAAAAAGGCGCTCCGGGACCGCTACGCCGATACCTATCAGAAAGACTGATTACCCGGCGTGCATTTCTCCGGCGATTTTGTCCATGAATTTGGCCAGCGTCGCATCCAGTTCGGTGACGCCGTCGGCGCTGTGGGTGGTCAGGATCACATCGACCAGATTGTAGACGTTGAACCATTCGGGATGGTGATCCATCTTCTCGGCCTTCAGGGCCACCCGGCTCATAAACCCGAAGGCGGCATTGAAGTTTTTGAATTTGAACGAGCGCGTGATTGCGTCGCGTTCCGGCACGTCGGACCATCCATGGAGACCGTCCAGCAAGGCGGCTCGTTCTGTCGGGTTCAGCTTGTCCACCATAACTCTATCCTTCGGCAGCAATCAGGCCACTCAGCAGCAGTTGTTCAAAAAGAGCGGAAACATCCGCCGTGATCCTGCCGTTTTCAGCCTCGGGGAATGCCTCGGTCAGCAAGCTTGTAACCTCTTCCATGGACGTTGGTTGGTCGAGCAACCGCCAGACAGCACTGCCAACAGGGTTAAGGTGAAACAGCACGTCCGTATCCGGGTCGGCGAGGAAGGCCTGATCATCCATCTGCCGCACATGGACGCCGGGTTTCTGCTGGTACCGCGAGGCAGTCATTTAAGGTTCCGTCCCTATTCGTCGCCAAAGGCCGCCCGTAAAAGGGCAACGGCGGCATCGCCATGATTGTAATTCAGCCGGAAAATACGGGCCTGATCAATCAGGGAACACAATCCGTCGAGAATTTCTGCGCCTGGCATGGAACCGCCGAAGTTGCGGAGGATAATGGCCTTCAGGGCATCGGCCTGGCCCGCCGGCGTGATGGTGTCCTCGCCATCCTCATTCCGCTCAAGCACAACCACGCCGCCGACCGGGTAGGTTTCACCATAATCGGCGAGGAATTCATTGTTCAGGTTCAGGTAATTGAAACGGCTGCTGACTGGTCCCGCATGGCTCTGAACGAAGGTTTCGAACCCGGCACCCAGCTCCGCTGGTGTGGGATTTCTCAGGCGCGGCTGGATGCCAAGGGATTGTCCTTTGAAGGTTTTTAAGTCCAGCGGCATAACATCGTCGCACAACATCCGGGTGTGCTGTGCTGCCAGTAAAGCCATGAAGGTGCTTTTGCCCTGATTGTATCCGCTGGGGAAGACCACCAGTCGTTCGTTAACAATCGCGGCGGCGCAGTGCAGGCATATGAGATCCGAATGATCGGCGTTATAGGCATGCACCAGATCGACGATGAAGTCGCAGGTGGCATTTACCGGGTCCAGAAAGACCTTCACCTTGTCTAGCCATGGCGATGTGCGTGAATACCCGGTGGCGTGCCGCCATATGGTAATGACAGGATCAGAATGGTCGTCCGGCCTCTCGTCGAAAGGCCAGGTGGTGATGATCTGGCGGATCGGCGGCAGCAGCTCAGAAGCGCCGCTTCCCAGCCGAACCGGTCTCGTTATGCCATCAAACCATAGATCCACAGGAACCTCGTGCGTTGGAAACTGAGGGGCCGCTGATATCAGACCATGCGGTCCGGCGGGAATAGAATAGAGACCAATAGCCCACCCGTGGAGGCGCGTTCCAGCATTAACTCGCCCTGATAGAGCGTGACCAAATCGACGACAATCGACAGTCCAAGCCCATGTCCCGGCGTCATTTCATCCAACCGTTTGCCACGATCAAGGACATTTCTCATTTCCTCTTCTGGCATACCCGGACCATCATCGTAAACCCTTAGTCGCAACCCAGGTGCCTCAGCATGGGCGGATATATGAACCTGGGCCTTTGCCCATTTGAAGGCGTTCTCCAGAACGTTTCCAAGGATTTCCTCCAGATCTTCACGTTCGCCGTGGAATATCAGGGAAGGTGGAATTTCAATATGGCTGCGACGATGTTCTTCGGCGAAGATTTTTTCGAGGGAACGGCAGATAGACGTGGCTGTATCAAGAACCGAAACGCTATTGGCGGAGAAAGACGAGGCACCCGCCGCCGCCGCCCGCGCCAGATGGTGTTCCACCAGATTGGAGATGATTTCAATCTGATCGTTCAGCGCCGTCTGGCGTGCAGGGTCAGTTTCCGCGCGAGTTTCACCCCGCAGCAAAGTCAGGGGCGTTTTCAGGGCATGGGCGAGATTCCCCACATGGCGCCGGGCGCGTTCGACCTGGCTTTGGTTTTCTTCCAGTACGGCGTTGGTGACCCGAATCAGGGGCTGGATTTCTTCCGGATAGTGCTCGCCCAGCCGGGCTGCCCGGCGCTGGCGGATGGCTTCCAGATCCTGAACGAGGCCCCGCAGAGGTTTCAGACCAAACGAGACCTGTATGATCAGTGCGCCAAGAACACCGATCCCCAAGGCGACAAGTGAAAGCATCAGGACAAGATCAAATTTCCGCCGATCCTGTATCAAATCAGAAACATCACCGGCAACCATAAAACGGACAGGGGCATCGAATCCGGTTATCTGCAAGGTGAGATAGGATATCCAGAGCGTTCGGCTTCGCGGCCCTTGTATGGTCATCGAGCCGAAGTTTCCAGGCTCGGTGCCCGCGACCTCAAGCGGCAGACGTTCATCCCATAGGGACCGGGACCGCGCCAGTGGCGCACCGGCCGTCGAAATCTGCCAGTACCAGCCTGATAAAGCCTGCTCGAACCTGGGGTCGCCGAGAGGCCGGGCAATGGTGATCCTTCCGTTTTCACTTAGATCCGTCGCCGCGACCAGGGCGTTGACGGAAACTTCCAGCCGTCGGCGGAACGAACCGTCGGCAGATTGCTGAAAGACAAATGACAGGGCGAACCCGCCAATAATCAACACCACCGCGATCCACACGCCAGCGGATAGCACCAGACGGGCGTTAAGACTCCGCATTCTGTTTTTCCAAAGAATCAAGCCGGAAGCCCTGCCCACGGACCGTCGTGATCCGGGCATGTCCGATTTTTTTTCTCAGTCGACCGATGATCACATCCATGACATTGGAATCGGGATCGGCTTCCGATCCATAAACATGTTCAAGAAATTCCGTACGGCTAATGACGCGATCAGGGTGGTGCATCAGATAGGACAGCACGCGAAATTCGAGCGCTGTCAGATCCAGAGAAACCCCGCCGTCAGTAACGCGTCCACCCAGGGTGTCGAGGCTCAGGCCTCCGATATGTATTGCCGGTGATGCATGCCCGGCACTGCGCCGGATGAGGGCCCGAAGTCGGACGACAACTTCCTCCGTTTCGAACGGTTTGGTCACGTAGTCGTCGGCACCGGCATTAAAGCCCGCCAATTTTTCTGACCAACGGCTTCGGGCTGTCAGTATCAGAACAGGCATGGAGCATCCGGCGTCGCGCCACGCCTGCAAGACACTAATTCCATCAAGTTTTGGCAGCCCTAAATCAAGAATGGCGGCATCGTAAAACTCGGCGCTTCCGAGTTCGTGGGCAGTATTTCCGTCGTAGGCCGCGTCGCACACAAAACCGGAGTCCTCCAGCATGGCCACGAGCATGTCTGACAGGTGCCGATCATCTTCAACCACGAGCACTTTCATCAGTTCTCGGGCTCCTTTTCTTCATGATTTTTACTAATCCCCTGGCCGCCTTCGCCTTGACCATCATCAATGCCCTGACTAATGCCCTGGCCGCCGATCCCGACCGGTTTCCCTGACGAGGTGTCGATCAGAAGTTCAACTAGGCGGCCATCACCGGATATCAGTTTTACCCGGTACATGGAGGCAACGCTGGGATCGTCACTTTTCAGAAGGTCGACTTCATAGACCGTAGCGTCGTGGGTGTGTTCAAGGGACTCAATAATGTGGGCCAGGGGGACGGCTTTGCCAGCCAGAACGGCATCACGCGCCCATTCTTGATCATCGCCATCATTTCCATCCCCATCCGCATGGGCCATGAACGCCATCGGCAGGAGCAAAATAATGGCAACAATGGCACGCATGATTAGAGCCCTATATTGCTCTGTGTTTGGCCCTTCAGGACTGGCTGTTACAGCGGGTCGGGGCGACCTTGCACGATTGGCCTGAAAGCTCGCAGTTGGCCCGGGCAGTGGATTCCGCCGCATTTTCAGTATCGCCCCGTCCGGTGCCTAACGCGCCACCGCTGCCTAAGTAGAATGTACCGCATTGTCCCGGGCCGAATTGAAGCACAACCTCACAGTCCTCTGCCCCGCAATACTGTGTCGCCAGGGCGTCCGCGCTATCCTGATCGGAAACATTCCACCGTATATGCCAGCGTTGCGTCGTCGTCGAGAAGGCGATCGCGCCAAAACCGTCTTTGGGGGTTTGATTGTTCAGGCCCAGGGGTGGCACTGAAAAATCCGTGCAGGCCGACAACAGAAGGGCACCAATAAATGCGCCGCTGATCACGGCGCGGGAGCCAAAGTTGTTCATATTTGTCTTCTCTCTCTTCCCTGGAATGATGGCCACCGTGCACGTCGGAGCGCACACGGCGGCTGTATACGCCGTCATACTATAATGGATGACATTATGCCAGACGAGGAGCCCTATAATCCAGTTCCACCAACGCCACCACCCGCTGCGTCAACTCCGCCACCCGCTGCTGGTACTGCCACTGGTACTGCGGTGCCTGCCGCTGCTGGTACTGCCGCTGCGCCAGCACCGTCATCGCCGACAGCACCGTCATCGCCACCAGTACCACCGCTGTCGCCACCACCGGCACCGGACCCGCCACCAGCACCACCGCCACCGGTACCGCCACCGCCGCCACCGGACCCGCCGCCGGTACCAC
>FLOH01001399.1_pt1 | contig 37923 bp, 29 predicted proteins | sample 756751 | NCBI WGS metagenome assembly FLOH01 (sample SAMEA4026879, study PRJEB14308) | marine metagenome | biome: coastal water; material: water | depth 74 m
CAAAGAAGTTTGTAAGTCAGCATGCTTATCAACCGGACCTGCATGGCTTGACGCAAGAGCAAATCGAAGAGGTCTTCCACCTGGCCTATGATCACTATGGCTATGCCCGGTCAGCGGAAACCACTTCGCAGGAAGACTAACGTGTTCTAACGCTCCAGATCGTACTTTTTCAAGCGATACTGGAGGGTCTTGTAGGTGAGACCCAGCAGGACCGCAGCATCTTTGATGGAACCGTTGCTGCGTTCAAGGGCCTGTCGGATGAGATCCTGTTCCAGGTCTTCCAGCACCAGACCGTTGGGGGGCAAGTCGAATCCGCCGGTCTGGGGCTGGGGCGTAGTAAACTTGGCGGGAAGGTCTGCTACGGTGAGGGTGTCGCCACTATGAAGGATGTAGCATTGTTCCAGGGTATTTTCCAGTTCACGTACGTTACCGTGCCACGGATAACGCTGGAAAGTTTCCAGCACATCGGGGTGGATGCCGGGTAGTGTTTGTTTGAGCTTGGTTCCAATCTTGGTTCGGAAGTGGGCGATGAGCTGGGGGAGGTCTTCCAGCCGTTCGCGCAGAGGCGGGAGTTGAATGGGGAAGACTTCCAGTCGATAGTAGAGGTCTTGCCGGAAACTGCCTTCGTCTATGCGTGTTTCGAGATCGCGGTTGGTGGCGACCACAACACGCACATCCACGTTTCGGGTTGTGTTACTACCGACCCGCTCCACGACACCATCCTGTAATACCCGGAGGAGCTTGGCCTGCGAGGCCAGGGGCATGTCCCCGATTTCATCAAGGAATATGGTGCCGCCGTGTGCTGTTTCAAACTTCCCGATCCGGGCTGCATCTGCACCGGTAAAGGCCCCTTTTTCATGACCAAAAAGCTCAGACTCCACGAGTGTGTCGGGAATAGCGGCGCAGTTCACGGTGACGAAGGGTTTGTTTTTTCGGGGCCCGTTAAAGTGGAGGTGCCGCGCGATGAGTTCTTTCCCGGTGCCTGATTCCCCGAGTATAAGGACTGTGGCATCGACCTGGGCCGCGCGGGCGGTGCGTGTAAAGACTTCCTGCATAACGTGGCATTCACCGACTATATTTTCCAGCGCGGTATTTTTTCCTACGAGGGCGCGGAGCGATGCGTTTTCCTGGAGGAGGGTGCGTCGTTCGAGGGCACGTCCGAGGACATGGAGAAGTTCATCCTTGTCGAAGGGTTTTTCCAGATAATCGACCGCGCCGCTCCGCATGGCAGTTACGGCGGTACGGATGGTGCCGTGTGCTGTCATGACGACTACATCCAGATGGGGATAGCGTTTTTGAACTTCCTGCAAGAGGCCCAAACCATCCATACCGGGCATCTTCATGTCGGTAAGGACGAGGTTATAGGTATCCTTGGACAGGGCATCCAGTGCGGCCTCAGCGGATTCAGCCGGGGTCACCTGATGGCCACAGGTCGTAAGAATATCGTAGATGATTTCACGTTGGGTTTGATCATCTTCTGTCAGGAGGATGTGCGGTTTCATCAGAGCTTCACTTTCTCCAAGGGTAGGGTAATGAGAACCTGGCAGCCTTGTCCAGGGGTGCTGGAAATTTCGATGCGCCCACCATGTTCTTCTACTATGCCCCGGGTAATACTGAGGCCGAGGCCAGTACCCCCGGCTTTGGTGGTGTAGTACGGCTCAAAGATGCGGGCCAGGCTTTCGCTGTCGAGGCCGGGACCATTGTCCCGAATTTCAACGGTGCAGACCGTGTCAGACACCCGTGAAAAGATACGAACCCGCCCGTTACTTTCGCAGGCTTCCATCGCGTTGAGGAGGAGGTTAAGAATGGCGCGGTTCCATTGTTTGGGATCAAGATTGAGGGTGAGGTCACCTGCGCGGAGTTCCGCAGAAAATGCAATGCCCCGGTCTTCCGCATCTTTTTCGATGAGGTGAATGCATTCACCCAGGAGGACATCCACCTTGTTGGGCTCGGGTACCAGTTCCTTTTCACGCGCGAGGGAGAGGAAGCCGCTGACGATGTCTTCCAGGCGATCCACTTCTTTGCAGATGGTGCTGAGGGGTTTGGCTGCGGAGGAGCCTTCCTCCACATTGTCCAGCGCATGGCTGGAGAGGAGCTTGATAGCGTTGAGGGGATTGCGAACGTCGTGGGCCACGCCAGCAGCAAGATTGCCCAGTGCGGAGAGGCGTTGGGCCTCACGCAGTTTGGTTTTTACCAATTCTTTTTCGGCGAGGGCATCCACCATGTGGTTGAAGCTTTCTTCCAGGGCGAGGATTTCGCCTGTGGCGCCTTTGGTACTTACCGTTTGGAGGTTCCCTGAGGCGATGGCTGCACAGGTTTCGGAGAGGGTGCTGAGGGGACGCAGGTGGGTGGTGATGATGTAGATCATACCGAGGAGCGCGAGGATGAAGACGATGGTGATGGCTATCATGTAGCGGTTGGTGAAGGCGCGGTATATTTCTGTGGACTGTTGTATGGGCACACGCACCGTGAGGAGGGTGTTACGTTCACCCAGAGAGATAACCATGTGGGTGACACGAACGAGTGTGCCATTGTTATCGCGTTCCACATAGACGGGTGGTGTTTCATCGTCCTGTTTCAGGCCCGGCAATGGGGACTGGTCTGCGGGCAGGGGAGACAGGGCGATGTCTTCCCCCGCATAGAGTTCAATGAGGTCTTGCTCCAGGTCGTTCAGGGGGATACTCGGCTCTTCCTCATAGCGCACAGTGATGGTGCCCGCCATGGAAATGGCACGCTCTTGCACTGCCCCGGCTGCTTCGTTGGCATAGTAGCGGGTGATGATAGCGACGGCTCCCAGGAGACAGAGAAGGAGGACGACCGAGAGAAACATGACACGAAAAAAGAGGGCACCGTGCCAGGGGGTACGGGGGTGTGGGGTCTTCTTGTCGGGGTGCTTCATCATGATGCCTCCCTAGATCTCCGGGGTGACCTCGCCCGAGAGGACTTTCATGACTTCCTGGATGTCGGCCCAGGTCTTGGATTTTTCAGAGGGCTTCCGCAGGAGGTAGGCCGGGTGGTAGGTTACGCGCAGGGGAATGCCCTCGTAGTTATGCCAGGAACCGCGAAGTCGTCCCGTGGTTTCTTCCGTCTGGAGGAGGGTCTTGGCGGCAACCCCGCCGAGCGCACAGATGACCTTGGGCTGGAGTATGTCGAGTTGTTGCTTGAGGTAGGATTCGCAGCAGCGCACTTCGTCCGGGCTGGGGTTACGATTTTCCGGGGGGCGACACTTAATGATGTTACAGATGTAGACTTCCTCACGTGAACTTTTCATGCCTTTGGTGATGATGTCGGTGAGGAGTTGCCCGGCGGGGCCGACAAAGGGCTCGCCCTTTTGGTCTTCTTCATAACCGGGTGCTTCGCCTACGAATACGAGGTCGGCCCGGGGATTGCCCACACCAAAGACGGTCTGGCTGCGGGTAGCGTGGAGGGCGCAGGATTCGCAGACTTTTACCTGTGCGTCCAGCGCAGCGAGGGCTTCGGCCGGATCAGCGGGGGTGCTGAGCGTAGGTGCAGGTGGAGTCTGGACGGGCGGAGCGTCCCCTTTGGGTGCCAGGCCAGGACCAATGGCTTCGAGCTTGGCCAGTACTTCGGGGGAAAGATGCAGAAACCCTTTGGAACTTCGTGCGGTTTCCTGCAGAAGTGTTTTGGTGTCTTCAATAATCTCTTGAAATGGGTCGGTCATCCATCTATGCTCCAAGGCGTAAATATAACAGAGGAGTATCATAGCATGACCATGAAAGCGACCAAAAGGCCGAAGGTTTACACGATCGCTATGTCCCTCGTTCCCAAGCTCTGCTTGGGAATGCATATCCCGTGGCTCTGCCACGGAATACAGGCCCGCGTGACCGGGGAGGCTACACTTTCGGTCCCGACTCGGGTTAAGCATGCTGACTCGGTGATTCCCGTCTGCACAGTTAGGATGACAAGGCTTATGATTGCTGCGCTGTGCCTGATTCCGGCAGTGGGGTATTGTGAACCGAATATGGGGACGGGTCATATCACTGTGGTGTGGAGTATGTTGCTGGTTGTTACGGGTGGTATAGCCTTGATACCGACTCTGCTGAAATTTATTGGCAAGGTGAAGATGAGCTGGAAATTGTTTTGGATCTTTACGCTGGTACCCCCCCTGTTCTTTTTAATTTTTGTGGGGCCTTTTTTCATGATCATCGGTGCATTTCTGCTTACAGGAAGGACCATGTAGATGCTGGAGATGGCTGGGGTCCCGGCAGTTTTCCTGGATCGGGACGGGGTGATTAACCGGGACAAGGGATTTATCATTGACCCGGACGATTTGGATTTGTTGCCGGGTGCAGCAGAATCGATGAAGCGACTGCGTACGGCGGGGTTTAAGTTGATTGTGGTCACTAACCAGTCGGGCATTGGACAAGGCTTGTATACCGAAACTGACCTGGCTGGGGTCCACGATAGACTGGAGGCGTTATTAGCAGCGGAGGGGGTGCATGTGGAGGGTATCTATTTTGCGCCGGACCATCCGGAGCGTCCGACTGCACGGCGTAAGCCGGGTCCGGGTATGCTGTTAGAGGCTGCGGAAGCCCATGGGATCGCTTTGCGTGACTCGGCCATGGTGGGGGATCAAGTGCGTGATGCAGAGGCCGGAATGAACGCGGGGTGTGTGCTGAATATTCTGGTTCCGCCGGGTGCGGGAGACCCCCGCTTTCCTGCTGCACCGGATTTGGCGGGTGCCACAGCGATGATTCTGAATATTCTGGGTACTTCAGCGGGGAAAATAGTTTAGGGAAGCGGGGAACTTATCACGATTAATCGTGTTATAGTAGGAAATATCGGAGTATTTCAGGAGTTATCATCATGGCCTTATTGAGTCCGTTGAAGCGTGAGGATTGGGATGAATCGAAGGCGCGTCATTTATTGAGCCGTGCCGGATTCGGTGTGCCCCATAAACTGGCCCGTGACCTGGCGGATATGGGGCCCGAGGCGGCGGTAAAGCATTTGGTGGAGTATGACAGCTTGCATCAGCGCTTGACCGAGCCGGAGCGGGTTCCGTTTCAGACGAGGAAGATGATGATGGAGGAGAATCCAGAAGCGACGGAGGAGGAGATTCGCAAGCTTTATTCGGATTATCAACGTTCGGAGCGGGAGGCCATTGAAGGAATGAAGCGGTGGTGGTTGCAGCGTATGCACAAGACGGACCGGCCGCTGGAAGAAAAGATGACTTTGTTCTGGCATGGTCATTTTGCAATTTCGTCGCAGAAGGTTCGCTGGTCTGAACCGACCTATGAATACAATGCGCTGTTGCGTGAATATGCCACAGGCAATTTCAAAATGTTGGCGACGAAGGTGGGGCAACTTCCGGCTATGCTGGAGTATCTGGATAATCGCCAGAGTACAAAGACCCATCCCAATGAGAACTGGGCACGTGAGTTGATGGAACTGTTTACGCTGGGTCAGGGTGAATATACCGAGGATGACATCAAGGCTTCGGCCCGCGCTTTTACCGGGTGGGGTACCGGTAGCGACCACAGGTTTGATTACAAACTGCGTAATCACGACTACAGCGACAAGACGTTTATGGGCCGCACAGACCCCCATGATGGCTGGGACATTCTCGACATAATTTTTGAGCAGCCCGCAGCGAGTACGTTTATTGCGGCTAAGCTATGGTCTTTCTTTGCCTATGAAAACCCGGACCCTGCTATCGTTGAAGGCCTTGCAAAGACCTTGCGCGATAATGATTTTGAGTTACGTCCCATGTTGACACAATTGTTTTCGTCCAGTGCTTTTTATAGTGCAGAGGCTATGGGTACACAAATCAAGAGTCCCGCCCAGTTTGCAGTACAGCTGGTGGAAGACCTGCAATATGAAAATCCGCCCTATGCACAACTGGCGCGTACCTTGCGTGAGCTGGGACAGGACCTGTTTTATCCACCCAACGTAAAGGGCTGGGACGGGAACAAGGCCTGGATCAATGCGAACACGTTGTTGGTGCGTTACAACACGCCACCGGCAATTGCGAATGCTGCGACAACACAGGAACAGCGACGAATGGCCATGGCTGCGGAGGGTGGTGAGGATACGATGATGGCGGAGGGTTCTGCGCCGAAGGATTATAGTGCCGTGAAACCCGGTGAGTATGTCCGGGAAGAGCGCAAGAAAATGATGGCAGAGGTGCGCGAAGCACTGAAGGACATGCCTAAAAAGAAGCAGCAGGAATTGCGCAAGGCCATACAGGGGGGGGATATGATACAGCGCAGGGCGGCGTTGAAGGAGTTGGGTGTGCAGTCTCCGGAATGGGAAAAGCATAGCCCGGTATTGCTCTTTGATACATTCAGTTTTACGACACCCCTGGAATGCCTGGATGCCCTGGAATCGTATTTTTTAAGGGTGCCTATGAAGGCCGAACAAAAGACCGCGTTGCTGGCGGCCATGGATATTACAGATCCTGCTATGGCGATTACACCAGCCGATGTACCGTATGATGTGCGTATTGCGACCTTACACTTGATGACCAGCATGGCGGAATATCAATTATGCTAACTTGCCCACAGGCAAGCATTGGAGAATAAACGTATGAATATAACACGACGTGATTTTATGAAATCCACGGCTTTGATGACGGCTGCAGGTATAGCACCGCAATTCCTGTCGCAGACCGCAGCGGCATCATTAACCTCGATTAAGGGCTTCAAGGATGATCGGGTGCTGGTGGTCATTCAGTTAGCAGGTGGCAATGATGGCTTGAATACCGTGGTCCCCTATGAAGATGATCTGTACCACAAGGCACGGCCCAACCTGAGCCTGTCTGATGATCGCTTGATTAAACTGGATGATGCTGTGGCGGTGAACAACAACCTGCGCGGTCTGGCAGACCTCTATAACGAGGGGCAGTTGGCACTCATCCAGGGCGTGGGCTATCCCAACCCGGATCGTTCGCATTTCAGGTCGACCGAGATTTGGCATACGGCCAGTGATGCAGATGCCTTTTTGGGGCATGGCTGGATAGGGCGTTATTTTGACAATAATTGCGGGGGGACAGCGCAACCCCAGGTGGGGCTGGCGTTGGACAAGGAGCGGCCCCAGGCTTTTTCAGGGGAAAAAGGCTTTGGTGTGTCGACCACTAACCCGATGCGCTTTGGTTGGAACCCCGGTCAGGGTGCAGCGACTGAGGAAGTGTTTGCCGCATTGAATCAGGCGGGAACGGTACAGAATAACGGTACGCTCGATTTCCTGCGCCATACAACAGCCCAGGCCATGGCGAGTTCCGAAGAGGTACGTGGTGCTGCGGGGAAAGGCATGGTGGAGGAAATCGTTAAGAAGCGTGGTGTAGCAGGGAATGCGCTGGCGACCCAGTTGAGTGCAGTGGCGGGCCTCATACGGGGTGGTTTGAATACACGAATTTTTTATGTGTCGGTGAGTGGTTATGACACCCATGCTGGTCAGGCGGTGGCCCATGATCGATTGCTGGGGCAATTCAGCGAGGCCATGACCGGATTCCAGCAGCAGCTAAAGGAAGATGGTCTCTCGGAACGGGTGACTACCATGGTCTTCTCGGAGTTCGGCCGAAGGGTTGAAGAGAATGCCAGCGGGGGTACGGACCACGGTACAGCGGCACCCATGTTCCTGGTGGGCGATTCAGTGAAGGCTGGATTGTACGGCACAGCACCCCGACTGAATGACCTGGATCAGGGGGACCTGAAATATGGCACAGACTTCCGGCAGGTCTATGCGAGTGTGTTGGAGCAGTGGTTTGAAACGGATTCCAAGCCTGTACTGAACGGCAGCTTTGACACCTTGCCCTTGCTTGGTTAAGCGATAAACCGATACACATTGACTATGCAGCGGGTCATCCTTTGGCCCGCTGTTTTCGTTGTGCTGGCGCAGGGTTTGTCCAATTCCTTGGGCCTGTGCTATTCTTTGGGATTGTTTTTCAGGGCATTTCTCAACTTTCATGCGCAAAGCAATAACAGGTATATGTAATCCATGCTCAAACAAGTGATTTTTTTCGGTCTAATGCTGCTGTCTTTCGTGGCGTTTTGGGTGTTGTTATTAAATCCTGAACGTTTTGCTATACCAGCACATGATTTTGAAAATCTTAGTATGCTCTCCATCATGGCGCTAGCATCATTATTATTGGTCAATTTTGTCTTTATTGTAGCCGGGTTTAAGTTGATGCCTGGCCTTACGAAAAAAATGCTTTCTTTCGAAGTGAAGCTGATTTTTATTGGTGCTCTTTTCGTATTGTTATTCAAGCCGGAAGCCTATGGGTTGCCAGCAGATAAATTTGGTGGGCTTTCCCTTGAATCCTTAAAAGAACACCTAAAGAGCTTAAATGTCGGTACGGCCCTGTTTTGGCTCGGTTTCGCTGCCACGATTAAACTGGGTGGCATCATGGCGGGGGTGGTGCGGTGGCGTATTTTGCTGCGGGGGCAGGGGGTGCATATCCCCTTTTGGTACCTCACCAAGTGCTGGTTCTGGGGGCGGGCTATCGGTTTGTTTTTGCCGGGGACGTTGGGGTTGGACGGCTACCGCCTGGTAGAGTCTTCACGCTATACGGGCGAGGCGATTAAATGTACCACCGTAATTGTGGTGGAGAAGCTGACGGGGATTATCGCCTTGTTTGGTCTGGTATTCCTGACCATTCCGCTGGGCATGCGTCTCTTTGATTTTAATATGGTGGTGTTGGCGATAGTGTTGACCGTGCTTGGGGGGCTTCATCAGTGTATCGCTCATACTCCTGTTGCAACCGCGTATTATTCAGGTGCTGGTGTCGGTGTTGCCCTTGCCTCAGGGTATCAAGACGAAGGTGAACAAGATTGGCGCGGCAGTAACGGCCTATGGCCATAATCGTATGGTCATGTTCAAAGCCCTCCTTTTTGGGCTGTGTGTACACCTCGCGATTTGCCTCATGTACTTCGGTACCGCAACGGCCATGCGTGCAGAGAACACCGGGCTGCTGGATATTTTCTTTGCCAGTCCACTGATTATCGTAGGGTCGGTGTTTGCCCCTACCGTAAGTGGCGCAGGGGTACGCGAGATTGTCATGACCACGGTACTGGGTGGACAGGCAGGCGAAGAGACCGCTTTTCTCTTCGGGCACCTCGGCCTGTGGTTCGGTGAAATCGTGCCCTTCCTGTTGAGCTTGCCGTTGTTGCTGCTTACGGCGCGTCCCAATCGCGATGAGCTGATGCATGATATTGCGGAAGTTCGTTCGGCGGCATCCCATGCGGACGCGGATGATATGCATCTAAGCCCGGAAGAAGTAAAGGGCTACCAGACCAAGGTTTTCGGTGTGGTCTTTGGCGGGATTGTGGCGGGTGCGTTGGCTGGGGCTGTGATTGGCATCCTGGAGGCGCAATGGATCGTGTCGAGCTTGAGTGGCTTGCGCGAGGTAGGCATCTTCGGTTGGGGCGCGGTGGCCTATGCTTTCATTTATGCTTGCGTCGGGCTGGGTGTATCCGGGGTGCTCCTCTTCTTTTATCTACTGCTCGACAAGTTTCCCGACTGGAAAATCAGTTTCGCGCTCAGTTACCTCGGTGCTTTCACCGCAGGGGGCATGATTATCGGTATGTTCCGTTTGAAGCGGGATGTGCTGGACGGTATGAATCCGGGTGCAGGGGACATGATTCAGCTTTTGACCTATGTGGTGGGCGCAGGACTCATTGGCATGGTGGTCTTCACCATTGGCTCAATCCTGCTGGGCATGCTCGCCGGAAAACGTCCCCTGGGCTATGTGGGTGGTGCGGTTGCTGGTTGGGTGGTTGTTTTTGTGGTGGCCCAGGGCTTTGCTGTGATGAATACACCGGAATCCGCCGGGGCCAGCTTCAGTCCTGCAGCAGAGACCAAAGGCCCCAACATTTTTCTAATTGCTATTGATACCTTACGGGCCGACTACATCCCCGTGTTTAATCCGAAGGCTGTGGCGAAGACGCCTAGCTTTGAAGCCTTCGCAAGCGATGCCATTGCCTATACCAAGGGTACATCTCAGGCGTCGTGGACCAAGGCCTCTTTCGGGAGTATTTTCTCAGGCATGTACCCTGAGTGTCACACTGCCACCAGTAAAGTGTCGAGTCTGCCACAGGGTGTTGAGACTTTTCCTGAGCTGCTTCAGGCGGGGGGCTATTACACCCAGGGCTATTCCAACAATCCGAACATCACGAGCATCTTTGGCTATAACCAGGGCTTCGTGGAATATGTGGACCTGAAACCGTCGCTTCTTTTTGGTGCAAGTGATTCGGCATCCAAGCTATCCATGTACGAAGTGCTTCGTCTCATCCGTGAGAAAATCGGTGCCAGGGTAGGGATGAAAATTCGCATCAGTGAATACTATCAACAAGCGGCATCGGTGAAAGCGACCATGTTCGATTGGCTCGACAGCGGGCAGGTACCGGAGGGTACACCCTTCTTCCTGTTTACCCATTTCATGGATCCTCATGACCCCTATAGTGCGCCGGAGTCGAAAGATGGGGGCTATGGTCGCAAGCGCATGGGGGATGACCCCGACCCTGAAGAGTGGCGTACGACCTTCCAGGAAGCGTATATCGGCGAGATTGAGTACCTCGACGGCGAGTTGGGCAAGTTCTTTCAGGGCCTGAAGGACCGGGGCCTCTATGACGATGCGGTCATCATTCTGACGGCAGACCATGGCGAGGAATTCTGTGAGCATGGCGGCTGGTGTCATGGACAGACCTTGTACAACGAGCAGACCCATGTGCCACTCATGGTGAAGTTGCCGGGCAATCAACGTGCAGGTGAAACCAATAGCCATCTCGCGCGGAATCTGGACATTGGCCCGACGGCACTCCACTTTGCAGGGCTGGCGCAGGGCGACATGATGCAGGGGCAGTCGCTCTTTAATGCGGATTTGTCGGACACGAACAGCAGCATCGCCTTTGCCTATTCCGAGAATAATTTTGAGGGCATCGTCTTGCAGGCGGTACAGAACGCACAGGGCATGAAGATTATCCGTGCCAACGAAGGCAACAAGCGTAACCTGAAAACGTTGGAAGGTTATGATCTGAACATCGACCCGCTGGAGCAGAATGACTGGTCTGAAGATGCGGGGCACAGTGCCTTTGTAACACAGCTCAACGGCGCCATTGACCAGTATCTTACGATTTGTGAGGAAGGTGCGGTAGAACCTGCGGCACCCACAGAGATGTCGGAAGAGCTTCAGAATCAACTGGAGTCACTGGGCTACCTGGGCGATGACCTGGGTTTATAGTTATACCCAGTTGGCGGCAATGTTTGCTATAAACGCAATCCTCGTTCCCAAGCTCCAGCTTGGGAATGCATACTCAGGGGCTCCAGCCCCGGATGCATTCTGGCAACGACTTTACCCCACCTGTCATTGCGAGGAGGCTCCGCCGACGCGGCAATCTAGCTTGGTCCAGATGATTGAACAGTCGTAGCGATTACTTTAATTCACCTGTCATTCCCAACTGGATTGGGCTATTGCAGGCCGAGCTTCGGCCCCCTAACGTTATCTTAACTTACAGTCGGAGTACACACCTGTTGTTGCCACCTTAATCTCTGGACTTTGCAGGTCTTAGATCCAGCTTGCAGCAACATCCGCAGCGAGGGCTTCCAGCTTTGCTGCGGCGTGTGCCATGAGTTCCGCCCTGTCCGCTCCATCACTGTCCAGGCTATGAATATCCACGATACCCCGGGTGTACAGCACTTCATAGCCTTCGCCCAGCGTACCGCACAGAGCAATGGTGGGTGTACCGCTCGTCTGCGCCATGCGCCCCACATTCCCCACCACTTTCCCCTGGACGCTTTGTCCGTCCATACGGCCTTCGCCTGTAATTACAAGGTCGGCCCAGTCGATTTTCGGGGCCAGGCGGGTCATCCCGGCGACCAGCGCAAAGCCGGAATTGAGAGTCGCGCCACAGAAGGCCATGAGGCCGGCACCCAAACCGCCTGCTGCACCCGCCCCTGGGATGTGGGCGATGTCCAGGTCGAGATCGCGCTGGAGGCAAATAGCCAACTGTTGCAGGGCCTGATCCAGCAGGTCCATGTCTTCTGGGCGTAAACCCTTTTGCGGGCCATAGACTGCGGTTGCCCCCTGTGGTCCACAGAGGGGGTTCTCTACATCACAGGCACCCCGGAAGGTGCAGAGGTCGAGGCGCGGGTCGCGCAGGGTTGCATCAATATGCGCAAGATTAATTAACGCGGCACCCCCCAGGGGTAGGGCATCCCCATTTGCATCGAGGAATTCATAGCCCAGGGCCTGGGCCATGCCTGCGCCACCATCGTTGGTGGCACTCCCGCCCAGGGTCACAATGATATCCCGGGCACCGTGATCGAGGGCAGCGCGAACAAGTTCGCCTGTGCCGAAGGTGGTCGTGGTGCAGGGGTCACGTTGTTCAGGGTCAAGCAATTCGAGGCCGGAGGCCTGGGCCATCTCGATGAGGGCCGTGTTGCCTTTGTTGAGCAAGCCCCACTGTGCTTCCACTGGCTGATTGTGCGGGCCTGTCACGGTGCTGTGTTGCAGAGTGCCCTGCGTAGCTTGGAGCAGGGTGTCCAGGGTACCTTCACCACCATCGGCCAGGGGGAGGCATTGTATCGTATCGTCGGGTCGACTCCGGGACCAGCCTGTAGCAATGGCCTGTGCGACTGCGACCGCGCTGAGGGATTCCTTGAAACTATCGGGGGCGACGAGGACCTTCATGACGGGGCCTAGCCCTCCATGGCTTTAAAAACCTGGATGTTGTAGAAGTTGGGATTAGAGAAATCGCCGTATTCGTCCATGTGCTCGATGAGACTGTCCACCATTTCGGTGATACCGTATTTGGGCGCGAAGCCGAGGCAGGTTTTGGCTTTTTCGCAGGTGACCTTGTAGTTGCGATAGTCCTGGATGTTTTTGATTTCGATTTGGACATGCTTGCCGAGACGTTGTTCTACTTCATCTTTCACGAGGTCTGCGACTTGCCCTACCGTGAAATTATCCTTCGCCACGTTAAACACCCCGTTGATGCCATAGTCCGCCTGAACTGCACGGAGAAATGCAGTCGCGGTATCGCGTACGTCCAGAAGGGGGCGCCAGATAGCGGGATTGTTTACCGTTATTTTACCCTCGGTCACCGCAGACTTGAACATGGTGTTGACGATGAGGTCGAAACGGGTGCGCGGGCTGTACCCGTTGATGGTGCCCTGTCGCAATGCAATGGTGGAGTACGCGTCATCCTGCAATTGCAGGACTCCGCGCTCGCCTTCGAGTTTGGAAATACCGTAGGGATAGCCACAGGTCACCGGGGCTTCTTCATCATAGAGTTCGTTGACGGTGTAGCCATAGACCGAGCAGGAGGACGCATAGATGAAGCGTTTCACCCCGGCCTGTTTGGCAGTATAGGCCAGGTAAGAGGGTAGTGCGCCGTTCTGGATAAAGTTCTTTGCGGGACTGAATTCGGCCATGGGGTCATTGGAGAGGCCGGCGAGGAAGATGACCTGATCGTATACCGCGAGATCATCTTCGGTCATATCAAAAAGCTCTTTTTCGACGATGGAGGTGTCTTTTGGCAAGTTGTTACCAAACCAGAGCTGGTCCACCACATCCACGTCATAACCATGTTCCTGAAGCATGGGGATGAGGACGGAGCCAATGTATCCGGCACCGCCGGCAACCATAATTTTCATGTGAATACCTTTTTATACTTCCGGGTATCGCACGGGATGGGATGTGCGCCCAAGAGGTACTATCCTACCGGAGGTGGTGGGAGGGTTCAATAATTTACCCGAATTTACTCGATAGGTGTATCAACCTTCGCGGATGAATCATGCTTCATATCCGCATAAAGCACTTCCTGGCAGTTGGGGCAAATCGTATGACTGAAGTCAATATCGGTATGCTGGGCAATATAGGCTTCAATGCTGTGCCAGTAATCGGTATCATCGCGTACACTTTTGCAACTGGCACAAATGGGCAAGAGTCCTGAGAGTTCACGAATGTGGGTTAGCGCAGATTCCAGTTCCATACGGAGATTGTTTTCCTCGCGCCAGCGGAGGAATTGCTTTCGTTCAGAAATGGCGATTGCGCGACTACCGATACAGCCCAGGATATTACCGCCAACGAAGGTGCCTACAAAGTGGGTTCCACTGGTAATGCCCTCAAAATCATGGATGACCAGTGTTACATAGATAATGCTGGCGGTGTAACCGATAGCGATGAGTGTTTTGTAGCTGAGTGGTGCCGGGGAGAAAACATAAAAGCTGATGAGAAACAACAGTGGCAATCCGGAATAGGCCAGGATAGTCGTGTTAAAACGATGGTTTACATAGAGCATGAGTATGGTGCCGGCCGCAATGGTGCCGTAGGTGAACCAATCCAGTACTTTACTGGATTTGGTGTTCCACATGAATACAGCGAGGAGGGAACCCAAAAAGACCCATAACATACGGATGAAATTGGGGCCGGGAGATGTGATGGCCGTTGTGCCCTCAGTCACGAGGTCCATAAGTACAAGGGAAGCTTCAATGCCGACGATAATCAGGCAGATAGTAACGCAGGTTTGGATGTCTTTGGACAAGTGATAAACACGGAATTCTTTTTCCAGCGCAGAATCACGCAAGCAGCCCAGGAAATAGAAACCGGGTTTCTCATCCCAATGGGAACTTGCTCCATCGATGGAGTTGTTCGGTGTTTTTTTCTGTTGCATAGATAATCCGAAGAGTACTCTTTTACGGCTAAACGTTTATTTGCCCCTATAGTCATCTTATATTAAAAACGCTAAATGTGTCAAAGTGATGCTGGCCAGCAGTAAAGTGGCCCCCAGGAAGAGGAAATGCGCAAGAATGCGAGTGGGCTTGTTCCATGAGCGGAAACCGAAGCCACTGGATTCCACCATGATGAGTCCAAGGCTGATATAAATGAACCAGACCATGAAAATGGGCAGGGGGATACCACGTCCCTGGAGTAGACGGGGCAGCCATATAAAGGGGAGATCATGGAGGAAGAGGCCGGAGCAGGAGAAAGTCCAGATAACCGCGATGGAGCGGGGTAGAAACTTTCGTGCGGGACGGTAGACGTAGCGGGCGAGGAGGTAGCCGTAGACGGGGTTCCAATAGTGCCAGAAACTGGCCAGGGTGGGTGCGTTGAAGGCGCGGAGAAACATGGTAGTGATACGACCACGGGGTTTGCCCGTTCCTGCGCGGATGGTTATAAATTCGCGCAGGCTGATGGGGGTGGCCATGTGCTACTTAAACCGCGTTGTGTTTTGGGAAGATTTGAACTTCTTCTTCCAGGACAACACCATGGGTTTCCAGGACGGTGCGCTTGGCCATGTCGATGAGAAAGAGGACATCGTCTGAACTTGCGTTGTCGTCGTTCATGATGAAGTTGGCGTGCATGGACGAGATGATAGCCCCGCCGTGGCGGGTGCCCTTTAGGCCACAGGCCTCGATGAGCCGTCCTGCATGATCACCTTCGGGATTTTTAAACACGCTGCCGCAGCAGTGGCCCTGGGGCTGTTTTTCGATGCGACGTTTTTTATAGTGGTCGTAGATGGCTTGCTGGTCTTTTTCAGCAGGTGTAAACTGGAAGGTACCACTCAGGATGATTTCGCCGGGCGCGCAGAAGGACTGGCCCCGATAATCGTAGAGGTCTTCTTTCATGGCGATAGTCTTGACGCCATCTGCCTTGAGCACATCCACGGACTCCAGCAGTTGGCAAGTAGACCCGTTGACCGTGCCTGCGTTCATATAAATGGCACCACCGACAGAGCCTGGAATTCCGGTGAGCCCACCCACCACATCATAGTTGTTGGGCAGCATAATCTCGCGGACCATGGTATCCAGTTCAACCCCGGCACCCACGGAGTAGCGGTGGTAATCCAGGGAGGCCATATCGTTCAGCTCCGTCATGAGGAGGACCACGCCCGGGAAACCTTCATCCTGGATGAGCATGTTGGAGCCACCCCCCAGAATGAGGCGGGGTGCGTCCTGCGCCATCATCCAGTCGTAGGCCTGCTCCACCTGGCTGGCAGTACGGGGCAGGAGTGCCCAGCGTGCCGGCCCACCGATGTTGTAGAGGGTTTTAGGTGCCAATATGTAGTCCGCAAAGGCGAATTCGAAGGGTGCATTTTCCATAGTGTATAGCATACCTGAGCCGGGCCATGGGTTCCCACTTTGCCCTTGCCCGTTCCAGTCAGTACAATAGCCAGCCATGAAGCAATACCTCGATTTACTGCGCCATGTCCGCGATACGGGCACGAAAAAAGAAGACCGTACGGGCACGGGTACCCTGAGTATATTTGGTCATCAGCTGCGTTTTGATTTGGCTGAGGGTTTTCCCATGGTGACGACAAAAAAGCTTTTCCTCAAGGGCATCATTCATGAGCTGCTGTGGTTTCTTCAAGGGGATACGAATATCGCCTACCTCAAAGAGCACGGCGTACGTATCTGGGACGAATGGGCCGATGAGAACGGCGACCTGGGTCCGGTCTATGGTGCGCAATGGCGTTCCTGGCCCACCTATGACGGCGGTACCCACGACCAGATTAGCGAAGCGGTTGAGCTGCTGAAGACGAACCCCGACTCACGAAGGATTCTGGTCAATGCCTGGAACGTGGGGCAGCTCGATGCCATGGCACTCATGCCGTGTCACACCATGTTTCAGTTTTATGTGGCGGACGGCAAGCTGTCGTGCCAGTTGTACCAGCGCAGTGCCGACCTCTTCCTCGGGGTGCCCTTTAACATCGCGTCCTATGCGCTATTGACGCTTATGATGGCACAGGTCTGCGACCTGGAGCCGGGGGATTTTGTCCATACCTTCGGCGATGCCCACATCTACCTGAACCATCTGGAGCAGGTGGATACCCAGCTCGCACGGGAACCCTATGCGCTGCCGACCATGCAGATGAATCCGGCAGTGAAAGACATCTTCGGCTTCACCTTCGAAGACTTTACGCTGGAAAACTACCAGTGCCACCCGTTGATAAAGGGCAAGGTGTCGGTGTAGTACGCGTTGACCTTGCTGCGTAGTCTGGTCCTGTATGCATTCCCATGCAGAGGCCGTAGCACGGCAGGCAATAGGGAATGAGGGTCAAGGTGGCGGTCTGGGTTCTACTCCAGCAACCCGCGGTTGTGTAGCCATTTCCTGTCATTCCCAACTTGATTGGGAATCCCCCCAACGGAATCCTGGCTTTCAGTCGAAGTGTATACAGGTGATTTTCACTTAGACTCGTTACTCAAATAACAGCGGGTAAGCCCCTACTCCAGTAACTCGCGGATGCGTAGCCATTGGATGCAGAGGTCCGGCCATTTTGCGAAGGCGGCGTCTCCCCCGCCCAGTCCCAGACCATGACGCCCTTTCTCGAAGATGTGCATTTCCACGGGCACCCCTGCATTTACCAACGCTTCGTAAAAGAGCAAACTGTTCTGCACCGGTACCGCCTGGTCTTCGGTGGTATGGACGAGGAAGGTGGGCGGGGTTTCTGCGTTTACCTGTAGCTCATTGGAGTATTTGGTCACGAGTTCTTCGGAAGGTGCGTCGCCGAGCAGGTTCTTGCGGGAACCTGCGTGGGTATGTGGATCTTGCATGGTGACCACGGGGTAAACGGGCACGACAAAGTTGGGCCGTGAGGATTCCCGGTCGATGGGGTCGGCTGATTTTCCTTCGCCCAAATCCCAGTGTACTGCTGTAGATGTAGTGAGGTGCCCACCCGCAGAAAAGCCAAGCACACCAATTTTCTCCGGGTCTACCTTCCACTCGGCTGCGCGATGGCGCACGGTGCGGATGGCGCGTTGCGCATCCATGAGGGGGACAGGCTCGCCATAATCGGGCGCGTGACGATATTGAAGCACAAAGGCAGCGATGCCATGGGTGTTGAGCCAGGCAGCGACCTGCCATCCTTCGTGGTCCACGGCTAGATGGCCATAGCCCCCGCCGGGACATACGACAACGGCTACACCACTGAGCGGTACATGCTTTGAAGGTAACGAAATGGTGAGGGTGGGTTCATGGCCTTTACCTGTGTCCTTGGCCAGGGGCGTTTCTCCCGCAGGCCACAGCGTGATGGTTTCACCCGGCAGGATTTTTTCATCCGCCGCGAAGGCGGTTGCAGCAATCAACAAACACATGACGAATACGTTTCGCAGTACCATGGCAATAACCCCGTATAGTTTATCGTTTCTTTTGGAACGAACACGCTCGACCAATAATACTACAACTTCAGTCCCGACTTGGGCTAAGCATGCTGACGCGGAGATTCCTCCTCCGCAGGAATGACAAAAAATTACTTCAGTCCCAATACATCCTGCATATCGTAGAGGCCCGGTTCTGCATTCACGGCGAAGCGTGCCGCGACCAGCGAACCTCGTGCAAAGTTATCGCGGTTATGGGCCTTGTGCGTCAATTCGATTCGTTCGCCTTGACCGACAAAACTGACGGTGTGATCACCGACTACATCGCCACCACGCATGGTGTGCATGCCGATTTCCGCGCGGGGCCGTGCACCGACCATGCCTTCACGACCATGGACCACGTCTTTGTGATAATCCAGGCCCAGGCCCTTTGCTGCACATTCGGCGAGGCGTACGGCGGTACCGCTGGGCGCGTCTTTTTTCTGGTTGTGGTGCATCTCTACAATCTCGCAATTGTAATCCAGACCCAGGGTCGCCGCTACTTCCTGTGTGATTTTAAAAAGGAGGTTCACGCCTACGCTCATGTTGGGGGCATGAATGATGGGAATTTTTTTGGACAGTGCAGCCACTTCTGCGGTCTGCTCTGGGCTAAGGCCTGTTGTGCCGATGATGGCGGGCACGCCTAATTCTGCACAGGCACGGATATTGGCCAGGCATACATCGGCAAAAGTGAAATCAATCATGGCGTCACTGTTGCCGATTTCAGTCTTGGCATCGCCACCGACGATGAGGGTTTGCGCCTGACCGGAATCTCCGCCTACGATGAGTTCACTGCCTGCGTTGTCGGGACTGTCAAAGGCACCACCTATGGCGGTGTCTTCGGCTTCGATGGTCATTTCCAGAATGCGACGGCCCATACGGCCACAGGCCCCGGCCATACAAATTTTAATCATGGTTCAGCTCCAAAGAGAATTATCCAGGCAAAAAGGAATCCACAGTATACAGGGATATGCTCATAGGACTAAAGTGCCTCCCCTTTACCTACCACTCTGAATTTCTGTTTTGGATAAAACGTGGCCATATGTTTTTTTGCGTAACCCAGAAGCCGTTCTGCCACTTCAGGATACTGTTCATAGACATTGGTGGTTTCGTTGGGGTCCTCTTTCATGTTAAATAATTCCATACCGATGCCGCCTCGCTCATAGGGGCCGGGCAATCCATCCGCGCCCGGCTCGACCAGCACACGGTAGGTATGGGGAATATGCAGTTTCCAGTGGCCATCCCCGGACAAGACCCCTTCAAAGGTTGAGCCGATAGAAAACGGGTAGTATTCATTGGGATTGCTTGCATTATCCTTGCCCGTGATTAGGTCCCATACATTTTTGCCATCGACCGGATTCTCTGGTAAGGCTGCATTGGCTTGTGCGACAAAAGTAGGCAAAAAATCCAGGGTGCTGAACGCGCTGCTGGAGCTGGTGCCCGGCTTTATATGTCCCGGTGCCCTGACGATACACAAATTCCGTACACCCCCATCAAAGCTGGTGCCCTTGGCTTCGCGGAAAGGGGTCTTCCCTGCATGATTTCCATAGGAATGCCAGGGGCCATTGTCTGCTGTGAAAACGACAATGGTATTGTCCGCTACATCTGCGTCATTCAGTGCCTTCATGATTTCACCCACAGACCAGTCCAGCTCCATCATCACATCACCATAGAGGCCAGTACCGGACTTGCCCTTAAATTGGTCACTACAGAAGATGGGCACGTGGGGCATGGAGTGGGGGACATAGAGAAAGAAGGGTTGGTCTTTTTTTCGATGAATGAAATCCACCGCGTGTTCCGTGGACCAGGTCGTCAGTTGGGTCTGTTCTTTCGGGGTTACGTCCTCCACTGTGACTTCGCCGTTATCCCAAAATTGCAGGGGGTATTTCCCGAAATGTTTAGCTGATTGGGGATTGGGATGAAAACGCCACATATCATTGGAATACATGAGTCCACAAGACTCATCAAATCCCCGCGCTGGCGGCCGGGTTTCAGGGCGATCGCCGATATGCCATTTGCCGAACGAGGCGGTTGCGTACCCGGCTTTTTTCAGGACCTCGCCCAGTGTGGCATATTCGGGATCGAGCCCCTTTTCCCGTGGACCGTGGGCCCCAAAGACTTTTGTGCGACCGGGATAACATCCCGTGAGGAGTGCAGCACGTGACGCGGAACACACCGCCTGGGGTACGTAGAAGTTGTTAAAGCGACAGCCTTCTTTGGCCAACTGATCTACATGGGGCGTTTTATAGGCAGTGTCCCCGAAAGGTTGAAAGTCCGACCAGCCCGCGTCGTCCAGAAAGATCACCACGATATTCGGGGGTTGCTCGGCGGCGTAGGTGGCGGATGGTAGAAGCGTGATCACCAACACGACCAATAAACTGAAATATAACTTTTTAAACATGGACACTCTCCCTAAATCCTCAATAATGACAACAACGATCTTACTCCATCTGTCATTCCCAACTCGATTGGGAATCCCCCCAACGGTATCCCAACTTCCAGTCGAAGTAAATACCTGCGACACCTGGCCTAATCTTCAATCAGAAAGTCGGTATTGCCCTGTACTTCAAGACAGGCGTTCTTGCCTTCACCCTCGTAGAGTGGCGTGTCGCTGCCCTTTTCATAAAAGCGCAATTGCATAGTAGAGGTCATGGTCTCTGCCACCCGCTCCAGCATGGATTGTTCGTAGGGAGCATGGAGCAATGCCCCGCCCCGTTTCTCTGCGTCAATCTCCAGGCGGTGGCTGCGGTTGTGTATTTTCAAGTGCAGGTGCGTTTCCGTTACTTCCAGCGAATCGATGGCTGCGCCGGTATAGGTCGTGAATCGGTGCAAGGTACCATCCAGCAGAAAGCCCACGAGAAAACCGCGAAAGGCCCCGGTGATCCAGGGGATCTTGGCGACGGAGGCGCTGATGCAAATTCCCGGTCGGTCGAAATGGTTGCTATGTGCCCACACATAGCCCTCGGGGAAGCCCTTGCCCCAGTCCTTCTCCATATAACCGCGACCACCCGCAAAGTCGGTGGTGTTACCTATAAAATCCAGGGTGCCTTCGACCGTGTGGTCCATGCTCAGGATACCGTGGAAACATTCCATCATGGGGATAAACGTAAATGGCCCCATCACACCCGGCGAAAATAAAGTGACTGGCCAGGGGGACCATTCGCCAAAGTTCAGGCTGCCCTTCAGGTGCATCCCCGCTTCCAGCTCAATATCCAGTTCCACGCCCTGCGCATGGAAGCGGCTCTTGCCCACCTGTACCTCGTAACATTCCTTGTGTGGGATGAATTCAGAGATTGGATAGCGCACGTACCAGGAACGACCTACAACGCCGTCCAGTACCTGGATAAAGGCGTGGGGGTCCTTACCCAGGAAGACGCCGGGTATAAATGCAAAGGGCTGTGAACCCGCTGCATCCACGACCTTTACATACCAGCCCTCAAAACAATTACCACGGCCCCGCTTCAGGGGGCCATGCAAATGAAAGTTCCAGGGTCGCCAGATATTTTTAAGCCTTGTTAGCATAATTTTTTAGGTCCAACCTCATTTCCAAGCAGGGCTTACTCAATCCAATCCATGACTCTAAACACTTGTCATTCCCGCGGAGGCGGGAATCTCCGCGTTTACATTACTAACTTATGTTCGGAGCGAAAGCGTAATATTACCAGTCGAACACGCTTGTTTTCCGGAGCGGAGCTCCGGGATATGCATTCCCAAGCAGGAGCCTGGGAACGAGGGAAAGAAGCGTTTGAGATCATTATTGTTATTCCTTTACTGCAACGCGCTCAGGAACGCAACCACGTCAGCGAGACCCTGTACACCCAGGCCCACTTCCCAGTCTTCGGGCATAAGGGTACGGCCTGTGCTCTGGATGGATTCGATGTTCACCCGCAGCAGGGTGTCGGATTCGCCATTGGCCCGTTTCAGGGTGATGCTGGTAGCGGTTTCCGCCACGATAACCCCGCTATAGCTTTCCCAGTCTTTCGTCTCAACGAGATAGTTGAGGTACTGGGGATTCACTTCCATGTTGGGCGCGAGGATACTGTTGAGGATTTTCTCGCTACCGCCCTGACCCACCGTAGAGAGGTCCGGGCCGAGGATGAAGCCTTCCGTACCCAGCTTGTGGCAGGACATGCAATTATCGCGAAAGACGACCTGTCCGTTTTCAGGGTCACCTTCCAGCGCCATAATCGTTTTCGATAACGCGTTGAGGGCGGCTTCGTCCAAGGTGCTACGGCTTGCGGCAATGCGTTGGGCCGCCTCACGAACATCGGCTTCCTTGTGCTGTGCCAGAATATCCAGACGTGTAGAGTCCAGTACGGTACCCGACAAGGTGCCGTCTTCAATCTGCTTCAACAGGGCAACGGTCCAGGGACTACGCGCGAACAGAACATCCAGCGCCTGTGCCTGTACATGGGGACTATAGCCAGACCAGGCACCGAGGACTTTATCGGGTACCGAGGCATCATTAAATTTACGCAGGGTGTTCAGGGCAGCGGCCTGTACGCCCGGCTGGGTGCTTTCAGTAAGTGCTGCGATGAGGATGGGCGCCGTGGTATCAAAGTTTGCGTTGCCCAGTGTCGTCAGGGCTGAGACCCGTTCATCGATGGGGGCATCGGTGTCTTGTGCAGTGGTCCGCGCACTTTCCAGCAGACCCTTCATAATTTCATCCATGGATGCACCGCCATCGGCTGCAGCTATGAGGGGCAGCGTGCCGCCACCACTTTCGGTATAGCCATTTTGCAGGGCTTGCATGCATCGCCCGGCCAGTTTCTGGTTCACGGTGCGCAGTTCATTCACGGCAAGGAGCGTGCTGGTGATTTCATTGCTGAGCTTGCCACGCCCGGTTTGCAGGGCCAGCGTTTCAAGGAACTTCTGGCCGTTACTGCTTTTGACCAGCGCGTCATCGGTGAGCAATCGATTAAAGAGTGTACCTTCCACGCCATAGGAAGCACTGAGTGCTGCAAGATTTATCCAGCGGTCATCAAGACCCTGGCTAAGAACGGAAGCCAGTACGGCACTACGTTCTTCAACGGTAGCGAGGAAGCTGGAGGCATAGGCGGCTTCATAACGCACGTGTACCGAAGGGTCTTTGGACAAGGCCAATACCCCCTGGGCCAATTCCGGTTTGAGGCCCAGGTTTTCGTCCATAAGCATGAGACTGTGACGACGTACCTGCTCGTGGGCATCCCCCATCCCACTGGTCATGACCGCAGCGTCCAGGGCACCAAAGTTACTTAGCATATAGCGCGCACGAATGCGACCCTCGGGACGGGTCCCTTCATCGGCAAGGGTTATGAGTGCGGGTACTACTGAATGATCCTGCCGTTCATAGAGGAGTCGTGCAGCGGTGATGCGGTGCCAGGCATTGCCATGGTCGAGCCAGGCCACGAGTTCCGCGCTGGTCGCTTCGCTCATATTCGGGATTTCGGGCTGCTTAAAATCTTCCGGTACGATGCGATAGATGCGCCCTTTGTCGTTACCATTATTCAGGTCCAGGTACTTCTTAATCATGGGCGGCAGACTGAGGGGATGCTCGATGACCTCGCGCGACATATCTGCGATATATAGGGCACCTTCCGGGCCGTTGCTAAACTGACAGGGACGAAACCAGATGTCGCTGGAACTCAGAAATTCCTTGTTTTCTTCCACACGATCCGCCTCAAAAACCAAGCCACTACGATTCACCGACTTGCGGTGCATGAGATTGCCGCCCACGTCACCGATGAAGGCCTGCCCATAGAGTTCGGGCATGGCATCGCCACGATAAATGGTTACCCCCGTCGACCCCGTGAAATACCCCGCAGCGCGACCGCCCCCTTCGATTGGGCCCGGCACCAGTTTCTTGATACGCAGGCGGGTACGGACGATACGCCACGGCTCCACCGGACTCGTGCGATAGACCTCCGCCGCAGGACCGTCCTTGGCGATGCTCACCCGCGCATTGGGCGCAGCGAGGTAGGGGTTCCGGCCTATGTCCTGGTCCTCATACATGACCTGCTGGATGTGGTCGCTGTTGGAGCAGACGAATTTGTAGCCCCACTGGTCAAAGCTCAGGCCGTGCTGTGCACCACCACTCTCGGGGCGGATGGTACCTTCAGCGGCATTGATAGAGAAGTCACGCCCATTGAGCATGAGGGGATTGGCATCCGGGGCGTCGGCAGGTCGTAATTCCGCGCCTGAGCTACTCGTCGCGCCATGGAGCCGATTGTCAAAGCTCCACTTGAGGGTGTTTACCAGACCCTGCACATTGGAAAGACCGAAGCCCTTGTGCAGCACCTGCTCCACATCCGCCTTGCCATCGCCATCGGTGTCCTTGTAATAGCGCAAGTCCGGGGCCACCGCCACGAACACCCCGCCATCGTAACAGGCCACCGCCGTGGGCCACGCCAGACCATCCACATAGGTGTCGGCCTTGTCATATTTTCCATCGCCATCGGTGTCGGTCAACATACGGATGCGCCCCGTGTTGGTGTCACGCATTTCGGAATAACCCCGCATCTCCACCACAAACATACGCCCCTGCTCATCAAACGCCATAGCGATAGGATCAATAACGAGGGGTTCCGCAGCCACCACTTCGATGCGGTAGCCGGGAATGAGGGAGAATTGTGCCAGTGCTTCTTCGGGCGTACTTCCTGGAATCCGGGGTAGTTCATTCTTGTAGTCACGATCTACACTGTCGGTCTCCTCGGCTGCGTAAAGCGGGCCTGTCATAAGGCTGAGGACCAGGGTAATTAATGCAAAAATTGAATACCAAAACTGCCGTTTCATTGTGCCACTCCCGTACTGCGTGTATTTTAAAGACCTACCACCGTCCCAGTATCGTGGATTGATAAGGATATTGCAAGAGCGTGACGGGTCTGGGATTCGCCCCTGAATGGACTGTCATTTTCTCCATGTGCTACAATCCTTACCAGTTTGCGCATGTATTGCGCCTGTTCCATTTCCCAAAACAGTGTCGTTTCAGGCACGTCAAGACGAAAAAGCTGGATGAATTATGAATCAACTTGACCAGTTAGAAGCAAAAAGTGTGCACATTCTCCGCGAGGCCTACCGCGAGTTCGGGAACTTGTGCATGCTGTGGTCCATCGGTAAGGACAGCACGGTAATGTTGTGGCTGGCACGCAAGGCGTTTTTTGGTCATGTACCCATTCCGCTGGTCCATGTGGATACCTCCTTCAAGATTCCCGCCATGATTGAATACCGTGATCAGATTGCACTCAAGTGGAAGCTGAATATGGTGGTGGGGAAGAACAAGGCCGCCCTGGAAGCGAAGGAAACCTTTCCTGACGGGAAGATTGACCGTATCGCCTGCTGTAAATCCTTGAAGAGCGAAGCATTGAAACATACTTTGTCCGGTGACTGGGACCGCTTACGTCTCAATCACAATACAGGCAAGTACGAGATTGACGAGAACCGCGAACCCTATACGGGTGTGATTGTCGGGGTGCGCAGTGATGAAGAAGGCAGTCGTTCCAAGGAACGCTATTTCTCGCCCCGTGACCGCCAGAATGACTGGGATGTGGATGACCAACCCCCGGAACTCTGGAACCAGTACAAGACGGATTTCGCCAAGGGCAGCCATGTGCGCATTCATCCCTTGTTGGACTGGACCGAACTGAACCTGTGGGAATACATCCAGCGGGAAGAAATTCCCCTGGTTGATTTGTATTTCGATAAAGGGGAAGGTACGCGCTATCGTTCATTGGGCTGCTACCCTTGCACCACCCCGGTGGAGTCCACGGCGACGACCGTGGCGGAAGTGGTGGAGGAACTGCGTAGCGGCAAGTTCGCCAACGTCGCCGAACGCTCAGGGCGCGCACAGGACAAGGAAGATGGCGGTGGTCTGGAAACCTTGCGTCGTGATGGCTACATGTAGCCGACCGGGTACCGTTCGCAGTAAAAAAACAATGATTAGATCTTAAGGATATAAGTTGATGGATGTGAAGAACGATCGCGAGCAGATGGACGTTGTCATCGTGGGCCATGTAGACCACGGGAAGAGTACCGTTATTGGGCGTCTCATGGCGGATACCGGTTCCCTGCCCGAGGGCAAGCTGGAGCAGGTGAAGGAGATGTGCCGTCGTAATTCGCGGCCCTTCGAGTATGCTTTCCTGCTGGACGCATTGAAGAACGAACAGGCCCAGGGCATCACCATTGATGCCGCACGCTGTTTCTTCCACACGGCAAAGCGCAACTACATCCTCCACGACGCGCCGGGTCACATCGAGTTTTTGAAGAACATGGTGACGGGTGCAGCCCGCGCGGAAGCGGCGGTGCTGGTGATTGACGCGAAAGAAGGCGTGCGCGAGAACAGCAAACGTCACGGGTACATGGTATCCATGCTGGGGGTGAAGCAGATTACGGTGCTGGTGAACAAGATGGATTTGGTGGACTATAGCGAAGAAGTATTTAATCAGATTCGGGACGAGTACACCGAATTCCTGGCACGGTTGGGGGTCCATCCCCAGGCGATTATTCCCGTGAGTGCCATGGAAGGGCAGAACATTACCGAACATTCCCTGTCCATGCTGTGGTACGACGGCGATACGGTACTGGAGCAGATAGAAGCCTTTCAAAAGGTGAAGCCCGCAACGACCGTTGCCTTCCGTATGCCTGTGCAGGACGTCTACAAATTTACCGCCACCGGGGACGACCGCCGTATCGTAGCGGGTACTGTCTTGACGGGTACGGCTGCCGTGGGTGATGCGGTCGTGTTCCTGCCCTCGGGCAAGGAATCGCGCATCGCATCCGTCGAAGGCTTTAGCATGGCGGAACGCACTGAAATCGGCGCGGGTTACGCTACGGGTGTAACGCTGGATACGCAGATTTATATCAAGGCTGGCGAGCTCATGTGCAAGAAGGCTGAGCAGCAGTCCCATGTGGGTCGTCGTATCCGCGTGAACATGTTCTGGATGGGTCGTCCGCCCATGGTAAAGGGCAAGCAATACAAGCTCAAGGTGGGTGCCGAAGCCGTGAATGCAGCATTGATCGAAGTGGTGCAGGTGCTGGATGCCTCGGAGCTGAGTACGGTAACGAACAAGCAACAGATTGAACGGCACGATGTAGCGGAATGTATTCTTGAAACGACACGGCCCATGGCCTTTGACGAACGCAATGACATTGAAGCGACAGGCCGTGTGGTCATCGTGGATGACCATGAAATTGCAGGAGCCGGGGTTATCCTCGAAGCCCTCAGTGATGATGCACTGATTGAAGGCAGTGCAGGCAGCCGTGACTTTGAATGGGAGAGGGGCCTGGTCACCCAGGAGCATCGTGTATCACGATTCAACAATACGGGCGCACTTATCGTCCTGCATGGCGTCTATGGCAGCAGTAAACGCCGCATTGCCAAACGCCTGGAAGAAGTGCTTTATGAACAAGGGCACAACACCTATTACTTCGGCATCTCCAACTACTTTGAGGAATTGGATAACGATGCCGCACCGACGCAGATGGATAGGGATAATCACATCGAGAAGCTTGGGCAGATCGCACATGTCGTCACGGACGCCGGTATGCTCTTTATCACGACCTTATTCGATGCCGATGACTTTGATTTGGAGAATCTGCAAAAAGAGACCCGGCCCAACGAAATCTTCGTGGTGAATATCGGTGATGAAGTCTTTAACAACTTCCCTATTGATGTGCAGCTGCTCTATCGTCCGGACCAGGACGAAGCGGTGGAGACTATCGTCAAGGCACTGCGCGCCAAGGGTATCCTCAAGGGATAACGCCCCCTTCTTGTCATTCCTGCGGAGGCAGGAATCTCCGCTTAAACACTCCCAGCCCACGTCGGGACCGATGCCTTAGCATTTCCAGTCGATGGCATTCGTTTTTCGGCGCAGGGCCTCGGTGTATGCATTCCCACGCAGAGCTTGGGAACGAGTGAAGGGTATCCTCAAGGGATAACGCCCCCTTCTTGTCATTCCTGCGGAGGCAGGAATCTCCGCTTAAACACTCCCAGCCCACGTCGGGACCGATGCCTTAGCATTTCCAGTCAATGGCATTCGTTTTCCGAGGCTGGAGCCTCGGTGTATGCATTCCCACGCAGAGCATGGGAACGAGAGTGAGATGGGAAACGTTATCCGCAAAAGGGATGACGCTTGAAGAAGGCTTCCATGAGTAGGGCAATGCGCATGGATTCTTCCACATCGCCTTCCAACTCAATGAGGAATTCGTAATAAGCCTGTTGTGGATTTCGATACCCCCCTGCGACTTCGACCAGCGTTTCCATGTCCATGACAAAAGTGCATAGGGGCTTGGGGCCTTGGGTGTCCACATGGGTTAGGCAATTACTTTCGATCTGAATAATCCAGGGCACATCGTCGCCATCTGTCACACGAATCGCAAAGCAGGTGCTCATGGGCGGGAAAATGCGGACCATGCGCCGCCCCAGTTTACTTTGCATGAAAATCGTGAAGAATTCCTGGTGTGTGGTATAAAGATCGCTACTATATTGAACTGCCATACGGTTTCCTTTCACAGGCTGAAAGTCTATGCTACGCCACATTTGCCGTTGTGGGTGCCCGGTGCCTCCATAGAATACCGCCCAAACGCTATAATGCTACATCGGCATTTATTTTAATCGCCTCTACACACTAAAACTGCGCTTAGCACGTAAAAGTAGCGCAATGAATTCTATTGGGCTGGCCGCGCCCGGCAATGATTAACAAAAGCGTTTAATTTGTCACAGTGCAATAAATTTGGTACATTGGGCCACTCATGGGGCATTGAACAACTACTATATTGAGGTGCAGTAAAATGAGAAGATTCTTGTTTGTATTGGTATTGTGTGTGTTTTGTTTCGGCGTGTCGGTCCAGGCAACTGCGCAGGATGTATCCGGCAGCATGGACCATCCGCTCATCACCCGATTCCCGGATTCAACCATTACCTGGTATGAAGAGCAGGGCTATGAGCCGTATCAGATTGCCGTGGGGCCTGTGACCGGGTATCGCACTATTGATGAGTGGGAAAAGGTAGAGGGAAAAATTACCCGGATAAATTATATGCTCGAAGGGGAGCGTAGTTTTTACGAGGTCTATTCCAATTACTTGAGCGCCATCAAAAAAGCCGGCTTTGAGATTATGGCGGAAGGCTTTGATAAAAACAGCAGCAACAAAGGGGCCATTGGCCAACGCGGTTTTCTGGGCGTTCACTACATAGCAAACCCCATACCCCCCGGCAAGTCTTATTTAATGCAAGGCTCCGCAACCTCAGGGGGTAGCGGGTATGTGGCAGCGAAGCTGAAACGTTCCGAAGATACAGTTTTCATCGTCCTGGGTATCGCACAATACAAACAGGATACGATTGTCACGATGGTCGACATCATAGAGCAGAAGGTGATGGAAGATGACCTCATTACCGTGGATGCCGAGGCCATGTCCAAGGACATAGATATCCATGGCAAGGTCGCGCTCTATGGTATTTTTTTCGATTATGACAAGGCGACCATAACCGCCGAATCCGCAGGCGCCATGAAAGAGATTGCAACCCTGCTGACCAATCGTGGCGACCTGGAGTTGTACGTTGTGGGGCATACCGACATGAAGGGCAGCCTGGACTACAATATCAACCTTTCTCAACAGCGCGCGGCATCGGTAGTGGATGCATTGGCCAAGGACCATGGAATCGCAGCATCGCGTCTCACACCAAAAGGGGTGGGCCCACTTGTCCCGGTCATGACCAACAAGAATGATAAAGGTCGTGCCAGTAATCGACGGGTAGAACTGGTCGCGAAATAGACCATCTCACCCTGTGCACAGATCCAATTCAGGCACCAGTCATCCGGCTGGCGCCTTTTTCTTTTCCTGACCAGACCGTACCTTCAGTGCCAAAGGCAATCATAAGAAATTTATATACAACAACTTACAACAATTTTGACGATGCGTCTGTGTTTTTAGCACAACTAGCTTGTAATGCATGGTACTGTGTGATAGGCTGTAGTTGTAAGAAGGAGTTCATTGGTGCACGCTGATAACAAAGCCATCGATTTTGGAAACTGGACGACCCAGGTCCGCAAGGGGCTGCTGGAGCTGTGCATCGTCAATTTGCTGGCCCGGGGCGAACTCTATGGCTATGACCTGGTCAAGCAATTGGCGGGGGTGAAGGGGTTGGTCGTAACGGAGGGTACTATCTATCCGCTGCTCTCCCGATTAAAAAAAGCCGGATTGTTAAAGACGCGACTGGAAGAGTCTTCGTCCGGCCCTGCGCGGAAATATTATTCGCTCACGACGGAGGGGCACCGGGATCGTACACGGCTAAATGCCTATTGGGAAGAATTGAGTCAGGGTATAAGTGGACTCACGCAAGAAAGAGAGGCAAACCATGATTGACTGGACACCGGAAGCACAGGAATACCTGGACGGCTATTTAAAACAGGTGGGTGCATTGGCCCGACGTCAGGGCGACGACGCCGAAGATATAGTCAGTGGATTGCGTGATCACATCACCAATGAATTGGAAAGTGCAGGAAAGCAGGACGTGGACCTCGACAGTCTCCTCGCGGTACTGGCGAATATGGGTACGCCCGAGGAAGTGGTAAGTTCTGACATACCACTGCGTGTACCCGTTCAGCCCGAAGCACCAAATGCACAAGCCAGTCCGCCCCCGCCATTACAGACACCGCTACCCCCACTACAACCAGCCACGCAAACCGTCATCGTAAAAAGGAAGTCTTGGCTGGGCTGTGCTGTAGCGACTCTGATTGCTGCCATATTAATTCCAGTGGGATTAGCCATACTGGGCGTCATAAGCGCAATTACCATACCGGCATTAACGCGTTCTCGCGAAGCGGCACATCGCGCATCGTGTGCAGGAAATCTGAAACAGATATACCAAGCTTTATATGCCTATGCGGAAGAGGATGATGGGGCATTCCCGCCACTCTCCAAAGCATCTGGAACATTAATGTTTAACGCCAATGCGCTAACAGAAACGATGCTAAGCAATACAGGTGTATTCGAGTGCCCATCGGATAAAGAAAATAATAATGTAAAGGTGGACCATGCAGGGATAGTGCCGGATGACTATTCCTATTACTACATCAGTCACGCCATTACCAATGAAGCAGAAGGACTGGTCTTTGTGGATGCCTATAAGAAGGCTATGGAAACAGGTACGAATATAGGTGATTTCAGAACGGCCGATGACATTATTATACAGCGACTAAGATTAAAAGATCTTTCCACTGGTGGCTTCACTATTGAAGCCAGTCAAGTCCCGGTGCTCATTGAAAAGCCCGGCCATCACATTCCCGGCGGTTCAAACGTTTTGTTTCTGGATGGCCATGTAGAATTCATTCGCGACAACCAGAACAAATTCCCATTGACCAAAGCATTCATGGAGGCCCTTGATTCGATTGATAGATGATCGGTCCTGATATGCTTTAGTTATCCCGGAGTGCAACTATATAGTTGGAACTTGTATAATCACAAGAATTTTGACACGCACTCTATTATCAGGTCACGAAAGCGTAAAGTTTTATGGGGATGGATTCACAGAAATTTAAGCAGCAGTTTCTGCAAAATGTCCTTGCCGGACTGACGGTCAGTTTTGTCGCGTTAAGTCTGGGTGCTGCTTTTGGAATTTTGTCCGGCCGTGGTGCTTTCGCGGGGATGATTTCTGCCGCCTTGATCGCCACAGTAACCGCGCTGCTAGGCGGTACCCGTGTCCAGTGTTCAGGGCCTACGGGTCCTATGACGACGGTGACGGCGGTATTGGTGGCAGCGGTATACAGCAATATAGCAATCAAGCTTCCAGGCTATAATCCTGAGCATATCATCAATATCACCATTTTCATGATGGCGGGTATCCTGATTTTGTTTGCCATCTTTCGGCTTGGCAAATATGTTTCTTATGTGCCCACGGTGGTGGTGTCCGGATTTATGAATGGGATAGCTATTATCATCTGGCTGGATCAGATTAAAGAGCTTTTTGGTCTAAACGGGCATACTGCACTTGAAGGCCACTTGAATCAGAATGTGATACTCTTTGTCCTGAGCATTGCCCTCATGTTTCTCATCCCCCGGATCACCCGGCGTTATCTGGCAAAGTTTGAGAGTCTATTGTCCGCTACGCTACTGACACTCATCTTGACGACCATGGGTTCCTATGTATTTCACCTCGATGTGGAGCGGATTCAGCTCAGTGCGAGCCTTAAAAATATTGGTGACCTCAGCACGTTGGTCGCGACACAATGGCCGACGACTTTTTCACTGGACATCTTCATTTTCGCGCTTCCCTTTGCTTTCCAGCTCGCCTTTCTATGCTATCTCGACACCCTGTTAACCTCGCTGGTGGTGGACAAGATGACAGGGGAAGTGACGCGACGGGACAAGGAACTTTTTGCGCAGGGAATAGCCGGGGGTGTGGCCGGATTGGTGGGCGGGATTCCCGGTGCCCAGGCGACCATCCGCTCTGTACTCATCATTAAGGAGGGGGGTACCCTCCGTATTGCGGGTGTCCTGGTGGGTGTCTTTGCGCTGGTGGAAATGATTCTCTTTCAGGATGCCATCAATCTTATTCCCAAGGCGGTCTTTGCAGGTATTCTGATGAAGGTGGGCTATGATGTATTTGACTGGACTCCGCCACGGCTCTATCTCAAGGAACTCTTCCGTCACCCCGTAGTTAACTTGCATCACTTCTTCAGTCGTCACGATGATGAGCCTATCTATGTGACAAACCGTGAGATGGTCATTATCATTGGTACCACACTGGTCACGGCCTTGTGGGATCTGAATATTGCGGTGGGCATCTTCACGGCGCTCTTTTATCTGCACAATAAAGTCCTAAACAGGAAGAACCCAATTCGTGACCTGAAACCCGAAATAGAGTCGGAAGGGTTTTCAGACCAGATTTAGATATGGTGGTGTGTTTTTCCTGCCAGATTGATACTTGAAGGTTAGCGGGTTCTTGACTAGAATGCCCTGATGAGATGCATGGGGAAACACATTCTATATAACCGGACACTTCATGGCGTGCTACTACTCACCCTGTTGCTGCCGGGCTATGTCCTTGCAGAGGGTGGAAGCGTAGACTTTCCCAGTGACGTGTTGCCTATCCTCGCGGAGAAATGTTTTGCCTGTCATGGTCCCGATGCCAGCAAGCGAAAAGCGGGGCTGCGGCTGGATGATGGGGTGGGGGTCTATGAGGAACTGAAGTCGGGCGTGGCGGCAGTGGTGCCGGGGGATGTAGATGCGAGTGCTCTGGTCACACGAATTTTTGCAGACGACCCAGATGACTTGATGCCACCAGTCGATTTTTCGAAATCGTTACAGGCCGAAGAGAAGGAACTTCTGAAGCAATGGGTGGACGAAGGGGCTGTCTGGAAAGGTCACTGGTCACTGGCACCTATATCGAAACCGGATGTGCCTGAAACGGAATCAGACTGGGCGCGAAATCCTATAGACTCGTTTGTCCTGCGTACCCTCAATGAAAAGGGGCTGAGCAATTCGCCTGAAGCGGAGAAGCGGACCTTGATACGGCGGCTCTACTTTGACCTTCATGGTCTACCCCCTGCGCCGGAAGCAGTGGATGCCTTCCTGGCCGATGAACGCCCGGATGCCTATGAGAAATTGGTGGATACGCTATTGGCTTCGCCTCGCTATGGCGAACGTTGGGCACGGCATTGGCTTGATGTGGCCCATTATGCGGATACCCATGGCTATGACAAAGACAAGCGCCGTGCGAATAGTTGGCCCTATCGCGATTATGTGATTCAGGCATTGAATGACGACAAGCCCTGGGGGCAGTTTGTGCGGGAGCAATTGGCTGGCGATGTGCTGTATCCCGAAGACCCCATGGCGACAGTGGCCACAGGATTCATCGCGGCGGGACCATGGGACTTTGTGGGTCATGTTGAATTGCGCGAGGGAACCAAGGACAAAAAAATTGCCCGGTACCTGGATCGCGACGATATGGTGACTAGTGCCATGATGAGTTTTACGAGCATGACCGTGAATTGCGCGCGGTGCCATGATCACAAGTTCGACCCGATTATGCAGGATGAGTACTACGGATTACAGGCCGTCTTTGCCGGGGTGGAGCGGGCCAATCGCAGTTATGATTTGGACCCTGCGGTGCATCAGGAGCGACAGGGCTTGGATATGGAGCGTTTCGCGCTGGAAACACGCAAGGGCGAAATTGATGCGCAGTTAGCCGCAGTACAATCGGATGAAATGACCACATTGCAAAAGCGGGTGGATGAACTCAAGGAGGCGGTCAAGGCTATCGATTCACCGGATAGCCCGAGCAATGGCTACCATAGCAAGATTGAATTGAAACAGGATGTGACGAAGTGGGTGCAGGCAGACCTGGGTGAATCGCAGGCGATTACAACCATCCGACTGGTACCTGCACGACCTACGGATTTCGCCGACACGCCGGGCTTTGGTTTTCCCATTCGCTTTAGGCTGGCGGTGTCTGATGACGTTGAATTTAATACCTTTGAAACGGTAGCGGATTACACCGATATGGATAACGACCATCGCACCGATCACGATGTCGTTTTTGATGACCTGAACCTCCAGGGACGCTATGTGCGGGTAACCGCCACGAAATTGTTTAAGCGCGTGGAGGATTATATTTTTGCTCTGGCGGAAATGGAAGTGATGGTGGGTGGTAAGAATGTGGCGCGGGAAGCCGTCGTTACCGCGCTGGACAGCATCGAGTCGGGGCGCTGGTCGCAGCAACATCTGATTGATGGGTACAGCAGTCGAAACAAGTTGGGCAATGTTGTTGATGCAGACAAAAAAGACACACTGGCTGACCTGAAAAAAGAGCAGGTGGGGCTGGAACGCGAAATACGTGACCTGCGTCTGGCAGCATTGACCCAGCCAGAGCGGGACGAACTGGACAGTCTCAAGACGCGGCTGAAGGATGTGATGAAGGGGCTCCGGGATTTGCCCGATTCGCAGACGGTGTATGCTGCTGCGAATTGGTTTAACAGTGAGGGGAACTTTACGCCAGCCAAAGACGGTATACGTGTGGTGCATACCTTGAGTCGTGGTGATGTGACCCAGCCGGGCGCGCTGGCTATACCGGGCGCCATTAATGCCGTCGCAGGACTGGAAGGTCGTTTTGACCTTGGCGCAGATGATGATGAAGGACAACGCCGTGCTGCTCTGGCCAGATGGATTAGCAGTGAAGCGAATCCATTGACCTGGCGCTCCATAGTAAATCGAGTATGGCAGTATCACTTTGGCCGGGGTATTGTGGATACCCCCAACGACTTCGGGAAAATGGGAACACCGCCGACCCACCCGGAGTTGCTGGATTGGATGGCAACCACTTTACTGGAAGAAGGTCAGTCGCTGAAGGCATTGCATCGACTCATTTTGACCAGCGCGACCTGGCGTCAGGCTGCAATACATAATGACAAGAATGCAATCATTGATGGGTCCAACCGGTACCTCTGGCGGATGAATCGCCGTCAATTGGAAGCGGAAGCGCTGCGGGATACTGTATTGGCTGTGGGCGGAAAACTGGACTACTCCATGGGTGGTCCGGGTTTTGATTTGTTTGTCTTTGAAGACGACCACTCTCCACGTTATCTCTATGCCCAGCATGACCCCGCAGCAACAGAATCATTTCGCCGGAGTGTGTATCGCTTTATCGTACGCAGTGTGCCGGACCCCTTTATGATGACCCTGGATTGCGCAGATCCCTCGCAGAGCGTGCCCGTGCGTAGCAATACCATTACCGCGTTGCAGGCCTTGTCGCTCTATAACAACCCCATGATAGTGCGACATGCGGCGTATTTTGCAGAGCGTTTACAGGCCGAGGCAGACACCCTGCCTGGACAAGTGGCCTTGCTGTATCGCTATGCCTTATGTCGTGAGGGCATGGAAGACGAGGTGAAGACCACGATGGCCTATGCGGAAAAACATGGTCTATCTGCCGCGTGCAGGGTCGTATTCAACAGTAACGAATTTATATTTTTGGATTAATAGATGAAAAACAAAAACCATAAATCGATTCATCACCAAAGTCGTCGCGAATTCCTCTGGGGATTGGGCGGTGGCCTGGGTGGTATCGCCTTGATGGATATGCTGGCAGGAGAAGCGCAGGCAGACGCGGTCCTTGGACTGAAAAACGGCCTGCCCCATCATCGCCCCACGGCGAAGCGCGTCATACAGATGGTCATGTCCGGCGCGGCGAGCCAATGTGACACCTTTGATTACAAGCCGGCACTCATAAAAAAAGCGGGTGAGCCATTTGACCCCGGTGAGAAGGTAGAGTTGTTTCAGAGTGATGCCGGGGTCGTTATGCCCTCACCCTGGGCCTGGAAACAGCGCGGTGAATGCGGCAAGTGGGTGAGCGATCTGGTGCCGCATCTGGCGAGTTGCGTGGATGACATTGCTTTCCTGCCCGCTATGGTGGCCACATCCAATGTTCACGGTCCGGCGACGTTTATGCAGACCACAGGATTTGTGTTACCGGGATTTCCGAGTATGGGCGCATGGGCCAGTTATGGTCTGGGCAGTATGAACGACTCTTTGCCGACCTTTGTTGTGTTGCCCGATGCACGGGGTTTTGGTCCGGGTGGCCCCAAGAACTGGAGCGCGGGTTTCCTGCCTTCCAGTCATCAGGGCACCCTCATTCGTCCCAGTGCGGAAAATCCCATTGCGGATCTTTTTCCACCAGACGAAAAGTACATCCAGGGTGATACGGATGCCGATGGTCTTGAACTGCTTGCGCAACTCAATCATAAACACATGGCGAATCGTGCAGGGGATTCGCGCCTGGATGCGCGCATCAAGAGTTACGAATTGGCCGCGCAATTACAATTGTCCGCACCCGAGGTGCTGGACCTGAAAGGGGAAAGCGCAGCGACGAAGAAGCTGTATGGGCTGGACGACCCGGTGACCGAAGACTTTGGTCGGAACTGCCTGGTGGCCCGTCGGCTACTCGAAAGGGGCACGCGCTTTGTGCAACTCTGGAGTGGTGCGGACAATGCTTTTCCCCGTCGGAACTGGGACTCTCATGAAGACCTGGAAAAAGATCATGGCGAGATGGCTATGAGCATGGATAAACCCGCAGCGGCCTTGCTGAAAGATTTGAAGGCGCGGGGGATGCTGGACGATACCATCGTAATCTGGACGACCGAGTTCGGGCGTATGCCCTGTAGTCAGGGCAACAAAGGGCGGGACCATAATCCCTTTACCTTTACGTCCTGGGTGGCGGGTGGCGGCATCAAGGGCGGTGTGACCTATGGGGCCAGTGACGAATGGTCGTACAAGGCGGTTGAGAATGTAACGTATTGTTACGATCTCCATGCCACGGTGTTACATGCACTGGGCATTGACCATGAGCGACTGACCTATCGCCATAACGGCATTGACCGTCGGCTCACCGATGTCCACGGGCATGTAATTGGTGAAATATTAGCGTAATGGGATAGACTCGAATATTGTGTACTAAAGAGGGGAAATGGTTTTATGGGTAGTCCAACAATTAAACACGATCTGGAAATTAAATTTGGTAGTGAATATGGGCAGGAAGAAGAACAGGCCATGCTCGCGGTGTTGCGCCAGAACGCGCCCACCAGTGGCAATGCGTGCATCCAGTTTGAAAAGGACTTCGCGGAATATTGCGGGACCAAGTATGCACGGTGTGTGAGTAATGGTACCGCTGCATTGTTTATGTCTATGGTGGCCCTGGACATCAAGCCGGGTGACCGGGTGATTACGACGCCCATGACCTGGATTGCCACACCAGCAGCAGCGGTGACCCTGGGAGCGGCAGTCGATTTTGTGGACATTGATCCCGATACCTACAACCTGGACGCGACGCAGCTGGAAGCAGCCATTACGCGTAATGCAAGCGTA